>OQVT01001440.1_pt1 | contig 14941 bp, 5 predicted proteins | sample 1691561 | NCBI WGS metagenome assembly OQVT01 (sample SAMN03418260, study PRJEB22391) | human gut metagenome | biome: human-gut; feature: organic feature; material: feces | host: Homo sapiens | place: Tanzania | collected 2013-01 | reverse complement strand
TTACAGGGCGAAGGTACGGTACGTACGTTAACCCAGGGCGTTGCCCTGGGCTCCGGACTTGTTGGGCTTTCAGCCCGTGCAAGGCCGCCCGTATGTCTCGACTCGCAAAAATCGATTAGTTCGAGGAATTGCGCCGCCCATCCTTATAGAAACTAAATTGTAAATCCATATATACTTCGTGTTATGAAAATACGATTGAACCCACATACTTTGCAGCGTGCTTTCGTGCTGCTTCTCTTCAGTCTTGTTGCAGGCATCTCCAGTGTCTTTGCCCAGGGATATACCTATCTTCAGTTTTCGGGCAATGGCCGTACGGTGTTGCTCGCCAAGGACGGTGCGCTTACCGTTGTCAGTACAACGGAGGACGCTCCTGCTGGCGACGGCTACCAGTGGACGCTTGAGACCGTGTCGGGCGATAACGTGCGCTTGAAGAATAAGGAGGGCATGTATGTGACTTCCAACCTCACGCTTACCAATAGTCAGGACCAGGCGGCGACGTTTACGAAGACGGAGAATACCTATTCTAAGGGTCGTAAGAGCTATGGTGAAGGTGTTGAGGTTTCTACGCATGGCGGCTCCCGTTATGACCTTGTCTATGGCGGCAAGGCCCTTGGCGTGAAGAATGGCCAGTTGATTTGGGCCGTTGAAGATTCCCGCTACGGATGTATCCGCCTGGCCAATAATGTCAAGGGCGCCAAGGTCAATCCGTTTGTTAGTAGCGAAGGAGGCGAGGTGCATTGGTATTATATGGAGCTGTTAGGAAACGGTTCGGAATGCGTCAAGGACGCAGGGGCAGGGAATAAACTACAGAAATACCCCACACCGTCTGCCAAAAACCTGCGTGCCTATAAGTGGAGTGTTTATGAGGCCAATGAACAAGGAGACATCTATATCAAGAGTGTTGACGGGAATTACATGTATCAGAGTGGTGATCGTCAATACGCTACGTCTAATAAATCCGACGTATGTAAATACCGTATTTGCGATGTGGCAGACCAAACAGATGGTAAATACCAGGAAGCTTTTGTCTTGTATAATACCCAAACGACAAAATACGTATTCCCTTATGGTAGTGGAAATACAGATGTCGGAAATGGAAGTTCTTTAAACCAAGCCGAAGCCATGCGCTTCATCCCCACCACTCTCCCCACAGGCCCCCATATCTACCAATTCTCAGCCAACGCCGCCACCGCCATTTACGACAATGGCACCAGCGTCACCATGCAGGCCGTTGGCTCAGAAGTTGCTGGCTATCAGTGGACGTTGGAGCAGGTTGGCGGCGCGTACGTGCTTAAAAGCGGCCGCAACAATTATTTGAAACAAGCAGGCGAAGCCCTCACCGTGACCACCAATCGCGATGAGGCTTTGAAGCTGTTTCCCTGTGGCAGTGCATACGACGACAAACACGATGTGCTGACCTTGGCTGCTGATGCTTCCAAGGCCCTTGGCGTCAAAGATGGTCAGCTCGCCATTGTCGAGGCCAATTCCTTCTACAGCGTGGTGCGCATTCTCGACAGCACCAACGAGGTGAAGGGCGCAGTGGCCCCTAAATTCTCAGACATCAGCAATGTCTATTATTATAAGTTGCAGTTTAAGGCCAATCCCAAGGGCGATGCCCGTCTGACATTGACTGGAACGGGCTATGACAATCCTGTTACGAGAAAGGAGTTCGAGCCTACCAGTGCGAGTCAGAACTGGAAACTCGAGTCTGCCAGGCATGCAAACAGCAAATCGGGCGATTTCTACCTCGTCAATCAGTCGGGAGAATACTTGATATATAAAGACGGCCGTTTCAACTTCGAAACGTTAGATGTCAATGAGACCACCGTCTTTCGCCTCAAGCAGACAGACGAACAGCCCGAATATTGGACCATTGATATGGCGCTTTCGGGCGATGACAACCACCGCCTCGGCTTGCAGGCTGGTATGACCCCATACACCTTGCAGGCCTGTAACCGTACGTCGACGTATAATGCCCTGAGCTTCAAAGAATCGGAACGTGGTTCAGATTACGACTACCTGCAATTTTCGGGCTGCGGTCGCGTTGTGCTTTACGACGACGGCCAGAACATCAAGGCCGTTGCCACCACCACGGAGCAACTTGAAGGCAATGGCTACCAATGGACTTTCGATCCGATTATGGATGGTGCAGGCATAGTCAATGGCTTCAATCTGAAGAACAAAGCAGGCCGTTTTCTCCGTTATGATGCTGCCGACGAGACGTTCACCAGCGTGACCGACCGCAGCAAGGCCAGCGTGTTTGATGCTGACCAAAACACCTATTATGTTGTTCCTGCGCATGTTCAAGGCGGTACCTACAATATTGCCGGAGGCTTACGTTACAACGCCGTGCTTCGCGGTGTTACTGGTACGTATAACACCCTCGGCGTGAAAAACGGGAAATTGCAGCTCGTAAAGAAAAACTCCCGTTATGCCGTGGTGCGCCTTGCAGAAAACATCGAAGGTGGACTCGTCAACCCTTATGTCAGCACCAGTGCCAATCCGCATTACTATGCTTTAAACTTCTTCCAAAACGGCAGCGAATATCTGCAGGACAACACGCCTGGCGACATTTTGCTGAAATCGCCTGTTGCGCCTTTCCCGTTGAGAAGATATTGCTGGATACTTGAAGAAGCCAATGACGACGGCGACGTTTACATCAGAAGCACCGCAGGCAACTATATCAGCTATAATCCCGCCTCAGACGGTTATCAGCACAAGGTCAACACGACTACGAATGAGTACAGTCTTTACAAAATCTGCGATGTGGCCGACCAGCCAGACGCATCGCTTGACGGGCTTTGGTCGCTCTACAATTGCGAGAATCATTACTTCGTTCGTCCATCTGATAGTGATAATTTCATTGGGCGTGCAGAAAAGGTTGGGAAAAATACCAGTATGACCTTTGTCGACGTCGCGGCCGACACCACCAGTTACCACCTCGTCTTTCCAGCTATGGGCCAGCGAGCCCTCATTATGGACTATGACGAGGCCAAAAATCCGCGCGTAAAGGCACGCGGCATCCTCGCGTCTGACAAGGATGCACGCCTCTACCAATGGGTGGTTGAAGGGCAGCATATCCGCAACCGTGCAGGCTTCTATCTCACCTACGACGAAAAAAATAAGCAGTTCGGCGTCAGCAACCAAAAAGCTGATGCCTATACGTTTGTGTATAATGTGAACAACTACGAGAACAACAACAGCGTGCGTTACGACCTCTGTTCTACCGATGACAAGCAGGCCCTCAGCATTGGCGCAGAAGGCGTTCTTTGTTGGGCGGCACCCGGCACCCGCAATTCGGTGGTCGACCTGCGCCCATATATCATCGGGCCAGAACTTCCCATCCCGTCATCAGGTGGTGTGGACTATCACCTCTATTGCATCCGCACTGCTAATGGCGACCGCTATGCCTACCACATGGAGGAAACTAACGCCATCTCTCTGAAACCTTATGAGGAGAAGAACCTGTGCCAGTTGTGGGTGCTTATCAGAGACGGACAGGGCAAGGGCGACGGCTATTTGCAGAGCGCCTACAACCGCTCCTTCCTGAAATACGATACGGGCAGCAACACCTTCGTGGCGGTGGCAGATAAAAAAGATGCTACGCGCATCCGCCTCGTTGAAACTTCTGGCAATTACGACCACTGGCAAATTGAATTGCCCGACGTCAACGGCAACAGCAACCTCATCTCCCACAGCTACAGCGGAGATGGCAATCCGAAAACCGTCAGTCTGTCGCTGCAAGGGCCGAACAACGGCAACAACTTTGTTGATATTTTCCCAGTGGACATCACCCCCGTTTTCTATGAAGAGGCGGGCGGTGCTTTCCGCAATATCAATCTCGACGAACTTACGCCGAAACTTGAACTCACAGCTGACGGCACAGCGCTGAAGGCCAAGGCATCTGCCTCAGAAGACGACGCCAACAACAGCTGGAAGAACATCGGCACCAAGGACGACTTCGTGCTGCGCAATGGTCATGGCCAATATATCGGTGCGGATATAGACGGCAACGTGTTCCTCACCACAGATAAGGCCCAGGCCACCCATTTCTATCTCTGGCTCAACCACGGCGACAAGGACGGCACTGTCAGTTGGTGTTTCGCCCAGTTGAACGCCGACGGCAGCAAACCAGAGGGCAAACCCGAAAAATGTCTCGGCGTTTCTGACGTTGACAACGGCACCGTCGCCATGCTGTCATTCTCCACTTATGAAACCGACAAGCAGCATACGCTCTGCTTCACCTTCGGACGCCTAACGTGTCCGGAACTCTCTGATGCCGTAGCAGGAAAATATTACTACAACTTCATCTGCTTTGACAAGGTGGGAAATAAATTTGTCAGCGATGGCAATGACACTAATAAGGTGGTCTTCGCCGAAAACGGCAAGAAACTCGTCAACGACCAGATGTGGGCCTTGGTGGGTCAGAATAAGGACGATGTTGTCTTGATGAGCAAAGATAAATATTATGTGTATTTAGACGGCGATCGTTTTTACGTGACGCACGACCCTGAGAAAGCTGTTCATTTCAGTGTTAAGTATATCTCCAGCCAGAAACGCTATGCTCTTACCATCGTTGAGGGACCGAATGATGGAGGAAAGAGTGGTTACAGCATGAATTTGCATGGTGGAGACCATACAACTATCCTTCCTTATAATGGTGCAAGCATTCAAACAGACCGCAATTTCTGGCTCAACTTCATCGCCGTCCCCCAACCAGAAGACTATTCCGATTACGAGGTACTCCCCAAGCGCTCTTGGTTTGTCAAGCAGGCGCACGAGGCTACCGCTGATCCGATGACCGGTTTTATCCAGCGCGACGAAAGCGGCTGGACCAAGAATCCCTATACTGGGAAGTTGATGCAGAAGACGAGTACTTACACCGTCACCCACTATCTCAAGGCGGAGAGCACGCGCGTGCTTTATGTGCCTACTTGTATGGTCGGGTCGGCTGCTACCCGTTCGCGAGCTTTCCAGCGTTGGTACAACTACAAGACCGACGAGGCCGTGAGCGACTCGGTGCTCAACCTCGACATCAGCAGCAGTCGTCGGTACAGAAACGGAATTGTTGTGGGCGACCAGTTGAATTTGAATGGTCAGAACTCAGGTTATTATGTCACCCACAATGTCACCTTCCAAATGCCAGAGGTCATCCCCGACGATTGGGAATACATCCTTGGTGCCGACCTCACTCCCTACAGCGATTTCGTTGATTATTTCGGCGACAACGGTAACCCCATATATAATGGGAATGTCACCAGCGACATCATCCTGCCCTCGAAGCAAAGCATTGTGGAGCCGACCATCACCGGCCGCAACCTCTATGTCATTCGCAATGCCCGCGCCATTGCCAACGAACTGCTCCAGTGTAAGGTAAGTGAAGGCAATGACAAATGGTATGAAGAGCACACCATTGCTTTCCCGAAGAAGAAGGTGACGCTCAATTACAGTTCGGTTGCCCTCAATATGCAGAAGCAGGACTATTGGTTTTATAACAACGGTATCGCCTCAGAAGACAATCTTCAGAATGCCGTCAACAATGGGGCAATCGAGGTTAAAGTGGACGACCTGGGCAGCGGCATCACTTTCGCCAAATTCCTCAGTAGTGGCGCTGGCGGTGCCGCTACCGACCGCGCTATCGCCTTTAATTATCCAGGCGATACCGCCGACGGCAAGGGCACCGGTAAGGCCAATGCTGGCAGCTGCACCTTGAAGGTGTATGGAGTGGCCAGCGATGGCACGCGCTATCAGATTGCCAAATTCAATCTGACGTTTGAAGATGATTTTGAGCCCATCATTTATTCCGAAATCATCGGGAAAAAAGACGGCAGTTTCAAATCGGAGCGTTCGCCAGAAGCCCTGCAGAAGACCACTGGCGACCCTGTGGCCACCATCACCTTCGACCCCGATGAGTTTGACTCCTTTGTCTCGCCACCTGTGGGAACCTATACGGGATTTGATAAAGTGGCTGGGGCAAGTACGAAATGTGGTTTGACATATCGCTATCCCTTCAACTACGATAACACCTCATATTGCTTCGCGCCCATCGGCGGAGATTTCAATAGTGCTGATGGTAAAACTGCTGAGTGTACGTGGGGTAACTACACTGTTGCCCATCGTTTTAATATGGGAGATAATCGTGGTAATTTCTTCGCCGTTAAGAAGTATTACGAGAATGAGTATGGCTCTCAAAACTATGATGCCAGCCAGAGCGGCTTCCTCTATATTGACGCTTCCGACCTTCCTGGACAGATTGCGTCTATCGACTTTGCTGGTATGCCTTGCAAAGCCTCGCGTCTCTTCGTTTCGGCATGGATGAGCAGTCCAGACCGTGGCAATGAAAGTCCGGCCAACGTGGTGTTCTCCATTCAGGGATTTAAAAACGGCAAGGCCACGACGCTCTATTCTTACTGTCCTGGAAGTATCTTGGGCGAAGCTCGTGATTCCCTTAGCAAGACGTTGAACCCTAATGATAATGGTGGCAAAGGCATCTGGCAGCAGGTGTATTTCAGTTTCGTCAATAAGAATGCGGACGACTTCGACAGTTTCCGCCTTACCATCGACAACGCCTGTACCAATACCCAGGGCGGCGACATCTTGATTGATGATGTCGAGGTGTTCAGCGTGAAGCCGGAAGTACAGATTGAGCGCACCATTCCAGTCTGTGGCGACCAGCTGACCTTGTGTAAGATGACCGTCGACTACGACCAGGTGCGTGCCCAGTTGGGCCTCAATACTGGCGAAGTGATGAAGGTGAATCCTAAAGTGTGGTATTGCCTCCTCGACAAGGAGATGTTTGACGCCGAATTGGGCTTCGACACTGGAAAGCCAGAGGGACAGGAACGCCTCTACCGTATGTCCGACGTCGAGGTGAAGCCCGCCTTCGTCAAGGCCCTCTTGGGCGACCCCAACAGTCAGGCATCTGGAGAAGGCATCTTCCGCTCTGTGGAGTTTAAAACCAATTTCGATTCCCTCCCAGACTTCAAATACAGAAACGCTGTGGCGGCCACTGTCGGCATGGCATCTCGCGAAATCACCAGTGCCGGTGTGCGCCGCTTCATCATCAGCGACAAGGTGAAAGAGCCGAGAATCAAGCCCAACCACGATTATTACTTCCTCTTCGTGCCGCGCTTCTCCGACGACCCCGTCACGCTGGCCAATGCCTTCCACTCGTTTGAGATCAACACGCGATGCAGCGTCCGCTGTAAATTCCGCACCCAGTCGCCCATCCGCGTGGTGACGGATGCCGACGACGAGGCCGCCGTTGAACACGAAACCCAGACCTGCGCTGGCAAGAGCGTCTCGCTCAGCGTCAAGCAGGTGGGAGAGAATGTGGATGGCGTTATCGGCGAACGCATTGTGCAGTATGACTGGTGGCGCGATTATGTGGGCGGCGCATTCACCGACGTGTGCATCAATGTCGACAACGCCACTTGGCGCGTCTTGGGAAAGAACGAAAACCGCCTCTCCAACGAGATTTCGCTCCGCGAGGCGCTCTTGGCCTTCCGCCATTTCTATCCCAAAGCCACCACCGTGGCGGGCGCCGCGCCGAAGAACGACGAGGGATATACCCTCGAGCAGAGCGTCATCGACGTGCTCCATCAGTTCACGCTTAACAGCGCCGACAAGGTGGCATCGCTCGTGTTGCTCAACAACACGTGTAACATCTATGTGCCTGCCGCCACAAAGCAGGGCACAATTCTGAAGGTGACGGTGGTGCCTATTGACCACGAAGACACCAGCGGCACGCAATATTGCTACGATCCGGAGCAGGTGGGCATCAAAGTGAGCGGAGAGGCGCCGCAGCTCTTCGACGGTTTGCATGGCGACAAATATAAGTATCCCGATAAGCTCACCAACGTGCCAGTGCGCAGCAGTTTGGCCGCCGTGGAAGAGGTGAGGGCCAGGGCCGACGGCAGTGCCGCCAATGTCTTGCGCGTGCCTTTGCGCGGCATCAAGACGGTGACGGATGGCGCCATCGGTCTGACCAGCGTCAGTCCAGAAGTCTTCCTCGCGGGCACCAACGACCCCAATATGAAGGCGTATGAAACGAGAGCCGCTGAAGAACGCACTGGCCTCAGTGTGCAGAACTTCCGCATCGTGGGCCAGCTCAAAACGCTCGATGCCAGCAAGGCAGACTCCGTAAATGCCCATGCCGACATCGTCTTCAACAGCGACTTCCATCCGCGTGAGGGATATGTCTATACGCTCCGCTTCAACTATCGGGAACGCTTTAATGCAGGCAATGCCACGCAGTCAACGGTGTGTGACGGCAATGTGCTCGTTGACCTCATCATCGTTCCGAAATACCAGAAATGGACGGGAGCAGCCGGAAACACCGACTGGACGAACGATGCCAACTGGCAACGCGCCGACCTCGAGGACCTGCATTTCAACGCTGATACGGAGCCGGGCTATGCCGCCAATGCCGACAACGGTACGGCGCAGGGCTATGTGCCGATGCTTCACACCAGTGTCATCGTGACACCCGACAAGGCAGGACCGCAGCTCTATGAGACCAACGATCCTGGCGCCGACGACCAGTTCCTCAACTTCGTCGGTAATGAAGGCAAGCGCACGGCAACGCCCGACATCGAATATGCGCTTCTGGCAAAGCCGAAAGCCGTAGCGGGCGTCAACCTTTGCGGCATTTACACGCCCTATCAAAGTAAGGACCTCGTGGTGCAGAGCGGTGGCGAATTGCTGCATGCCGAACGCCTCAGCTATGAGAAAGCGTGGGTGGAATATGCGCTGACTCCCGACCGATGGTACACCCTCGGTTCGCCGCTGCGCCAGAGCTACGCGGGAGAATGGTATGCGCCTAACAACGATGCTTGCCAGGCCACGCCTTATTTCAAGGATGTGAAGTACACCACAGCCCACTACCATCGCTTCGCGCCAGCCGTTTATCAGCGCAGCTGGGACAAGGCCAACCCTAAGCTTTACTACCTCGAGCCTTATTCGGCCAACAAGCCGCAGGAAGCCAAGGTGGACACGACGACGGAGAATATCTACCAGGCCGCCAACTGGAGCGCTGTCTACAACGACGTGCGGGAGCCTTATTCGCAGGGTGGCTTTTCTGTCAAAGTCAACGGCATCGGTATCGGGGCGCAGAAATACACGAAGTCGCTCTTCCGTTTGCCGAAGGAAGACACGGACTATGGCTATTACACGGAATTGAACGAGACGGACAGGAGGACTTATCCTGTGGACCGCACGTATCATCATAAGTTGGCGACCGATCAGCTGAAGACTGGTAGCGAACTGACCGTGACGCTCAGGAACGAGAATGCCAACAACAGGTTCTTCCTCGTGGGCAACCCGTTTGCCTGCGCCCTCGACCTCAACGAGTTCTTCAAAGAAAATGAGGACCAACTCAATGGGGCGAAATATTGGGTGCTGACGGCCGGCGGACAGGAAGGGGCGATGCGCCAGCCCAATGCCGGAGAATGGATTTCCGTGAACGGCACGACGGAGGCCGCGCTCGCGAGTCTGCCATCGGGACAGGGCTTCTTCGTGGAAGGCAAAGAGGGCACGAACACCATCAACTTGAAGTTCACCGCCGACATGCAGACATCGCTCCACACCAACGGAACGCTGCTGCGTGTTCCAGCCATCGGACGCGCTGAGGCTCCTATGCTCCGCATCCGCGCTTCGCGAAGCGGGCAGGGGAGTGAGGCTCTGGTGGTGAAAGACACCACAGCGGTCAATGGCTATGAGACTGCAGAGGATATGCAACTCTTGCTCGACAACTCGTTGCAGGAAATCCCGATGGTCTACACGCTGGCCGGCAACCGCACGAGCACCATCAACCGACGCCGCTCGCTCTGGCGCGTCCCCTTGGGTGTGTTGAGCAACAGCGAAGAACCTGTGCAGCTCACGTTCTCGGGCATGCGCTCGTTTGGCGAGACGCTCTCGCTGCTCGACAGTCAGACGGGGGCCGTGACACCGCTGCGGGGCAATGGCAATGCCGACTGCGTGAAGGTGGAGGTGCCGGGAGTGACGACGGGCCGCTATTTCATCCTCTCTTCAGAGCGTCCTGCCCTGGAGGATGAAAAGGATTTCACGCAACCGCTCATACAGGCCGACAACGGCAGTGTGACGGTTACTTCTTCCGCCGCCCACGTCCTGACGTATGTGCGTATCATCGCTGCCGACGGGCGCACGGTGTACAAACTCACGCCGTATGTCTCACGCCTCTCTCTGAAACTCCCCACTGGCGTTTATGTGGTGGAGGCACGCACGGATGAAGGTGAGAGTGTCGGGAAGGTGTCGCTCTGATTTATGTATATATAATGTGCTCTGATTTATATATAATGACAAAAGCTATAATGACAAAAGCGCCGGAGAATGCTCCGGCGCTTTTGTTTTTGGGGGGACAATGAAAAAAATGGGGGGGCTCAGACGGCGTAACAACGAATTAAACGAATTGACGAATTTCGTGGGGCGCCAGCACTGTAGCTCACTTTGCTCGCAAAGTGAGCTACAGTGCTTCGCCGCAAAGGACGTTAAAATGCTTCGCCGCAGAGTTACAGTATTTCGCCGCAAAACAAGTAGCCGATTGGGCGTTGCGGAGGATATATAATTATACCCTTTCGGGTACAAATGAAATATATTCTTTTCATATTGCACCCGAAAGGGTATAATTGTATAAGGCGTTTAAAAGTATATGTAGTAAGCAGGTTAAATTCAGTCAGACTAAATTGGGGTATCTTATCTCAGCTGCAGCATTCTTTTCAGGATGAGTCTTTTGTACTGTCTTTTGAAATCGTTTGGGAGGAAGGAGTCGTTGATGAGATCGAGCCATGCGATGAGCGCTTTGCGGAATTTCTTGGCGATGTTTTCAAGAACCTTTTCGCTGACGCCAGAGGCCATGATGCTCTGTTCGAAATCTTTACGGCGCAGTTTTGCTTTTTTGCCGTTGAGTGTCAGGGCCAGTTCCTCTTTGTCCTCGGGCATGACGATGGCCGTTGAGAGAAGGTCGTAGGCAGGCGTGAGTGAGTAGCCTGTTGGTGTTTTATAGAGGGAAAAATTCTTGAGGTGCATGTCGGAGTTGCCCACAATCCAGGAGAATACCACCACTTCCCAGAAGTTGACGAGGTCGAGCTGCGGTGTGGCAGAATATTTTTTGATGAGTTTGGCAATCTGTTCGTATGAGCCTTTGTATTTGTATTCCGTCAGTCTTTCCGACAGTTGGCACATATCTTCCATCGCCGTTTTCGTTCCGTCTTTTTTACGGTCGATGCGTCGCGTGATGTAACACAGTTCGCCGTCGGCAAAGCGGATTAGCGAGTGTGGCACCACTGCGATTTTCGCTGCTTCCGCCATGTGCATTGTGAGGTCTTCGAGTTCTGGCAGTGCGCGATAGACGTCGGTTTGCGGTTTCAGGATATATCTTCCCCACAGTCCCACGATGGTGAAGCGGTCTGGTTCATTTTTGCCACCAGGGCAGACGTCGAGTGAGAGTTTGGCCTGCACGCCCGTCAGAGTTGTCTGTGCCCGAATTACCTGTTTGGCCAGTTCGGTGATGTCCTTGCGGCTGTAGGTCAGCATTGGGGCGTTTTTCTTTTCGAAAATCTTTTTGGCGCAGGAAGGATGAAAGTCGGTTTGTCCGGCTTTAAGCGGTTGGTAGCAATAGAGACATTTTTCCATACAGGTTGATTTTGTCGTTAGGTTGCGGTTGGCATTGGCAGTTTCACCATTACTTATCCTCATCAGGAATGACGCTCACGGCTCCTATGCAGTCTTTGCAGCACGTCATCAGTAGCGACATGCGGTCGCGTTGGTTGATTTTCCAGTTCTGCTCGGCAATGTTGAGTAGCCAGCCTTCGGGGATGAGGCCATCGAAGAAGGGGAAGAGTACTTTGTCTTTATAGGGGGCTTCTCTCAAAGGAAGGGTCAGACTGATGGCTTCGGCATTGTCTGTTGCCAGATAGCCAGCATCGTAAGTAAAGCGGAAGCCGTTTTCGTCTTCCGTGAGTTGTCCGGCATAGCGGTCGTACATATAGATTTTGGCACTTTTCATTGGCGGTGGCGTTTTTTGGAGGGGATTACACCTACTTATATTCTGTTTCCTTGCGTATGGGGACGGCTCCCACTTCATGACCGAAGAGGGCCAGTATTTGGTTGATTTTATCTATGCGCAGGGTGGGCTTACCTTGTTCGAGTTCGCGGACGAAGCGCAGTCCGACGCCCGATTTTTCTGCAAGGTCAACTTGCGTGAGGTTGAACATCTTGCGGCGTTCTTTTACAAAGGAGGAAATGGAGGTTTCCATAAAGCGTGGTGTTTGGGTGGATGAATTTTCGAATTATTTTTGCCTCAGACGGCGTAACAGCGTATGACACGAATTGACGAATTTCGTGGGGCGAAGCACTGTAGCTCACTTTGCTCGCAAAGTGAGGGCCACGGACACGTCGCGAAAATGCTTAGGTGCGCTATGGGTTCGCAATAACCTTCGTCCCCCTCACTTTGCAAGCAAAGTGAGCTACAATGCTTCGCCGCAGAGGCGTTACAATGCTTCGCCGCAAAGTTATTTATAGTGTTTCGCCGCAAAACAAGTAGCCGTTTGGGCGTTGCGGAGAATATATAATTATACCCTTTCGGGTGCAAATGTAATAAATTAAAATTACATTGCCCCCGAAAGGGTATAATTATATGTGTGCAGGAAGGATGGTTTATTGCTTCAGCGTCCAAACGCAGCGGTCGGAGAGGCGTCCGCCTTTGCTTTTCGCCTCCACTTCAATGATGTTTTCGCCCGGCTGTAGCGTGATGCCCTTGAAATTGCAGACACAGACGCGGTCGGGGCGTTGTGTGCCGATGGTCTTGCCGTTGACGCGCAGCGTCACGGCGCCGCTGTTGCAGAACACCTGGATGTCTGTTGTTTGGCGTGTGCGTTCCGTGTTGCGTCGGCCTGCGATGTAGACCATCGGTTGCGGGTTCCAGTTGGCCTTGTAGAAGAAGAAGGCATCCTTTCTCACTTTGCGGTCGTGCGTCACCAGTCCCTTGTCGTTGATGCCCGGTCGGTCGCCCTCTGTTCGGTGGGCCGCTCCGAAGTCAAACATGTTCCACACGAAAGTTCCCCATACGAAGGGGCGTTCGCTGATGATTTCCCAATTGCGGATGTGGTATTCCGTCTGCCAGTTTTCTGGGTGCCACCAGCTTGTCGGGTTGGTCTGTATGAGCGTGTCCTGCTGATGATAGATGCTCGCTCCAGCACCATATTCGCTGACACCGATGCAGAGGTTGGGGCGGCTCTTGTGGGTGTTATCGAAGAAGGAAGCCAGCGTTTTCGGCGTAGAGCCATACCAGCCGTCGTAGCGGTTCCAGGCGATGAGGTCCGTGATGTAGTTGAGGTTGCCCCCCTGATTGGATGCCGCCGTGGTGTAGCGCGTGGAGTCGAGAGCGTGCGCCAGAGCGTTCAGTTCCTTGACATATTCCACTGGGTTGTCGCCGTCTTCCTTGATTTCATTGAAGATGCCCCACATCATGATAGAAGGGTGGTTGTAGTGCTGACGGATCATTTCGCGCAGCTGTTCCCGTCCGTTGGCTTTGAACGACTCCTGGTCGACATAGCCCTTGTCGGCATAACCGCCAGGACCAACGAAAGGAATCTCTGCCCAGGTCACGATGCCGTTGCGGTCCATCAGGTCGTAAAAGTATTCCGCTTGCGGATAGTGGGCCAGTCTCACGGCGTTGACACCCATTTCACGCATGATGCGTGCATCCTCGTCGTGGTGTTCGTTGCGCAGGGCGTTGCCCACTTCCGCCCGCTCCTGATGGCGGTCGACACCTTGCAATCTCAGGTGTTTGCCGTTGAGGAAGAAGCCCTTGTCGGGGTCCACCTTGAAATAGCGCAAGCCCAGCGGCTGTTCCACGCGGTCGATTTCCTTGCCGTTTTTGCAGAGTGTCACCTCAGCGCGGTAGATGAAAGGATCTGCCGTGCCGTTCCAGAGATGCGGTTTCGTGATGGAGAGCGGCAGCGATGCCATCTGCTTTGTGGACTTCCCTTCGATGCGCACCGTGCGTTCCGTTTCCGTCACCACCTTCTTGCCGTCGAGCACGCGAATCTTCAGTGTCGCTTCGGCAGCCTGCTCTTCAGCATTCGAGAGCGCGATGGTGGCCGTCACGTCGGCCTGCTGCTCCGTCACCTTGTTTTGCGTCAGATAGACCCCCGACGAGGCATAGTCGAGCGGCGAGATGCAAAGTTGCTGTGTCGTGATGAGATGTACCGGGCGATAGATGCCGCCGTAGAAATTGAAGTCGCCAACGAGTGGCATGATGTCGAGCGTCTCGGCGTTGTTCACACGCACGAGCAAGGTATTGTCCTTTCCGTAGTTCACACGGTCAGTGATTTCAAAGACGAAAGCCCCATAGCCGCCACGGTGTTCCCCCACCATCTTTCCGTTGACGAGGAGGTTGGTTATCTGGTTGGCCCCTTCGAAGCGCAGGAAGAGGCGGCGTCCCTTCCAGTCGGCCGGGACGAAGATTTTCTTTGTATAGTTGCCGATGCCCCGTTTGTAGTCGATTTTCCCGGCGAGGGCATCCGTGGTGTTCCAGGTGTGGGGGAGGTCCACCCGCTTTCCGCTGTTGCGTTCCACCTGATGAGAGAAGCGGAAGCGCCAGTCGTGGTTCACTGTCTGGTCTTCGCGTTGGGCGTGGAGCGGCAATGCGCAGCCGAGGATGAGGGTGCCCAAGGATAATCTTAAATAGTTCATTTGGTTTGTAGTTAGGAAAATGTGTTTGGTTGAAAAAGTATTTGGCTTTTCTATTCAATGTGAACTAATCATGAACAGCCACTTGGAGTATCGTAAAAGTCAGGACTTTCACTCATAGGGTGTTCAAAATCCAGAAAAATTAAGTAGGTGGAGATTGTGCGGAAAAAGCCTTGTCTGCGGCCCTGCGCGGGCTGAAAGCCCAGCAAGTCCGTAGCCCAGGGCAACG
>OQVT01001437.1_pt1 | contig 14946 bp, 10 predicted proteins | sample 1691561 | NCBI WGS metagenome assembly OQVT01 (sample SAMN03418260, study PRJEB22391) | human gut metagenome | biome: human-gut; feature: organic feature; material: feces | host: Homo sapiens | place: Tanzania | collected 2013-01 | reverse complement strand
AGCAATTTATTTAATAAAAAGGCGAAAAGCGTGTGCGGGAACGCAAGGAAAAATGGGACGGAGGTGACAAGGTGCACAAAAGCGCACGCGACAAAAAATCGAAATTTTATGAGCAAAAATAAAAATAACAGAATAAAAATGCGAAATAATACAAGAAAATGACGATAATGTACTATAAAAGATGAACAGTATCTAAACGGGAAAAATAAACGAGAATTGTAAGCAATATATTTTATGTTTATGTTGCATAAAAAATCTGCATAAAACTTAGAAGAATTGCATGAAAAATGCGTATTTGGTCAAAATCAACAAATAAATACTTGCAATTGTAACATTGCGGTGTTATTCTTGATACATCAAAAGTCGAGAGCGTCATCCCAAACGCAAAAGACAGAAAAGAAGAGGAGAGAAACTATGAAACTGAAGAAAATGATGGCAGTCGTTCTGGCAGGCGTTACCTGCGCAGGCATGATGGCTGGCTGTGGACCGTCCAGCGACGATTCCAAGGCTTCCGGTGGCTCCGGCGAAAAGGGAACAATGACACTGGTTATGTCCAGCCGTGATGAGTTCCTGTCTACGCTGGAATCCGCGGCTATGTCGGCGGCAGAAGAAGCAGGCGTTAAGCTGACTTCTCAGGACGCACAGAATGACTCTGCAAAGCAGATTCAGTACATTGAGACCGCAGTAAACGGCGGTGACGAAGCTGTTATCGTAAACCCGGTAGACTCCGATGCAGCACAGGCTCTCGTAGACGCAGCCGGCGACACCCCGCTGGTATTTGTAAACCGTCCGCCGTCTGACATGGAAGTTCTGGCAGCAAAGAACGTTGGCTTCTGTGGTTCTAACGAGGATACCTCCGGTTACTTCCAGGGCGAGTATCTGGCTGACTACTTCAAGAAGCAGGGCAAGACCGAAATTAAGTACATCCTGCTGCAGGGCGAGCTGGGTCAGGTATCTCAGATTAAGCGCTGTGCAGGCGTTCTGAAGGCACTGGAAGATCAGGGCATCAAGGCAACTTCCGTTGTAGATCTGGCTGGTAAGTATGACCGCGCAGAGGCAATGAACAAGATCAGCCCGGTTCTGACTTCCGGACAGGAATTTGACTGCATCATCTCCAACAACGACGCAATGGCTCTCGGTGCAATCGAGGCTTGTGAGGCAGCCGGTGTTGATCCGAAATCGTTCCCGATTGTTGGTATCGACTGCACCAAGGACGGCGCAGCAGCTGTTCAGGCTGGCAAGATGGCAATGACCGTTTACCAGAACCCGCTGGGACAGGGCAAGGGCTGCATCGAAGCTGCTCTGAACCTCGTTGAAGGCAAGGCTGCAAACGATGGCACCTCGTTCACCAAGGATGACAGCGGCAAGGACTACAGCGATTCCATCGTTTGGATCCCGTTCGAGCCGGTAACCAAGGACAACGTAGCGGACTATCTCTAATGTAAAAGCAGTTATCTTTGAGAGAGAAAGATAACAACTGATGTTTGAGTGAGACGTTGAGGGCGTCGGACATAGTCTGACGCCCTCATTTAAGCAAGAAGGTAGGAAAGGCAGGGTGAACACAAACGTGAGTGAGTATATCCTCGAAATGCACGACATTGTCAAGGAATTTCCGGGCGTAAGAGCTCTGAAAGGCGTACAGCTGAACGTTCGCCCCGGTACCGTTCATACTCTGATGGGTGAAAACGGTGCAGGTAAATCGACACTGATGAAGTGTCTGATCGGCATTCAGCCGTGCACCTCTGGCAAGATTATCTTCGACGGCAAGGAAGTGGAGTTTAAGAGTCCACTGCAGGCGATGAACGCAGGCATTACCATGATCCATCAGGAGCTGTCTCCGGTACCGGATCGTACCGTATGCGAAAACCTGTGGCTTGGCCGCTTCCCGATGAAGAACAAGCTGATGTGTGACCACAAGCGGGCACGCAAGGAGGCAAAGGAACTGTTTGAAAAGTGGAATCTGGCGCTGAATCCGGACGATATGATGAGAGATCTGACGGTAGCTCAGCAGCAGATGGTAGAAATTGCAAAGGCTGTATCTTACGATACAAAGGTCGTAGTCATGGACGAGCCGACTTCCGCTCTGACCGAGACGGAAGTAGAGCATCTGTTCGATATTATCGCGGATCTGAAGTCCAAGAACGTTGCAATCATCTACATTTCTCATAAAATGGAAGAAATCTTCCGCATCAGTGATGACATCAGCGTATTCCGTGACGGTGAGTACATCGGCACAGACCTCGCAGCAAACCTCAACGTGGACAAGGTTGTAGAGATGATGGTAGGACGTCAGGTTGGCAACATGTTCCCGAAGGTAGATTGCGAAATCGGTGATGTTATCCTTGAGGTTAAGGATCTGGCATCCGGCAAGTCGTTTGAGCACGTAAGCTTCCAGGTACACCGCGGCGAAATCTTTGGATTCGCAGGTCTGGTAGGTGCAGGACGTACGGAGATTGTAGAGACCATCTTCGGTATGCGCAAAAAGACCGCTGGTCAGATTTTCCTCAATGGCAAGGAAGTTAACATCAAGAGCCCGGAGGATGCAATTGCAAACTCGATTGGTCTTCTGACCGAGGACCGTCGCGGCAATGGTATCTTTGGACTGCTTGATATCACAGAGAATACTGTAATGGCATCCCTGAAAAATTATGGTTTCCCCCAGAATCATAAGAAGATGGAAACGGATGCAATCAAGTGGAATCAGGCAATGCGCACCAAGACCCCGTCTATGCGTCAGCGTATTATGAACCTGTCCGGCGGTAACCAGCAGAAGGTGCTTTTGGCGCGCTGGCTGCTGCTCAATCCGGACATCCTGATTGTCGACGAACCGACTCGTGGTATCGACGTCGGTGCGAAGTCTGAAATCCATTCGATTATCACACAGCTGGCAGGCGAGGGCAAGGCAATCATCATGATTTCCTCCGAGCTTCCGGAAGTATCCGGCATGGCTGACCGTATTCTGGTTATGTATGAAGGCCACATGATGGGCATTATCGATCGTAACCGTGACGGCGGTGATCCGTATGATTCACAGGAACTGTTGACCTATGCACACGGCGAAAAGAACGATTTCGCCACTGCCAAGTAAAAAGGAAGGGGAGACTCTTATAATGGAAGCAACAAAAAAGGGCTTTGATTTCAAAAAATTCATGTCAGATAACGCCATGTGGTTCGTGCTGGTTATTCTGGCAATTGCTCTGACCGCGGTTCGTCCGAAGTTTATGACTGTCGGCAACCTGACCACACTGATTTCTTCTGAGTCCGTAAAGGGCATCATTACCTGCGGCGTTTGCTGGTGCATCCTGTCCGCTGGTATCGATCTGGGTCCGGGCGCTGTAGCAGCTCTGTCTGCTGTAGTATCCGCATCCCTCGCACAGCAGGCTGATCTGCCGACTCGTCTGATCAGCGTACATATGCCGGCAGTTGTTTGTATCATCGTTGCTATGGTTATCGGCGCAATTGTTGGTATTATCTGCGGCTGGCTGGTCGCTTGCACACATATCCATCCGTTTATCGCGACGTTGGGTTCACAGCTTATATGTCGAGCTTTGGCAAAGATGTACTCCAATAAGCCGGTATCCAATCTGGATCAGAGCTTCCGTAATTTCGCTGTTTACAAAATCGGCGGCATTCCGATGGTTGTATTCATCTTCTTGATTGTATTTATCATTTCGTGGTTCATGATGACGCAGTGCCGCTTCGGCAAGAACATCTTCGCAATCGGCGGCAACCGTCAGGCAGCGCGCGTAGCAGGCATCAACGTAGAAAAGAACCTGATTCTCACCTACATGTGGTGTGGTCTGGTGTCCGGTCTGGCTGGCGCAATGCTGGCAGCTCGTACCGGTTCTGCTGACCCGTCCACCAACGGTCTGCAGTACGAGTTCGATGCAATCGCAGCAGCTACCATCGGTGGTACTTCTCAGACAGGCGGTATCTGCCGCATGTCCGGTGTACTGTCCGGTATCCTGATCCTCGGCATCATCAACAACGGCCTCGTTCTTCTGGGTGTTAACGATAACCTGACACAGGTAATCAAGGGTCTGATTATCGTAGTATCCGTAGTAGTTGATATGAGAAAGAACGCTGTTCGCCCGTAAGAAACATTAAAAAAACATAGACTCTCATTCTCTTGTACACAGGGAGGCTGCGGATTCGTCCGCAGCCTCTTTTGTATGCGCAAAAAAAGAGTGTGTATCTGAAAAGATACACACTCTGTCGGTTGTTATGGAAATTAGCCTGCAACAGCAGCCTTGAGCGCATCTACGCGGTCGGTCTTTTCCCAAGACACGTCCAGATCGGTGCGGCCCATGTGACCGTAAGCGGCGAGCTGACGGTAGATCGGACGGCGCAGATCCAGATCGCGGATGATTGCGGTCGGACGCAGATCGAATACCTGCTCGACGGCATCTTCCAGCTTGGAATCAGCAACGGTGCCGGTGCCGAAGGTGTCTACGCGGACGGATACCGGCTGTGCTACGCCGATGGCGTATGCGAGCTGTACCTGGCACTTGTCTGCCAGACCGGCAGCAACGATGTTCTTTGCCACGTAGCGAGCAGCGTAAGCGGCAGAGCGGTCAACCTTGGTCGGGTCCTTGCCGGAGAATGCGCCGCCGCCGTGCGGTGCAGAACCGCCGTATGTATCAACGATGATCTTACGGCCGGTCAAACCGGAGTCGCCCTGCGGGCCGCCGATGACGAAACGGCCGGTCGGATTGACGAAAATGCGGGTGTTTTCGTCGAACAGATCTGCCGGCAGCGTCGGCTTGATAACCAGCTCAATCATATCCTTGCGGATCTGCTCCAGTGTGACATCCGGATCGTGCTGGGTGGACAGAACAACCGTGTCGATGTGAATCGGCTTGTTGTTTTCGTCATACTCAACGGTAACCTGTGTCTTGCCGTCCGGACGCAGATAGCTGACAGTACCAGCCTTGCGCACGTCGGTCAGCTTCTTTGCCATCTTCTGTGCCAGAGAAATCGGCAGCGGCATCAGTTCCGGCGTCTCGGTGCAGGCATAGCCGAACATCATGCCCTGGTCGCCTGCGCCGTTGGTCAGGTCGAGAGCAGCGTCTTCCTTGGTCTCCAGTGCCTTGTCAACGCCCATGGCGATGTCTGCGGACTGCTTGTCAATGCTGGTGACAACAGCGCAGGTGTCGCAGTCAAAGCCGTACTTTGCGCGGTCATAGCCGATTTCGCGAACGGTCTCGCGAGCGATGGTGCCGTAATCGACAACAGCGTTTGTGGTAATCTCGCCCATGATGGAGATGATGCCGGTGGTTACGGTCGTCTCACAAGCAACACGAGCGGTCGGGTCTTTTGCGATGATTGCGTCCAGAATTGCGTCAGAAATCTGATCGCAGATTTTGTCCGGATGTCCTTCGGTAACGGACTCAGAGGTAAATAAGTTCTTTCCCATTGGGATACCTTCTTTCTATGAGATATATTTTTTGATTTAACGAATAAAAAAGCGCTTCTGCGAATTACACAGAGCGCCGAACGACCCCTCATCTCTCGATCTGGTAATACCGCCGGATTTGGCACCTTGCTATAGTAGGTTGCCGGGCTTCATAGGGCCGTTCCCTCCACCTCTCTTGATAAGGATATTTACTTGTTGCAACTATCCTAATACTTTTTCGCCGGTCTGTCAAGGATAAAATCAGATAAATTTCAAATTTTCTGCAAGAAAATACAGGAAATTTGGTTGAAAGAACGCGCGCGGCATGGTATGATTTTTAGTAGTGATAGTTATTTTGTGTTACGCTGTTTCACACGCAAGACAGGAGTGGAATCAAATGGATATTTCTGCAATTTACAAGCACCCGGAGGACGTTGTAGCGGTTACTTCCTCTTCCGGTTCGATTACTTATGGAGAGCTGTACCGCAGATCGGAAAATCTGGCAAAGCATATCATTGCATCTGGCGCAAAGCGTGTCATTGTGTACGGTCATAAAGAATACAGCATGGTTCTGGCATACGTTGCCTGTCTGCGTGCGGGCGTGCCGTATATTCCGGTCAGCCCGCAGCAGCCGGTCGGCCGCCGCAAGGCGATTGCATCGCAGGCGGACGCGGGCTTGATTTTGTGCGCCGTTGGCCGCGGCTTTGCGGGAGCGGGTTCGGCGCTGTCGCTGAACATTATGGCGGTATCCGATGAGGCGCCGGAGCAGGAAGTGCAGCTGCCGGATGCATATGCGGAAGATCAGCTCGCCTATATCACCTTTACTTCCGGCAGTACGGGCAATCCGAAGGGCGTGCAGGCAACGCGTGGCAATTTGAACAATTACATTGACTGGATGGATAAAACCATTCCGCTCAAGCCGGAGGAAGAAGGAACAATCCTCAATCTGGCAATGTTCTCGATTGATCTGTCCCTGACAGATATTTACTATGCACTGACGCATGGACGCACACTTGTGACGACCAATTCGGAAATTCAGCAGCATTTGACCATGCTGTATCCGCATCTGGAAAAATCCAATGCGGCGATGATGGTTCTTCCGCCGACGCTTGTGCATTTTATGATGCAGAGCAACCGATTCGGCAGAGAGATGATGCCGAATCTGCGGGTAGTCTATCTGTCCGGTGAGTCGCTGCATCCGGGCACGGTGCGCCATCTGCTCAAGTGCTTTGACGGTGATTTGACGGTCATCAACGGATATGGCCCGACGGAGGCGACCTGCAATGTCTGTGCGGCGCAAATTACGGATGATATGTGTGATGACAGACTTCCGGTGGGCATTGTAAAGGATGCCTGCACGACCATTCGCATTATGAAGGACAATGAGGATGTTCCGGTTGGCGAAGAAGGCGAAATTGTCTTGATCGGCAAGAGCGTGACAGGCGGATATACCAACGAAGAAGAGGGCGGATTCTGTACGATTGACGGACAGCCTGCGTTCCGCACCGGTGATATCGGTCTGGTAACAGAGGACGGCAGACTGTATTGGAGCTATCGAAAGAATGGCATGATCAAGGTGCGCGGCGTGCGCATTGAGCCGGGCGACGTAGAAAATCATATGGTGCGCATTCACGGCGTCACCGGCTGCGGCGTTGTCGAACGCTATGGTCATCTGGTGGCATATGTCACCGTCAGCCATGAGATGACACCGGGACAGATTCGCGCGGCAGCGCGTCCGCATCTGCCGACACATATGATTCCAGGTATTGTTCGCATCGTGGACTCCCTCCCGATGACAGAGAACGGCAAACTGGATCGAGATCAGTTGGAGTGACAAGAAAAAATGGCCGGCGATTTCTATCGCCGGCTTTTTGCATTGTGCAAATAGTTCTCCATACCGAAAGATGGGTGTTATAATTTTGTAAAAGAATCAGAAAATGGCAGGAACAGCCGGCAGAAATGTTGACTATTTTTTTGAAAATGAGTAATATGATACTAATAGTTTTTAATTCGTGTGAGTCACATAGCTCTGCTGTGATGACAGAGCGAGAAGAAAAAAGGTTATTATATGAATGTGTATTTAGGTATTGATATCGGTTCAACAACCGTAAAACTCGTGGCGGCCGGCGTAAATGATGCGACTGGACGCCTTGAAATTTTGTATCGGAAATATGAGCGGCATTTCTCGAAGGTGCGTGAAAAAGCCTGTGAGATGCTGCGGGACGCCAAGCAGGTCATCGGTGACGCAAATATTTGCGTGGCAATTACCGGTTCGGCAGGCCTCGGTGTGGCAAAGGCAAGTGGTGTAGACTTTGTACAGGAAGTTTTTGCGACGAGAAAATGCGTCGGAACCTTTGTGCCGAAGGCGGATGTGGTCATTGAGCTGGGCGGCGAGGATGCAAAAATTGTGTTCCTGACCGGACAGCTGGAGGAACGAATGAATGGCTCCTGTGCCGGCGGTACAGGCGCTTTTATTGACCAGATGGCTGTGCTGCTCGATGTGCAGCCGAATGAACTGGATGCACTCTCACTGAAGGCAGAGCGCATTTATACCATCGCATCGCGCTGCGGTGTCTTTGCAAAGAGTGATATACAGCCATTGCTCAACGAAGGCGCCCGCAAAGAAGATGTGGCGGCTTCTATTTTTCAGGCTGTTGTCAATCAGACGGTTGCCGGTCTGGCGCAGGGTCGTGAAATTGAAGGAGATGTTGTGTTCCTCGGCGGCCCGCTGTTTTTCTTTAAGGGCTTGCAGAAGCGGTTTCAGGAGACGCTGCAGCTGACCGATGAGCACGCGCATTTTCCGGAATTGGCTCCGTATGCCATTGCTGCCGGTGCGGCGGTTTATGCAAAGGACACGTCGGAAAAGACGTATACCTATCAGGAGCTGCTGGATACGCTGGAGAAAACCGCGAATATTCGCGTGAAAACAGCAACGCTGGAGCCGCTGTTCCAAGGGGAGGAAGCGTACATTGAGTTCCGCCGCCGTCACAATTCGCATGACATCATGCGCGAAAATGTGACGATGTACAGCGGCAAGGCATATCTTGGCATTGACTGCGGCTCGACGACAACAAAACTGGTGCTGATCGGTGAAAACCATCAGATTTTGTTTAACTATTACAGCCCGAACAAGGGCAATCCGGTTGATGTCGTCAGAGAACAGCTCATCAAGCTGTATGAGCTGTGCGGAGACCGCATTCGCATAGCCGGTTCTGCCGTCACGGGCTATGGTGAAGCGTTGATTCTCAATGCATTTGGCGTCGATCATGGTCTTGTTGAAACCATGGCGCACTTTAAGGCGGCGCGTCATTTTGAGCCGGATGTTGATTTTATCATTGATATTGGCGGACAGGACATCAAGTGCTTTAAAATTGCCAACAATTGTATCGACAATATTTCTCTGAATGAGGCATGCTCCTCCGGCTGCGGCTCGTTTATTGAGACCTTTGCGCGCTCGATGGGATACAGCATCGAAGAATTTTGCCGCTTGGGTCTGTTTGCGGAGCATCCGATTGACCTCGGCTCGCGCTGCACGGTATTTATGAACTCGTCTGTCAAGCAGGCGCAGAAGGACGGCGCAGGCATTGACGCCATCTCTGCCGGTCTGTCCGTCAGTGTTGTCAAGAATGCGCTGTATAAAGTTATTCGTGCGCATTCTCCGGACGATCTCGGCAAGCACATCGTTGTACAGGGCGGTACCTTCCTGAATGATGCGATTTTGCGCTCGTTTGAAATGGAAATTGGCAGAAATGTCACCCGTCCGGTAATTTCCGGCCTGATGGGCGCGTATGGTGCAGCTCTGCACGCAATGGCGAACGAGAAAGAGACCAGCTCGCTGATTTCTCTGGATGAGCTGAAAAACTTTACACATAAAACAACCTCCGTCAAGTGCGGCATGTGCACCAATCACTGTTCTCTGACGGTTTCCATGTTCCCGGGCGGCCGTAAATTCATCTCCGGCAATCGCTGTGAACGTCCGCTCGGCGGCGGAGATAAGCTTAAGCTGCCGAATTTGTATGAGTACAAGCTCAATCGCTTGCAGCAGTATCGCAAGAGCCAGCCGGGCAAGGCGAGAATCGGCATTCCGTTTGGACTCAATATGTTTGAACTGCTGCCGTTCTGGCACACGTTCCTGACGCATTTGGATTTTGAAGTGGTGCTGTCGGATGTTTCGACCCGCGCCATGTACGCACAGGGTCAAAACTCGATTCCGTCGGATACCGTCTGTTATCCGGCTAAGCTCATGCACGGTCACATAGAAAACCTGCTGAGCAAGGGCGTCGATGCAATTTTCTATCCGTGCATGACGTATAATTTGGATGAACACCGCACGGCAAACTGCTATAACTGTCCGGTTGTAGCGTACTATCCGGAGCTGCTCAAGGCGAATATGAGTCACTTGCAGGGTGTCGATTTTATGATGCCGTATATCGAGCTGGACAGAAAGAAGGATTTCCTCAAGACAGCATGTGCGCTGTTTGTCAAGAAATATCCGCATATCAATAAAAAGATGGTCAAGCAGGCAGCGGAAGCGGGCTATGCAGAGCTGGATCGCTATTATGCGGACATTGCCGCACAGGGCAAGGAGGCAATTGCCTATGCTGAGGAGCACGGCTTGGAAATTGCCGTGCTGGCGGGACGCCCGTATCATATTGATCCGGAAATCAACCACGGCATTGATCGCTTGATTCAGTCGTACAACATGGTCATTGTATCCGAGGACGCTGTCGCACCGCTGGCAGAGATGCCGACCGTCAATGTCCTGAACCAGTGGACGTATCATTCCCGTATGTACGCCGCTGCAAACTGGGCTGTACACAGACCGGATGCACAGCTCGTGCAGCTGGTATCCTTCGGCTGCGGCATTGACGCCGTTACAACCGACGAAATGCGCGCCATCACGGAAGAAGGCGGAAAAATTTATACACAGCTGAAGATTGATGAAATCAACAATCTGGGCGCTGCGAAGATTCGTATTCGCAGCATGCTCGCCGCAGTAGAGGAGGGAAAGCAGAATGCAGGAAACGCGTGAAATCCCGCATGTTCCGTTTACCGAGGACATGAAAAAAGACTATACCATTCTGGTTCCGAACATGCTGCCGGTGCAGCTCAAGCTGATTACTTCCATCATGAAGAACTACGGCTACAACATGGAGGTTCTGGAAACTGAAGGGCCGCAGATTGCAGAGTGCGGTCTGAAAAATGTACATAATGATACCTGTTATCCGGCTCTGCTCGTCATCGGTCAGTTTATTGATGCGCTGGAGTCCGGCAAGTATGACCTGCACAAGGTTGCGCTGATGATTACGCAGACGGGCGGCGGCTGCCGCGCGTCCAATTACATTCATCTGCTGCGCAAGGCACTCATCAAAAACGGCATGGGATATATTCCGGTCATCTCACTGAACTTCTCCGGCTTGGAGAAAAATGCAAATCCGGGCTTTAAACTGACGCGAAAGGCGTTTATTCAGGTCGCTTACGGCGTGCTGCTCGGTGACTTTATCATGCACATCTTTAACCAGTGCCGCCCATATGAGGTGCACAAGGGCGACTGCCAGAAGGCAGTGGATGAGCTGTTCAATAAAATCACAAAAGACTTCCGCGGAGATAAGTTGATTCGCTATAAGTATGTCCGCATGATGTATGTGCTCATCTGCAAGCGGTTTGCGCAGATTGAGATGGAGAATTTCGGCTCGAAAAAGAAAGTCGGCATTGTCGGAGAGATTTATGTCAAGTTCTCTCCGCTCGGCAACAACAATCTGGAACAGTTCCTGCTCGGCGAGGGCACGGAGCCGGTGCTGGCGGGACTGCTGGATTTCTGTCTGTATTGTATCTATAACGGTATTATTGACTTCCAGCTGTACGGACGCTCGATAAAAAGCGCGGCTGTTATGCAGGCGGTTTATCGTTTCCTGCTCAGCAAGCAGAAAGATATGATTGATGTCATCAAGCGTGATGGTCACTTCCGTCCGATGATGGAATTTGAGCGCGTGCGCAAGCTGTCGCATAAAATCATCAGCCCCGGCGTCAAGATGGGTGAAGGCTGGCTGCTTCCGGCAGAAATGGTGGAACTGATTGAGGAAAACGTGCCGAATATTGTTCTGACCCAGCCGTTCGGCTGTCTGCCGAACCACATTGCGGGCAAGGGTATGATTCGCAAAATTCGGGAGATCTATCCGGAGGCAAACATCGTCAGTGTAGACTACGATCCGGGTGCATCGCGCATCAATCAGGAAAATCGTATCAAGCTGATGCTTTCCAATGCAAAATAAATCAAACGGCGCGGGGATTCCTGCGCCGTTTTTTCATCAGGAGGAGAGAACTATGAAAATATGCATCGAACAAGGAGACATCACGACGTATGCGGTGGATGCCATTGTCAATGCGGCGAATTGTTCGCTGCTCGGCGGAGGCGGTGTGGACGGCGCGATTCATCGGGCGGCAGGAAAGCAGCTGCTCGCAGAGTGCCGCACGCTGCACGGCTGTGAGACCGGAGAAGCGAAAATCACAAAGGGCTATCAGCTGCCGGCGAAGTATGTTGTGCACACGCCGGGACCGATTTGGCGCGGCGGAAAGCATAACGAAGCACAGCTGCTCGCCAATAGCTATCGCAACAGTCTGACCGTTGCGTGGGAGCATGGCTGCCGTACCGTGGCATTTCCGTCCATCAGCACGGGCGTGTATCATTTTCCGTTGGAACAGGCGGCGGATATTGCCGTGCAGACCATCGCGCAGTTTTTGCAGACGCATCCGGACATGGAGCGCGTCACCATGGTTTGCTTTGACCGTGCAACGTATCAGGCGTATCAAACGGCGGCGGAACGGCTGTGAACCTTGCTTTTCTCGAAAAAATACGGTATGATAAATGCATTCGAACACATGGAGGGGTTAACTGATGGGTGTGACACTCAAGCAGATCGCGGATCTTGCCGGTGTGCATAAATCGACCGTAGACAAGGTTATTCACAATCGACCGGGCGTCAGCGATGCCAGAAGACAGCAGATTAAAAAGCTGCTGGAGGAATACGGATATGAATCCAATCCGTTGGCAAAGGCGCTGAATTATCAGAAGAAAAAAATGACAGTTGCCGTTGTCATGCCGACGGTTGACGCTATGCCGACACTCAGAAAGGGCATGGAGCTTGTACAGCAGGATTTTAACAGCTTTAATATTGAAGTTGTGTACTATAAGATTCCGTTTGAAGCGACGGAACAGGTGCCGTGTTTGGAAAAGCTGCCGAAGGAGGATATCGCCGGAGCTGTCGTTTTGCCGATTGAAGTACCCGAAGTTGCACGAGCAATGCAAAAACTCAAAGAGCAAAAGATTCCGGTTGTGGCAATTAACTCCGATTTGCAAACCGAGCCGTATATGTGCTATGTTGGACAGGATATGGTACAGGCGGGACAGGTTGCCGCGCGCATGATGGGGCTTCTGCTGCCGCACGGCGGGAAGCTCGCCATTATTTCCAGCAATAATATGCGCGCGGTCAAACAGCGTGAATATTCGTTCCGTGAGAGCGTGAGCGCGTTGTGTCCGCGTGTGGACGTCTGCGCTTCTATGGACATTGTGGAAAAGCCGGAACACGCCTATCAGCAGACGATTGCTTTTTTGCAGCAGCATCCGGATGTCCAAGCGCTGGTTATCACATGCGGCTGTGTGCCGGACATTTGCCGCGCGGTGCGGGAGACAGGCAGAGATTTGACGATTTTGTGTTATGAACGCTATGATGAGATTGCGCAACTGGTCAAGAAGGGCGAAATTGCCTGTACCATCAGCGGCGATCTGCGTGAGCAGGGGCGGCTGGCGATGCGGCTGTTGTTCGAAAAGCTGATCTATGAGCGGGAACCGGAAAAAAAAGTCTATTATACATCCAACGAAATCTTATTAAAAGAAAATATCTGAGATACAATCACAGTGCAGGCGCACTGTGATTTTTTTGTGCGCAGATGAAGAAACAGAATGTTTCTGTGTAGAATGCACAAAAAGATTTGAATTGTTTTGTAACAACTCACAGTAGACAAAATACGAATGCTGGATATATAATATAAACACGATAAGAGACCGGTATCGTAAAGAAAGAGTTCGGTATCGCGATAACTTATTTATGGATTTGATAGAAAGAGAAACATGCACAGTTCTATCAAATCCAAAAATTTTAATCGATTGCGAGACCGGTATCGTTCCCGCAAAAACAAGCAGAAAATATTTAGAAAAGGAAGGTATTCATCATGAGTGATCTGAGAATTGGACTGGTAGGAACTGGCGGAATCGGCCGTACCCACATTGAGCGCGTCAACACCAAGCTGCAGGGCGGCAAGGTTGTCGCTTGTGCTGATCCGGCTGGCGCATTCGGTCTGTCTGTTGCGGAAAAGTTCGGCATCAAGGGCTATGAAGACCCGATTGACATGATTAACGATCCGGAAATTGATGCAATCATGTGCACCACCGCTGACCCGTTCCACAAAAAGTACGTTCTGGCTTCCATCAAGGCTGGCAAGTATGTATTCTGCGAGAAGCCGCTGGCAGCAAAGGCTGACGAGTGCAAGGAAATCGTAGAAGCTGAGATTGCTGCAGGCAAGCAGATGGTACAGGTTGGCTTCATGCGCCGCTACGATGAAGGCTATAAGCAGCTGAAGGCGGCTGTACAGAGCGGCGAGTACGGCGAGGCACTGCTGCTGCACTGCGCACATCGTAATCCGGCAGTTCCGGACGATTGGGACAACAGCATGGCAGTAGAAAACTCCATGGTTCATGAGATTGACGTTCTGCGTTGGCTGCTCGGCGAGGACTACGCAACGGCACAGGTTGTTTACGGCAAGTCCACCAACAACGGCCCGAAGGATCTGCATGACCCGCAGATCATGATTCTGACCACCAAGTCCGGTGTGAGAATTGACGTAGAATCCTTTGTAAACAACCACAAGGACTACGACATCAAGTGCGAGATCGTTTGCGACGGCGCTGTTCTCAATATGCCGGAGCCGAACTATATTTCTGTCAGTGCAGGTGCACAGAAGGGCAGAAAGCAGTACACTGACTGCTTCCAGCGTTTTGCTGATGCCTACGATGCAGAGATTCAGGCGTGGATCAATGCGAGCAAGGAAGGCCGCGTCGATGGCCCGAACGCTTGGGACGGTTACGCTTGTCAGGTAGCAGCAGCTGCTGCATCCAAGGCTCGTGAGACCCAGACGGTTCAGCCGGTTGTATACGACGAGAAGCCGGAGCTGTACAAGTAATTGATTGCTTGTTTCTTCTATGCAAGGAAGCATTCAGGGAGCTTTCTTGTATAGTGTCTATATTGGAGTGAAAAATTTTTCACCTCCTTTTTCTTGCACCGAGAGACTCTCTCCTCTCTCGGTGCACTCTCTCCAAAATGTATGGCAAACAAAGATAAATACTATTTTTTACAGGAAAGGATGTTTTGAAATGAAACTTTCTATTTGCACTGATGTATTCGGAAAGATTCCGCTGACCGAGATGCTGGACAAGGTTGTTGCTTACGGTCTGGACGCTGTTGAGCTGACTGCCGGCGGCTGGGGCGGCTGCAACT
>OQVT01001436.1_pt1 | contig 14950 bp, 18 predicted proteins | sample 1691561 | NCBI WGS metagenome assembly OQVT01 (sample SAMN03418260, study PRJEB22391) | human gut metagenome | biome: human-gut; feature: organic feature; material: feces | host: Homo sapiens | place: Tanzania | collected 2013-01 | reverse complement strand
TCACGGTGTCCAGATCCATGCCGTACTTCTCGGCCACGGACTTCATCTCGTTCTCCACTTCCTCGTCGGAGACCTCCAGATTCTCGGCCTTGATGATGGCACGGATGGCCAGATCCATCTTCACCTGATTGTCGGCGTGCTCCAGTTTGACGTTCTCAAATACAGACTTAATAATGAATATAATGTAGAGATAAGGCTCGAAGAGCTTCCGTATGAATATATTCGCTGGATAGTGAATAAAGATGAAGTGGACGTAAATTCCATAACGGGAACCTCGGACATGAAGAAGGTTGTTGACCTTAAGGGAAATCCGTTGCTTCTCTTTGTAAATCCGTGGAGCGTAAATATGACTCTCGACAGAAATCCGGGCCTTGAGCTTGCGGAATTCAGTAGGAATTAGTGGAATTATATTCAAAAAAATGTTATCATGTAGATTGACAAAATTCCAAAGGAGAAATTGTTATGGCAGAGAAAAACAGTGTATATACAATATATGACGATAATAACTCAGGATCGGTCATCATTTCCAACCACGTTATCTGCACTATTGCCGGACTTGCAGCTATGGAAGTCAAGGGAATAGCATCTATGAAAGGCGATATAGAGTCAAGTCAGATCACGAGATTTACCATGAACGCTCTGTCAAAGTGCGTAAGGGTAAGCGTTAAAGACAATGCTATAACCGTCCAGATGGTCCTTAATATAAAATACGGATATAATCTTCCGGAGATCACAAAGAAGGTTCAGGAAAGAGTAAGGGATGTACTCGAAAACATGACGGGTCTTACAGTTGAAAGCGTAAATATCAGCATTTCAGACGTTAAGATAGAAAAAAATCCAAGACCTAAAAAAACAAGAAAAGTGGTTGAAGAAGAGGAATAAGATGTCAGAGGTTCGCAATGATGCTGTTCTCAGGATGAACAGAAGAACAATAAGAGAAGCAGCCTTCAAGCTGTTGTTCATGTCCGAATTCAATAATGAAGAAGAGATGAAGGAACAGATGAAGATCTACTACAACGGTGCCGGTTCGGATGTAAAAGAGCATTTAAAGGATCATGAGCCATGCAGCGAGGATGTGGACATCGTCAATGAAAAGTATCAAAAGGTAAAGGAAGAGCTGTCAAAGATAGATGAGATAATAGAGAGCGTTGCAAAGGGCTGGAAGCTCAGCCGTATGAGCAAGGTGGATCTTTCTATCATAAGGCTTGCTGTTTATGAAGCGCTGTTCGATGATACTATCCCTGTAAATGTTGCTTTAAACGAGGCTGTTGAGCTTGCAAAGAAATTCGGAGGAGAAGATTCCGGAGCATTTGTCAACGGTGTACTTGCAAAGATAGTAAAAGAGAAGAGGGTTTGATCTTTGGGCAGCATATATACAGTCCTTCAGATTAACAAATACATAAAAAATATGATCGACCAGGATTTTTTTCTTGGTAATCTACAGGTTCAGGGAGAAGTCAGTAACTGCAAATATCATTCAAGCGGACACATCTATTTTACACTTAAGGATAAAGATGCGGCGATAAGCTGTGTTATGTTCGCGGGTAACAGGGCAGGTCTGGCTTTTTCTATGCAAAGCGGAGATAAGATCGTTGTATCGGGAAGTATAAGCGCTTATGAAAAAGCGGGAACCTACCAGCTCTATGCCAAAAAGATCGAAAAGATGGGCATGGGGGATCTTTATGAGAAGTATCTCGCCCTGAAAAAAGAGCTTGAAGAAATGGGGATGTTCGCTCCCGAATATAAAAAACCGATACCGAAGCATGTCAAAAAATTAGGTATCGTTACGGCTGCGACAGGAGCGGCTATAAGAGACATAAATAATATCGCAAAAAGAAGAAATCCCGGTATACAGCTCATCCTCTGTCCGGCACTGGTGCAGGGAGAGGGAGCAAAGGAGAGTCTCGTAAGAGGTATACAGACCATGGACAGGCTTGGGGTTGATGTCATGATCGTCGGAAGAGGCGGAGGCTCCATAGAGGATCTCTGGGCTTTTAACGAGGAGTGTGTCGCAAGAGCTATATTTGACTGCAATACACCTGTTATATCGGCTGTCGGTCATGAAACGGATTTTACTATTGCGGATTTTACGGCTGATATGAGAGCACCTACGCCGTCTGCGGCAGCGGAGCTTGCGGTTGAAAATATAATGGAAACGATAGACAGACTTGACAGATACAGGGAAAGTCTGGGCCGCAGCATGGACCGTATGATAAAGCTGTACAGGCTTAAAAATGAGCAGTACAAAAAGAGAGTAGAAGCCTTTAAACCGTCAAATATAATCCTCGGATACAGACAGAAGCTCAAGGTCTTTGATACGGTATTGAGAAACCGTATGGAAAGTGCTTTAAAGGACAGGAGACACAGGCTTCAACTATTATGCGGAAGACTTGAGGATCTCTCTCCTTTGAAGAGACTATCAGGGGGATTCTCTTATGTCAGTACGGCATCGGGCACGGTGGTAAGATCGGTTAAGGATGTCGAAACAGGAGACATGCTCGAGATAAATGTCAAAGACGGAGCAATAAACGCAAAGGTTGAAGAAATACATTTTAAGGAGAATGCCATATGAAGAAAATGAGCCTTGAGGAGGGTTTCACACGACTCGATGAGATAACCTCAAAAATGGAAAAGGGCGAGCTTACTCTTGATGAGATGTATTCTCTATATAAAGAAGGAATAGATATAGTTAAGCTATGCACGGATCAGATAGATACAGTTGAGAAAAACATTCTTCTCGTTGATCCCAAGGGCGGAATGACAGAGTTTGAATGATAGCGGGAGGTAGAGCTATGAATTTTGACAAAGAATTGGAAGTACGCACCAAACTAGCAAACCAGGCCATAAATGAGTGGCTCCCCAAGGCAAGAAATTCACCGGGTGAGCTGATCGAGGCAATGAAATACAGTGTCCTTGCCGGCGGAAAAAGAGTAAGACCTATACTCATGGGTGAATGCTATAAGCTGTTCGGAGGAGATAAAAGCGATATAGTGCCGTTTCAGGCCGCGATAGAGTTCGTACATACGGCTTCTCTTGTTCACGACGATCTGCCTGCGATCGATAATGACCTTATAAGGCGCGGAAAGAAAACAACGCATGCACAGTACGGAGAGGCAATAGGAATCCTTGCAGGAGATGCTCTCCTCAATTATGCCTATGAGGTGCTGATAGAGGGAGTGCTAAAGGCGGGACGCAGGGAGTTTGCATTAAGGGCGGCAAATATAATCGCCGAAAAATCAGGCTATCACGGAATGCTTGGCGGACAGGATGTCGATGTAGAGGTTGAGAAGAAGGGACTTAAGGGCGATGAGCTTGAGATCCTTGACTATATATATGAGCAGAAAACAGCCGCTCTTATAGAGGCATCGATGATGGCAGGTGCAGCACTTGCCGGAGCCGATGAAAGCAAGCTTCATGTGCTTCAGGAGATCGGAAAGAGGATAGGTCTGGCTTTCCAGATCCAGGATGATATCCTTGATGTTACAGGAACTACCCAGTCAATGGGAAAATCCGTTTTCTCTGATCTCAAGAATAAAAAAGAGACATATGTAAACCTGATCGGAATCGAAGAAGCATCCGAGAAGGTAAATACACTTACTAAAGAGGCAATAGGGATGCTTAAGGATATACCGGGAGATACCGAATTCTTAAGAGGAATGATATATCATCTCGCTTCGAGAGATAAATAAGGTGAAAAATCGTGCTTGAACTGATCAACGAACCAAATGATATAAAAGATATAAAAGAAGACAGACTATATGGATTGGCCTCCGAAATACGCAGGTTCATGATAAGAAATGTCAGCAAAACAGGCGGGCATCTCGCATCCAATCTGGGAGTTGTGGAGCTTACGATTGCTCTTCACAGAGTCTACGATCTTCCTAAGGATAAGATCATATGGGACGTCGGACATCAGTCTTATACACATAAGATCTTAACAGGCAGGAAAGAGGAATTCGAAAGGCTCAGAAAAGAAGGCGGGATAAGCGGATTCCCGAGACGCGAGGAGAGCGACTGTGACAGCTTTGATACCGGTCACAGCTCGAACTCGATATCGGCAGGCGTAGGCTATGTAAAAGCAAGAGAGATCACAGGGCAGCATTATAATGTTGTTTCCGTGATCGGAGACGGTGCGCTCACGGGAGGCATGGCCTATGAAGCGTTGAATAATGCTGCGATGCTTAAAAGCAATTTTGTTATAGTCCTCAATGATAATGAGATGTCTATCTCAAAGAGCATCGGAGGAATGGCGGATTACCTAAGCGAGATACGTACATCAAATCATTACAATGACCTTAAGGATGACGTAAGCAGTGCGCTTAAAAACATCCCTGTCGTAGGCGAAAAGCTTGTAGAAAAGATAAAAAAGACGAAGAACAGCTTAAAGCAGCTGTTCATACCGGGAATGCTGTTCGAAAACATGGGGATCACTTATCTCGGACCCATTGACGGACACAATATAAGGCAGCTTATAAAGAATCTGAGAGATGCCAAAAGAGTGCCGGGTCCTGTCATCGTACATGTGATAACGGAAAAAGGAAAGGGCTATGCACCTGCCTTTAACAACCCGGCTAAATTTCACGGGGTTTCTCCGTTTGATGTAAAGACGGGGAAAACACTTAAAAAACACGAGATGACATATGCAGATGCTTTTTCGGAGGCTATGTGCGATCTGGCCGGGGAAAACAAAAAGCTTGTTGCCGTAACCGCTTCTATGAAGGACGGAACAGGACTTATGGATTTCGAGAAGAAGTATCCCGACAGGATATTCGATGTCGGAATAGCAGAGGGCCATGCGGTAACCTTTGCCGCTTCGCTCGCACTCGGAGGCGTGGTGCCGGTTGCTGCGATATATTCGTCATTTCTCCAAAGAGGCTTCGATCAGCTTTTGACGGATGTATGCATGCAGAATGTACATGCGATTTTTGCGGTGGACAGAGCAGGCTTTGTCGGCGAGGACGGCAAGTCCCATCAGGGCTTATTTGACCTTTCATACTTATCGATGCTTCCGAACATGACCGTTATGGCACCGAAGAATGCCGATGAGCTGAAGAGGATGATTAAATTTGCGATCGAGCTTGACGGCCCCGTGGCAATAAGATATCCGAGAGGAAGGGCATTCACCGGTCTTGAAGATATAAAAGAGCCTGTTGTACTCGGAAAAGGAGAGATACTGAAAAAGGGCACAAAGGTCGCTATCCTTGCGATAGGTGCATCGGTAGAGACTGCACTCGAGACGGCAGAAAAGCTTAAGGCTTCGGGAATAGAGCCTACAGTCGTAAATATGCGTTTTGTAAAGCCTTTGGATGAAGAGCTGATCTGTGAGCTTTCTCATGACCACAGCCTTTTCGTAACGATAGAGGAAAATGTCAAAAACGGCGGATTCGGCGAGAAGGTACTGGACGCAGTAAATAAAAACAGACTGGAAACGGATGTATATATAGCGGCCGTCGATGACATGTTTATGTCGCACGGAACGGTTGCGCAGCAGAGAAAGAGAGCCGGTATAGACGCAGAAACAGTTGCCGGAAAGATTTTGGAGCTCATATAAGGATATATATGAAAGAAAGACTTGATATTTTACTCGTAAAAAGCGGTCTTGCCGCATCACGGGAAAAAGCAAAAACCATGATAATGGAGGGCATCGTCCTGGTAAACGGTCAGCGTGAAGACAAGCCGGGAACAACATTTAAGGATGATGTGAAGATAACACTTAAGGGAAAGCCTATGCCGTATGTCAGCAGAGGCGGACTCAAGCTTGAAAAGGCGGTAAAGGTCTTTGATATAGACCTCAGGGATCTTGTATGCATGGACGTGGGAAGTTCTACCGGCGGATTTACAGACTGCATGCTCCAAAACGGAGCGGTCAAGGTGTATTCGGTCGATGTAGGATACGGACAGCTTGACTGGAACCTGAGGAACGATCCGAGGGTCGTATGCATGGAAAAGACAAATATAAGATATCTGGAAACAAAGGATATAGATGAAAGACCGGATTTTGTTTCGATAGATGTTTCCTTTATTTCGCTTACAAAGGTATTGCCGGTAGTATATGAACTACTTGACGATATCGGAGAGGTAGCAGCCCTTATCAAGCCTCAGTTTGAAGCCGGAAGGGAAAAGGTAGGCAAAAAGGGTGTTGTAAGAGATCCTAAGGTACACATGGAAGTAATAAAAAATACGGTCATGTTTGCAGCGGGAGCAGGGTTCGTACCCGACGGACTTGATTTTTCACCGGTCAAGGGACCTGAAGGAAATATAGAATATCTGCTGCATCTGAAAAAAGAAAATGTTGCTTTTAACGGCTTTGAGGACACGGATATTCAGTCGTGGGATAAACTCATTGCAGACACTGTTGAAAACTCACATAAAGAATTGGACAAATAATGAGACGCTTTTTTGTAATCACAAACCCCATAAAGGACATGGATTTTGAAGTAGCCTACAGGATCAAGGATTATCTTGAGATACATGGCGGAAAATGCGGGTTTGCATCATGTATGATCGAAGAAGACGGGATAGACAGGATCGAATATATAGATCCGGATATCATTCCCGATGATGTTGAAGGACTTATAGTGCTCGGAGGGGACGGAACCCTTCTTCAGATAGCCAGAGATACGCTTAAGAGGCAGATACCCATAATCGGGATGAACATAGGCAATCTGGGATATCTTACCGAGATAACAAATGATAATCTCGAGGAAGCACTGGATGCTCTTTTATGTGACAATTATAAGATAGAGCGCAGGATGATGCTGAAGGGAACGATATATCATGAGGGCAAGGAGATCCTTACCGACATGGCCTTAAATGATATATTCATGACCAAATCAAATAATTACAAAATGATCAATATCAGGAATTATGTTGACGGAACACACCTTAATTCTTATTTTGCCGACGGTATAATAATAGCGTCACCCACGGGATCGACAGGATATTCGCTTTCTGCGGGAGGCCCTATCGTATCGCCTCAGGCATCATTGTTTCTCATAACACCGCTTGCACCTCATACAATGATAAACAGGAGCGTTATAGTTCCGTCTGAAAACAGGATAACTATCGAGCTCGGAAAAGGAAAGTACGGATATGATGCAAAGGCAGCGGTTTCATTCGACGGAAAGAATCTTGCCTACATAAGCAGCGGTGACTGGGTAGAGATCTCACGTTCCGAAATAGATGTAAAAATGCTCAAGATCTGTGACAACAGCTTTATGGATATACTTAGCCAGAAAATGAACTGATGCAGGAGTGAAAAAGATGAAGATCGCAAGACACGCCGAGATTTTAAAACTGATCAAGGAACACGATTTTGAAACACAGGAGGAGCTTGTTAAAAAGCTCAACGAAAAAGGCTTTGTAGCCACTCAGGCAACAATTTCAAGAGATATAAAGGAACTTAAGCTTACAAAGGTCGCCACGGAAAAGGGAACCGTAAGATATATGGTCCTTCACGGACAGAAGAACGGTGCGGATGAAAAGTATCTAAGGACGCTAAGGGATGCCGTTGTTTCGGTAGATACCGCAGGAAACCTTCTCGTCGTAAAGACCGAATCGGGCATGGCAATGGCAGCAGCCGCAGCACTCGATGACCTCGAGTGGAAGGATATAGTCGGATGCATTGCAGGGGATAATACAGTGTTTCTGGCGATAAAAACACCTCAGGCAGCTGAGCAGGTAATGAACAGCCTTAAAAAAATCATCGGAGTAGGCTGAGGAGGAATGGATGCTTACTGAACTTCATGTGAAGAATATAGCACTTATCGAGGAAGTGGATCTCTTTTTTGAAAACGGCCTGAACGTGATAACCGGTGAGACAGGAGCCGGAAAATCTCTTCTGATGGGGGCTGTCGACATAACTTTAGGAGGAAAGTTCTCTCCTGATATGATAAGGAGCGGAGCGGACAGCGCGCTTGTTGAGCTTGTATTTACAACCGACGATGAGGAGGTCATATCGAAGCTTAGAGAAAAAGGCTATGATATAGAGGACGGAGAGATAATCATCTCAAGAAAGCTCACAAACGGAAGGACCGTCTCAAGGATAAACGGCGAATCATGCACGGCCGCTATCCTTAAGGAAACGGCGGGACAGCTTATAAATATCCATGGCCAGAGGGAAAATCAGATCCTGCTTAAAAATGACAGGCAGCTCGGGATGCTCGACAGCTATGCGAAAAAAGAGCTTACAGGATTAAAGGAAGATGTCTCAAGGTGCTATGATGAATACAAAAAAGCCCTTGATGGATATAATAAATTCACAATGGACGAGGAGGCCAGACTTCGTGAAAAGTCCATGCTCGAATACGAGATAAAGGAAATAGAGGAGGCCGCACTCAAAGAGGGCGAGGAAGAAGAGCTTGAGAAGCAGTACCGGATAATGAAGAATTCGCGTAACATCGTCGAGTCTCTCGGAAATGTCCATGAGTACACGGGATATGACAACGGTGCGGGAGACCTTATCGGAAGGGCTTTAAAGGAGATAGAAACAGTCTCAGGCTACGATGAGGTATTAAAGGACATAGAAGCTTCGATAGCCGATGTCGAATCTATACTCGATGACATAAACAGACAGGCAGCGGCATACCTTGAAGAATTCACCTTCTCCGAGCAGGAGTTTATGGATGTTGAAGTAAGGCTCGACAAGATAAGAGGAATAGAGGCCAAGTTTGGAGCTGATGTAGAAAAGGTCAATAAATACAAAGACGAGGCCTGTGAAAGACTCGCTTTTTTGGAAAACTATGACACAGACAGGCTGAAGGCAGCAGAAGAGCTCAAAAACAGCGAAAGCCGCCTTAAAGAAGCATGCGAGGCTTTGTCGGGAAAAAGAAAGACCGCGGCGAAGGCTTTCGCGGAGGATATAAAGAAGCAGCTTAAGGAGCTTAATTTTGCCGAAACAAAACTGGAGATAGCATTTAAAAAGACGGATTCATACAGGAGAAACGGAACCGATGATATAGATATCCTCATATCCGCCAATCCGGGAGAACCCGTGCGTGAGTTATCAAAGGTAGCATCCGGCGGTGAGCTTTCAAGGATAATGCTTGCGATAAGAAATATCCTTGCGGATGAGGAAAACACAGGTACGCTCATTTTTGATGAGATCGATACCGGTATCAGCGGAAGGACGGCACAGAAGGTGTCGGAAAAAATGGCATCTATCGCAAGGGGTCACCAGATCCTCTGCGTAACGCATCTTGCTCAGATCGCAGCGATGGCAGACAGCCATTATCTGATAGAAAAAAGCGTGGATGCAGGCAAGACCACAACAAACGTCAGAAGGCTTGCAAAGACTGAAGAGACCGAGGAGCTGGCAAGGATTCTGGGCGGAGCTGTGATAACGGATGCCGTGAAGCAGAACGCAAACGAGATGAAAAAGCTCGCGGATGAATATAAAGAGAAGATCCTTAAATGAGGGGATGAAAGAATATCGGTATACTCAGGTAAAGGTGTATTAGAATAACAGTATAACTAAAGAACAGGACAACGGAAGTCAACCGTTACTGTCAAGTATTCGTTGACAAATCTTTCATACAGATTAATTATCGCACTGCGAGTGTGAGATATGCCGCGATATGCATGCAATGATTGTTCTTCCGGAAACCGTTTGCACTTAGTCCGATTCAACTAAGCGTTCTTTCGGCTTATGCCTTAGACCGCTAAGTTTCATATGTATGGCTTCAAACTATAGCTCATCTTCGAGCCTTGCTCTCGATTTGCTTAGTTTTCAGTCATCCTCGCGTAATGGTACTAACCCTTATGCAAGCATGCACTTGCAGGCGGGAAGTACCAACGCTGCGGATGTTTCTTTCAGAGTATTAATTCATCCATTCATTTAATGAACCAGCCTCTATTTTATGTTTTGTTGTCAACCGAATCAGACAACAAGGAAGAACTTGATCACAAATATGATCGAGATCGCATATGTGAGTATCGACACATCTTTTGCTTTTCCTGAGAAAACCTTGATAAGTGTGTGTGTAACAAGTGCGATACCTATAGCGTGTCCGATAGATCCTGAAATCGGCATAGCAATGAGCATAAGTGCTACCGGTATAACCTGATCTACAGATTCAAAGTTAACATTCTTAAGTCCGAGAAGCATGAGTGCTCCTACATATATAAGTGCGGAAGATGTTGCCGCAGCCGGGATCACACCTGCAAGCGGAGCTATGAATATACATGCGATGAACATGATACCCGTTGTAAGGGATGTAAGTCCTGTTCTTCCGCCTGCCTCAACTCCCGATGCAGACTCAACAAATGTTGTTACGGTAGATGTACCTGTAGCAGCACCTACAACAGTACCGATAGAGTCAGAAAGAAGTGCTTCTTTCATCTGTGGCATGTTGCCGTCTTTGTCGAGCATATTTGCTCTTGATGCTGTTCCTACAAGTGTTCCGATAGTATCAAACATATCGATTATACAGAATGTGATAACAAGAGTAATTGCTGTAAACCAGCCTATCTCAATGAAGCCCTTGAAATTAAATGCAAATAATGTCTGTGACTTGAGATCTCCGAATGCCGGAAGGAAGCTTGCTCCCTGAAGTGATGCAAAAGGATTCTCTCCGAGTACAGCTGCCTGCATTATCCAGTAGAAAGCAGATGCTATGAGCATACCCACAAGAACATTTCCCTTAAATTTCTTCTTGCCAAGTACGACCATAAGGATAAGTCCGATGAACATGGTGATTATAACAAGCACCATCTTGCTGTAGGCTTCGCCCATCTGCTGTGCAGCATATCCTGCCGTAAGAGATCCAAAGAAATCGCGAAGTGCATACCAGCAGTTTCCGTTCGCATCGTATACACCTACGTTTGATCCCATACCTATATTGATAAGCATAAGTCCGATAGCGGGAGCAATTGCAAGTCTTATCCTCAACGGGATTGCGTCTACAATCTTATCTCTGATATTTAAAATAGAGAGAATAAAGAATAAGATACCCTCGATAAGGATTATACATAATGCAGCTCTGAATGATTCAAGATAAGTCATTCCCGTGATACTTACGATATTTGATACTACAACTGCAAAGAAGCTGTTAAGTCCCATACCGGGAGCCATAGCAAAAGGCTTGTTTGCAAGAAATGCCATGCAGATGGTACCGATACCGGAAGCAAGACATGTAGATAAAAATACCGCATTCCAAAGCTCCTGACCGCCGTTTGCTCCAAATCCGGTCAAAAGATTCGGGTTCAGTGCGATGATATAAGCCATGGTCATAAATGTTGTGAGACCGGCTACGATCTCAATACGCACCGTTGTGTTGTTTTGCTTAAGTTTAAACAACTTGTCCATTAAAAAAACCCTCCCCAGTGATTTTATATAAAAATTTAATAGTGACCGTTACTTAAGCGAATCTTTTTCTATTTTTATTCCGTCTCTCCATATCCTTTCGAGATCATAGAATAATCTGTTTTCCTCATCAAACAAATGGATGACTATATCACCGTAATCCATAAGTATCCAGTTTGCACTGTTGTAGCCCTCTATATGCTTCGGTTCAAATCCGGCTTTTCCGAGCTTTTCATCCACCTCGTCACACATGGCCTGAACCTGATTTCTGTTGGTTCCGCTTGCTATTATAAAATAATCGGCAAGTGTCGATATCTTTTCTATATCGATTATGCTGATATCATTTGCCTTTTTATCCTCAAGCGCATCTACAGCCATAAGAGCCGTCTTTTTTGCGTCTGTCATCTGTCTTCTCCTTTATGCATGTAAAACTCATATGCCTGTCTTGTTTCCGTATCAACAGGTCTTCCGCTTTCAACAAGATAATCAAGTGTATCCGACATGATCATACGCGTACACTTATCGAGATCCGTAAAAGCCGTCTTTCTGATGATGTCAAGCCTTGGCATCTCATTGCGGTTAGGCTCGATATAATCTGCGATAAATACTATCTGCTCAAGAAAAGTCATATCGCATTTTCCTGTCGTGTGATATGTGATCGAGCTGCATATCTCATCATCATCGATCCCATATGTATACTTAGCAAGGTAAGCTCCGAGCTTCCCGTGAAGCAGATGCGGATTTGCTCTTTCAAAATCCGATATCTTTATTCCGTATTTATCACACAGTGCAGCCTTCTGGCTGTTGGGAACAACCGTTTTTGCGCAGTCATGCAATAGGCCGGCCATCCTTGCCCTGTTCACATCATAACCATATGCCATAGCAAGGGCTGATGCGGTATACATCACCCCAATAGTATGATCGAAGCGTTCTCCGTCCTGAACCTTTCTTATCTTGTCCTGAAGCCTGATCCAGTCATCCTGGGTCATTTTATTTATCGAGATCATTTTGTTTTGCCGCCTTAGGAAGGATTATCTTTTTATTTTCATCCTTACCCTCTTTATAAAGAACTATCTTTTTACCTATTATCTGAACAACCACAGACTGTGTGCGTTCAGAGATCATCTCTGCCATCTGTCTCGGATCATCCATGCAGTTCTGAAGCACAGCGATCTTTATCAGTTCCCTGTTGTTAAAAGCCTCATTCACAGACTCCGTAACCTCAGGCGTAAGTCCGTTTTTTCCTATCTGTATGACAGGAGTGATATTCATAGCAAGGCTCTTTAAATATGCTCTTTGTTTACTTGTCATTTTTCCCTCTTCTTATTTATGATAATCAAACAGGATTCCGTATATGCTGACGGTATCGCCTTCCTGTATTCCGGCCTCCTCGAGATCGTTCAAAATACCGCTTTCCTTTAAGAATCTCTGGAAGAAGGCAAAGCCTTTTTCAGAATCAAGGTTAGTATATCCGAGCATCTTGTCGATCTTCGGCCCGCTGACAACATATGCCTTTTCCTTTTTATCGTATTCAACCGTATAAGGAAGCTCCTCCTTGAAAAGCTCCTCCTGCGGATCATATTCTCTTTCAAATACAGCCGGCTCCTTCGGAAGCTTGTCGAGCTCGCTCTGTACATAATATAAAAGCTCTTTTATCCCCTGTCCTGTAGCTGCGGATATCGGAAATACCTTTATTCCCTTTGGCTCGAACTCTTTCCTGATTCGCTCAACAGGATCCTCCTGTCCCTCCTCAAGAAAGATAACATCCGTTTTATTTGCGGCTATGACCTGCGGTCTGTTGGCAAGATCCGCCTCATATTTTACAAGCTCATCATTGATCTTGTAAATATCTTCTATAGGATCTCTGCCCTCTGTGGATGCAGCATCTACAAGGTGGATCATCATCCTCGTTCTTTCTATATGACGAAGAAATCTGTGTCCAAGACCCGCACCCTCGGATGCTCCCTCTATAAGCCCCGGAATATCGGCTATAACAAATCCGCTGCAGCCTTCAATATCCACAACACCAAGATTCGGAGATATGGTCGTGAAATGATAATTCGCTATTTTAGGCTGTGCGTTGCTGACCCTTGATAAAAATGTGGATTTTCCGACATTCGGAAAGCCCACAAGTCCGACATCAGCTATCACCTTGAGTTCAAGAACAACCTCAAGCTCATATCCCTGCTGTCCGGGCTGTGCATACTTCGGAGCCTGCATCGTAGGCGTTGCATAATTCATGTTGCCTTTACCGCCGCGTCCGCCGTGAATTATTATCTCTCTAAGATTATCTCCCGACATATCGGCGATAACCTTACCGCTCTTTGCTTCCTTTATAACGGTTCCCTTAGGTACCTTCAATACTATATCAGAACCGTTCTTTCCGTGGCAGCGTTTTTTTCCGCCTTCTTCGCCGTTCTGTGCGGAAAATTTACGTCTGTGTCTGAAATTGAGAAGTGTATTCATTCCCTCGTCAACCTCAAATATGACATCGCCGCCTTTTCCGCCGTCACCCCCGTCAGGGCCTCCGTCAGGCACATATTTTTCACGTCTGAAGCTGACATGACCGTTTCCGCCGTTTCCCGACCTGATCATTATAACTGCTCTGTCTGCAAACATTCCGCCTCCAACTAATCTCTTAAAATCAAACTCTTTCAAATCAACAAGGGGCTATCACACATATTATGCAACAGCCCCATGATTGAATCTTATTCTTCTACAGGAAGTACACAAACGATCTTTTTGTCTCTTCCTTTTCTCTGAAAGCTTACTACGCCGTCTGCTGTAGCAAATAACGTATCATCTCTTCCACGTCCAACATTTACGCCCGGGTGGATTCTTGTTCCACGCTGTCTGTAAAGGATGTTTCCTGCTTTAACAAACTGTCCGTCTGCTCTCTTAGCACCTAATCTCTTAGACTCGGAGTCACGTCCGTTCTTTGTAGATCCAACACCTTTTTTATGAGCGAAGAATTGAAGGTTCATCTTAATCATGTCCTACACCTCCTCAAATATCACATCTATAAAATTATTTACGGCTTCGTCGTCTTCCAAATTTTCAAGTCCCAAAGCCAAAGACTTAAGAAGCAGCTGCGCTTCCTTACACGGAGTATCAAATATCGAAGCATCGATATATGCTTCATCTTCATCCATATCGACATCCATCGTATCCGATGTGAGTTCGTTTATGGAATTGATCGTATTGATTGCAAGTGCCGAGATTGCTGCGCAGACAATATCCTTGCCTTCGTCATCAAACCCTGCATGATTCTCGATACGAAATCCGGTAAGCTCTCCTGTTTCTTTTTGGAAAAAAGTTACTTCTGTCATACGATCTTATGCCTGGATAGAATCGATCTTGACCTCAGTGTACTGCTGTCTGTGACCGTTCTTTTTGTGATATCCGGTTTTGCTCTTATACTTGTAAACGACTACTTTTTTTGCTTTTCCGTTAGCTACAACAGAAGCATTTACAGAAGCTGATGCAACATCCGCTCCGGTAACCAATGTCTCGTCGTTTCTTACAGCAAGAACCTTATCAAAAACCACTGACTCGCCGGCTTCTTTACCGAGCTTTTCAACTCTGATAACATCGCCTTTGGAAACAACTGTACTTCGTCAAAAATAATGAGGGACTCGTGTTCATACA
>OQVT01001431.1_pt1 | contig 14970 bp, 14 predicted proteins | sample 1691561 | NCBI WGS metagenome assembly OQVT01 (sample SAMN03418260, study PRJEB22391) | human gut metagenome | biome: human-gut; feature: organic feature; material: feces | host: Homo sapiens | place: Tanzania | collected 2013-01 | reverse complement strand
GCTGCTTGCGAAGCATATCGTATGCACGGCTTCTACTACAACTAACGAGATAAGCAGCGAGTTCGTGACAGTTTTCTCGATGAATTTTAGAAAAATTTTTGGCAACGTACAAAAACACCTCTTGCAGTACATCTTCTGCCAGATACGAATCGCCCATAATTTTGTAAGCGGTATGGTAGACCAGCCGTTTGTAGGTATTATATACATCTATAAATTGTTCTTCTTTGCTTTGATCGTCAAGAACAGCTAAGTACAGGGAAAGCAACACAATCACCTCCAACGGATTCGCATGGATTGGATGTAGTGTACCATGAACCAGCGAAAATGTCGAATGTTTTCCGTTCTGAACGAAGAACAGCCAGCATTATGACCTCACTTACCGTTGAGGCCGTTGCTGGCTGTTCGTTTGGTTTGAGATGTTTCCATCAAAATTGCAGAGTGCAAATGTCTTGAAGCTCTACCTTATATAAATAGAAGCGTTTTGAAAAAACGCGCAGCCTGCATCGGAACGGTGCAGAATGAAGGGGATTGGGCACAGCCCAACAAGCATTTTGCAACGCAAAAATGGCGTTTGTATAGACAAAAGCCCTGCTTGCCACAACAATACGTCCTTTTTGTCCGCAATTTGTAATTTTCAGATTGGAGAAAAACGCCATGGCAAAGACGAAGGCTGAAGAAAAAGCCCTCAACCTTGATCAGATTTTGTTTAACTGCCGGGATTATCTGCGCGCTGCGCGCAACTCCGGCTCGTTCTTTGAAAAGCGTGATATCCCCCGCAGTACAGCCCCGAAGTTCTCAAAAAGGTCATGGAACAGGTAGAGAACTTTGAGGAGAACAATTAAGCATTTTCTCGTTTTAATGTGGGATTAGATTGCTGTAGACCTTAATACAAAAAGATGTAAATTGTTATTTTCTGCTGGCAAGCATTCAAGAATATGCTTGTATAATCCGTTTCCAGCATACTTAAAGGAAAGTGGATACGCTCTTTTCCCATTGATTTGAAGATAGCCATTTTCAGAAACCGTCACATGAATTTCCGGCATTCCGTCAGTCACTTTGCCAAAAGTTACGGAGTACCCGGCTAGGCCGAGGAAGCATCAAGTCCCATGTCCGCACCGTTAAGGTGTTGGGTATGGGGCTTTTTGCATTTCAGGAACGTATACACCTCTGGAAAGGTGTAACACACTAGACTTTGTACCAAAGTCGTGTGCCAAGGGCGCTGCACCCCTTTGGAATCCCTGCTCACATCGCCTGTGGGCGATGTGGATTCGCCGCACAAAAAGCTCTCACAAATGCACACCCGGCTGTCTGCGGCGAGGAGAAGGCACTTCTGCGGAAGTGTAATAACCCACTATGACACTTTCATCCCTGCGGTCTGCAAAGTGTAGTGGGCTCTCCGAGGGGGAACGGTTGTATGGGGTTCGTTTCGGGCAAATCGCCGCATACGTGTATACGGAAGATGGGTACGCACGTACGCAGTAAATCGGCCAAGTTCTCCCATGTAGAGGGTGTAATTTCGATAAAGAACGTGGTATAATTGACTCAACAAATCGATTTGTGGAGGCGATTATTTATGAAAAAAGAAACCAAGAAATCTATCTTATTCTATGCAGCTTCTGCTCTGTTATATATGGCTTCACTTATTAGCTTCATAAGTGGAAATGATAATTCTATGGCTGTTGTATGGTTGTGTCTTGGTTCATCATTTCTTTGCCTTGGCTCGACGCATCTTTGTTTAGGTTTGTCTCATAAGAAAAAGGGAAACGACAAAACCGATGCAAGCAATAAATAAATTCCTAGTATATCGCACTCACTCCTAAGCAGGGTTTGGGGCAGGCACGCCCCAACAAGAAGCAGTCCCAAAGGGGCAGAAAATTTTCAAGAATTGAAAATTTGTGGCCACGGGACGATTCTTGCTCTCACGAAAACCCATACTTTTTGAAAAACGCTTTCCGCAGCCAAAGGAGGATGCACCATGAAAAAAGAGATCGAAGCCTTTGTCAACGCAGCCAACGAGCAGGAGTTGGAAGCCGCATGGAACAACCTCTCGGCAGAGGAACAGCGAGTTTTCGAGCAACTCATGGAGGAAGACTCACCCGAAGATGCACTGGCATTTTTCGCCCAGCTGTATGACGATGCCCCGAAAGAGCAGACCAGCGAGACTGTGAGCATCTCTGAAAATGAAATTTATTTCAAGCGGAAGCCCTTGACCGAAGAGCAGAAGAAACACGGCTCTTATGTGGACGAGAACGGCAACCTCCATGTCAAGAACCTGTCCGCTTTCTGGATTCCAGAACTGACCACCACGGAGAAAGTCGGTCACACCACCTACACCGTGACCGGCAGCTATGAGGGCAAGGAATCCTTTTTGAAGAAGCTGGAGCGCATTGTTGCCAAGAACGCCCAGCAAAAATTTGAAGATGAGGGTGCAGACGAATGACAACTGCGCCCAATTCTGCTATACTTGACCCGGTAACCAATCCTGTACTGACAGTTGCTCCACAGAGTAAGGAGGACACAACAATGTCTGGAGCAACGAATAAAATCACCGCACTTTACTGCCGACTGTCGCAAGAGGACGCACGGCTCGGCGAAAGCCTGTCCATTGAGAACCAGAAGGCCATCCTTCTGGAATACGCCAAAAAGAACCACTTCCCGAACCCGGTGTTCTTTGTGGATGATGGCTACTCCGGCACGAACTATGACCGTCCCGGCTTCCAGAGTATGCTGACCGAGATCGAAGCAGGGCGTGTAGGAATCGTTATCACGAAAGATTTGTCCCGACTGGGGCGCAATTCTGCCTTGACAGGTCTGTACACCAACTTCACCTTTCCCCAGTATGGCGTTCGCTACATTGCCATTAACGACAACTACGACACCATTGACCCGAACAGCGTAAACAACGATTTTGCGGGCATTAAGAACTGGTTCAACGAGTTTTACGCCCGTGATACCAGCCGCAAGATTCGGGCTGTTCAGAAGGCCAAGGGAGAGCGTGGAGTACCGCTGACGGTCAATGTGCCGTACGGCTATGTGAAAGACCCGGAGAACCCGAAACATTGGCTTGTTGATCCAGAAGCGGCTGCAATCGTGAAGCGCATCTTCTCCATGTGCATGGAAGGCCGTGGCCCGACCCAAATTGCAAACCAACTGTGGGTGGACAAAGTTCTGACTCCCACCGCCTATAAGTTGAGCCATGGCCTGAGTACGAACTCACCCGCCCCGGAAGACCCTTATCGCTGGGATAAAAGAGCAGTAAGTTCGATTCTGGAACGCCTGGAGTACACTGGCTGCACAGTCAACTTTAAGACCTATACTAACTCTATCTGGGATAAAAAGAGACATCTGAATCCCGTGGAAAATCAGGCTATCTTCCCGGATACACATGAGCGCATTATTGACGATGATGTGTTTGAAAAGGTTCAGGAGATTCGTAGCCAGCGTCACCGCATGACCCGGACAGGCAAGAGCAGCATTTTCTCCGGTATGGTCTACTGCGCTGACTGCGGTTCCAAGATGCAATATGGTTCGTCCAATAACAGGGACTTCAGTCAAGACTTCTTTGATTGCTCTCTGCACAAGAAGAACGGGAGCAAGTGCAAGGGACACTTCATCCGGGTAAAGGTTTTGGAGGGCCGTGTGCTAAGCCATGTTCAGCGGGTGACGGACTACATCCTCTGTCATGAGGACTACTTCCGCAAGGTCATGGAGGAGCAGCTTCGGGTGGAAAGCACCGAAAAGCTGACTGTCCTGAAGAAGCAGCTTGCCCGGAATGAGAAGCGGATCGCAGACCTCAAACGGCTATTCATGAAAATCTACGAGGATAACGCCAGCGGAAAGCTGAGCGATGAACGTTTTGACATGATGAGCCAGAGCTACGATGCCGAACAGAAGCAGCTGGAAGAGGAAGTTCTCTCCATCCAGCAGGAAATTGAAGTACAGGAACAGCAGATCGAGAATATTGAAAAGTTCGTCCAGAAAGCGCACAAGTACGTTCATATTGAAGAACTCACCCCTTATGCTCTCCGTGAACTGGTGTCGGCCATCTATGTGGATGCCCCGGATAAGTCCAGCGGAAAGCGGGTGCAGCACATCCATATCAAGTACGATGGGCTGGGGTACATCCCTCTGGATGAACTGGAAGCAAAAGAAAAGGCGTGACCGAAGTCACGCCAAATCTTCCCCATTTCGGGAGCTTTTGCAAATACTGTTTTATGGGAACTCTGCTACGGGGAACGCCCTGTTGTACATATCGCTATCGTATGTGGATTTTTCAGGGTGCGTCCGGTAGGACGCACCCTGTTTTTTGTTTTGCTTCACACCCGATGATCTTAACGGCGTATTCTTGTGGGAGGAATTGTGTCACCGTGACACAATTCCTCCCCAGCAACTCATGCGGATCAATCGGTAAAATAACGCTCGGCATATTCCAAGGACTTTTCCAGAAATTCCTGCAACTTATCCGGATCATTATACATCCCATGGTTGGACTTCGGAAATTCGATATAGTCGTATGGAACGTCGTGAAGAATGTACGCTTCCATGAGATAATTTTTTTGGCTCACGGGGACGCAATGGTCGATCCGACCATAGGCAATCAGTGAAGGCACAGAGTCATCGCTCACGATGCCTGCCGGAGAGATCTTCCGGATCTCCTGTGTATAATCGTCCAGTTCTTTTCCGGTCATCATCTTGCAGAAGTCGTGCTCCGATGCGAGCTTGTCTACCTTCATGAGCAGGGTCCACTCGGATGGTTCAAAGTATGTGGGGGCAGCCACTTGGAAAACAAATCTGACCGGGATCGCAGAATTCCCGTTATAAGCCAGATTCATCGCCAGGGTTCCGCCTGCGGACACACCAAACGGAGCCATTCCTGCAATATGATACCCCAGTTCCTCCGTCCTTTGCCGGATCGCCTGGACTGCATTTTCAATTTCTTTGTTCATCTGATAAATGGATACATCTTTTCCGTGCATCTGCAAAGTGTAATCCACGGAAGCGGTAATATACCCCTGTGCGGCATAGTATCTGCACCATGTTTCACCGTCAGCTTTTGAACCGGAGTTGAAGCTTCCCCCGTGGATATAGAGGATCAGATTCTGATCCTGCGTCCTGTCCAGTCCGGCAGGAATATAAAGGTCGTACTGGTTTCCGTTCTCGTTTTCATAGTTCTGGTCGCTGAAAACCGCGCAGGTCAGATCTTGTCCCAGCGACTTTACCAATCGTTCCGGTGCACTTCCCAGCAGAAAGATCCTTGCCAATGCGCTGGCAAGAAACACCAGAACAAATATACCAACGTACACGATAATTTTTGCTTTCCTTCTCATATGATGTTATCCAACAGCAGCTTTCCGCATATTGCCCCCAAAACGATGGCGGCAATCATGATAATTGCCACTACTAGAAGATCTTTCTTTTGCATGATAGCCTCCTAAACGGTTCTCTTTCTCACCGGGTCAGTCCTTCATGTACTTGTCCAGATATTCCACCACGGTATTCAGATACTCCATATAGACCTTGTTGTCATTTTGCAGCCCATGACCGGAATGCTCCGCTACGAAATACCGATAATCTACGCCGTTCTTTTCCAGTGCGGCGACCAGCGGCTTGGATGCGGCAAAGGGCTGCATCTTGTCGTGTGCGCCGTAGCAGAGGACAGAGGGCACCGTATCCTTTGTGACCCAGCGGTCAGCAGAGATCGGCTTGACTGCATCCAGATAGGCACCGGATGTGATATCCTCCGGGGTCAGTGCCTGACCGGACATTACGCTGAACAGTCCTGCGGCGGCCTCCGGGCTTTGGTCGAGACCGAAGATACCCCAATCTTCCACATGAAAGCTGCCGGGGCCGACTGCTTCAAATACCATTCTGACCGGAAGCGGCGAGGTATCGGCATCCCGATAGGCATAGAGCAGTGCAAGACATCCGCCTGCGCTGCCGCCGGAAATGGCCATCCGGTCGAGCTTATACCCCAGTTTTTCGGCTGCTGCAACCACATAGGGCATGGCAGCTTTGATCTCCTCCGACTGGCTGTATACGCTGGCATCCGGATTTTCTTCCGTAAACAATGTGTAGTTGATCCCTGCCGCCACATAGCCTTTGCTGCACAGCCATTCCAGCATCTCGGCGTCATCGGCTTTGTCTCCGCCGGTAAACCCACCGGCGTGGAGATAGACCACAAGACCGTATGTATCCTGACTTTTGTCAGCCGGGACATACAGATCAAATTTATTGGCAGCACCCTCCCCATAAGACAAATCCGTGTACGCCTTGCCGACCGTTTCATCCCAACGGGTGCTGTATTTGCCGTGGGTCGGGTCGCTGTTCATTTTGAGCAAAGCAGAGCCGATAAAAGCCGCAAGAAATGCAGCAGTATAAAGCAATCCCCATTTCAGTGTTTTCACAGAATATTCCCTCCAAACAGCGTGCCGCCCAGCATCAGATTCAACACTTCTCGAACCGCCAGACGCCCCAAGATCACTCCCAACATGATCACGATGAATAAAATGATAAGACGTTTCTTACTGAATTCCATTGTGGTTTTCCTTTCGATTTTTATTTCAGGGTTGTTTTCTGATCCTGATAAAGCGGATTTTTCAGGATTTCCGGATCATCACCGATAAATGCCGTCGCTGCATTTTCATCGCCTTGCAGCTGCCACATGAACCACGCCGTTACATAGCCGTCCGCTTTATAGAGCATATCATCATGCGTCATATCGGTTTTTCTTGCCATGATCTTAGGAGAAGGGATTTTTTCAAACATTTCTTCCATATCAGAAAAAGGTATCACGCCCTCTGTTTCAAACTCCCCACTGGTACCAGCCAACAAGAAAATCGGACAGTGGACGTTTGCAGAATCATACGGATATCCTGTAACTTGCTGTGCGACCCGTTCACAGACAGGTGATATCGGAACCGCTGTTTTAAACAGCCTGCTTTCCGGGTACATCGTGATTGCCCGAAAGGTCGCGGCTCCTCCCTGTGAATGTCCTGTAACACCGATGTTTTCCATATCGATTTTTTGCAAGAAACGGCTGTTCGGGTCGTCATTCAAGCTCAGCATATAGTTCAAAGTCTGGATCGTTGTTTCTCCCGTACCGGTTCCCTTATCCTGTGTTCCGACAACAATGAAACCCCAAGAAGCAAGATGTTTCAGCAGCGGTTCATACTTCGTTGCTTTTCCGCCGGTCTGATTGACGATCAACACCATCGGATAGGTTTGCGTGTCGTTTTCCAATACGCTGGGATAATATACCGTATATTTTTCAATCGGAGATTCCGCACGGGCAGTATAGCGGGATGTTTGGTACGTCCCATCTTCCAGATACTGCTGCTCCACGCTTCCACCTGTTTCGACAGTTGCTTGATATCCCCGCTTTACGCTAGGAGCGTTATCTGCATACAAATACATTGAGAGCAGCAGTGCCAGCGTAGCGCCAACAATTTTCAATCCAGTCATCCAATCTTTCCCCTTGACTTTTTGGTGGGACGAGTGTATCATCAAAACGGTGCTGAGTCAATCGTCTCAGCCAAAATGAGACAAAGAAGGGCGTTTGTATCATCCCATGAAGAACATGAACAATCAGGAAAAGAACACCTATGTCCGGCAGCACATCCTGTCTGCGCTGCTGGAATTGATGAACACACAAGACTTTGCCGCTATCAGTATTCAGGCATTGGTGGATGCTGCCGGGGTCGGGCGGGCATCCTTTTACCGCAACTATAAAAGCAAGGAGGATGTGCTGAGACAAGAAGCGGAACGCCTGATGCAGGCATGGGGAAAAGAATTTGAGGTGGAGGAACACACCTCTCCCAATGAATTGCTGATTTCTCTGCTGGATTTCTACAAGGAGCACAGGGAATTTTATCTTGCGATCCATGCAGCCGGAATGTCGGATATCGTCCTGAATACCATCCTGAAAGCGACCATCATCACCCCAGACCTGCCGAATACCATTGCTTATCTAAAATCCTCTATCGCCTATATGATCTATGGTTGGGTCATCGAATGGATAAATCGCGGAATGCAGGAGAGCGGCACAGAGTTGGCGAGGATGATCGCAGAAGCACAGAAACAACAGGAATAAACGAACAGGGCGCATCCCATAAAAAGAGATGCGCCCTGTTTTGCTGTTCTTAATCTTCTAACCCATGGCTCCCGGCCACATTCTTCAAATATTCCTCCGGGTCACCGTTCAGAATCAAATCCGCATAGCTCAGCGGGTCATTGTAGATGAGATAATCCAATTCCGTCTGCTGCGCCATGGTCACATCCAGTGCATCCTCGACCCCGGTACAGTCAATAGAAATTTTTCTCCCATCTTGGAGCAGCAGCTCCACGCAGCCGGTGTCCATGTTGAACTTGCAGGCTCTTTCATCGTACTTCATAATCGCATCCTCCAAATCTTGTTATTGGCTTACGGTCTATGACAAGGTATCGGAGTTTTGCGCCGTCCACGGGAGCCTTCATTCTCAAACCCGAAGAAAACGAAAAATCCGAACCCTTCTCCAATCGGAAACAGGTTCGGATTTTTCTTGTTTGGTGGGCGCGGGTGGATTCGAACCACCGAAGCTGAAAGCAGCAGATTTACAGTCTGTCCCCATTGGCCACTCGGGAACACGCCCATATTCTTTTGTGCGTCCTGCCGGACGACTTGTTTATTTTAGCATGGAAGGATGGATTTGTCAACACTTTTCTGCAAATTTCTGCAGGCATTTTTCCAAGCCGGGATCCGGACAAAAAAGCCCCGTCGGGGCCCGGAAAAAGGGCACCCGACGGGGCTTGGAAGCACATGCTTTTTTCTTACAGATCTCTGAAAAATCAGTAAGCGATGCCGGCTGCGTCATAGCAGGCCTTGGCAGCCTCCATGATGGCGTTGGAGGTCACGGTGGAGCCGCTCACAGCGTCCACGTTGGGGGTGTTGCCAGCCACGATGGCATCAGCCACGGTGGGAGCAGCAGCCTGACCCAGGCTCTCGGTCTCGGTGGATGCGTCCACGTCGCAGGCGGTAGCAACGCCGTTCTCGAAGGTGATGGTCACGGTCACGTCGCCGTTCATGCCCTTGGCAGAAGCGGTCTGGGTGCCGGTGTAGCCCTCGCCCTCAGCAACGGAAGCAGCCTCGGAAGAAGCGGCCTCGCTGGAAGCGGCATCGTCCGAGCCGCCCACAACGCCGCCCTCGACCACGAGCTCGTCCTCGTAGTCGATGCCGTAGGTGTCCACCAGAGTGGCCTCGTAATCCTTGTGGAAGAAGTTCTCCTCGCCCAGCTTCTGGATCTCCTCGTTCAGCCAGTCCAGAACGGTGGTGTTGCCCTGGCTCACAGCGGGAGCGATGGTGTCCTGGCTGCCCAGAGAAGCGATGCCCACGGTGTAGCCGGGGTTCTGGTTGGCAAAGGCGATGACCTCGGTGTTGTCGTTGGCCCATGCCACGCCGTTGCCGTTCTCCAGGGCGTTCTTGGCGGTGGCGTAGGAATCGTACTTCTGCAGCGGGATGAGCTTATCTACCTTGCCCAACAGATTCTGTATGATGCCGATCTTTGACGATACCTTAGAACCGCCCATGATGGCTACGAAGGGACGCTTGATGTCGCTCAGCACGTTATCTACTGCCTTCACTTCCTTCTCCATCAGGTATCCGAGCATCTTGTTGTCGGCATCGAAGTAGTCGGCAATCACGGCTGTAGAGGCGTGCTTGCGGTGTGCGGTGCCAAAGGCATCCATCACATAGCAGTCAGCATATGAGGCGAGCTTCTTGGCGAAGTCCTTCTGACGGGCCTTCATTTCCTTCTTGGCAGCGTCGTATGCGGGGTCTGCCTTGTCGATGCCTACGGGCTTGCCTTCCTCCTCAGGATAGAAGCGCAGGTTCTCGAGCAGCAGTGCCTGGCCCATGGGGAGAGCCTTCACAGCCTCGTCGGCGTTGGCGCAGTCGGGAGCGAATGCTACAGGAGCACCCAGTGCCACCTCTACGGCCTCGCGGATCTGACCCAGTGAGAGCTTGGGGTTAACCTTGCCCTTGGGCTTGCCCATGTGGCTCATGATGATGCATGCACCGCCGTCGGCGATGATTTTCTTCAGCGTGGGCAGTGCGCCACGGATACGTGTGTCGTCAGTGATGTGACCGTTCTCGTCCAGGGGCACATTGAAGTCCACGCGGACGATTGCCTTTTTGCCGGCGAATTTGTAGTCGTTGATAGTCATAATCGTTGTATGTTAACAGTTTGTTTATCTCTGTTGTCTTGCTCCTGCAAAGTTATGCTTTTTTTCGCAAATCAAACTAATTTTCCTTGGCAAATATCATGCAGGCCGCAAAGCAGGCACTTGGGCTTCTGTGCGGTGCACACATATCGGCCGTGCAGAATGAGCCAGTGGTGGGCGTCATGAAGCACTTCGGGGGCGAAGTGGCGCGTCAGCATCCGCTCCACACTGAGTGGGGTGGTGCACGACGGCGGCACGAGTCCGATGCGGTGGCTCACTCTGAAGACGTGTGTATCTACTGCCATGGCCGCCTGATGGAAGATGACGCTGAGCATGACGTTGGCTGTCTTGCGTCCCACACCGGGCAGGCGGGTGAGCTGCTCCATGGTGGAGGGCACCTCGCCGCCGTATTCGCGCTGGAGCATGGTGGCCATCCCCACCAGGTGTCGTGCCTTGTTGTTGGGGTAGGATACGCTCTTGATGTATTCGTAGATGACTTCGGGCGTGGCAAGTGACATGGCTTCGGCGTTGGGGTAATCGTGCAGCAGGGCGGGTGTCACGGTGTTGACCCGCTTGTCGGTGCACTGTGCGCTGAGTATGACAGCCACGAGCAGGCTGAAGGGATCCTGGTAGTGAAGCTCTGTCTGCACGTGTGGCATGGCCTGCTGGAAGTACTCTGTCACCCTGCGGTATAGTTCTGCTTTTCTCATGCTGTATGCCTTGTGGTCTTTCTGGGCGTGCCGGCTCGCCTTGGGCATGCGCCTGTGGCAGGTGTCTCAGCGTGCTGCGGTCGTATGCGCAGCTGCGTGCGGCATGCGGGGCAGTGTGAAAAAGGGGAGACCGCATAAAGCTGCCTCCCCACTCCTTTTACCTTAGAAATACCATGTAAATGTAAAACTCATGGCAAAGTTACCCTTTTGTTTTGTCTTTACCAAAGTTTTGCTGAGTTTTTTTCAATTGTCTTCTCGAATTGTCGCACTTGCCTGTCCGGCTCCTTGCTTGTGCTTCTCAGACGTTGGACAGAGGGAAGCCAAATCCGAAGGAAACGCTGTTGTTGGCTTTCTTGAGGGGCACTCCGTACTTGCCCATCTTGCTCAGGAAGCAATCGGTGCCCACAAAGAAGTTGAACCTCTTGGCGTGCAGGTCGAGTACCATGCCGCCCGTGACGCCTGTGGAGGAGGCTGCGCCGTTGAGAGAAACCTCGATGGCCTTGACGGGACGCACATTGACCGAGAGCATGCCCTGGTGCCAAGCGAACTGGCCAGCCATGCGGCTTGTATAGAGGAAGCCGAAGCGCAGCTTGTCGTAGGAGGGCAGAGCGTACTCGACACCCAGGTGGAGGTTGGCAGAGAGTGCGTGACCTTTGTTCTTCGAACCGTCGTAATAGAGCGAGAAGAGGTCTCCGAGGTCATCGCCCAGGTCGTCCAGCTGGTCGCCCAGGTCGGCTCCGTTCTCCTTGCTTCCGCCTGCGTAGATGTCCTTATCGAAGCCGTCAAAGTTCCACTCGCCCGTGGAAGTCATCTGATGGGCCTTTTTCCAACTGATGCCACCCAGGTCGGTCAGAGCTGCGCTCACGGTGAGGTGCTCGATGGGCTTCCATGTGACGCCCAGGTCAATGGCGGCGCCGAAGCCTCCCAGCCCGCTGATGTTGTCGTCGATACCATCTACGCGGTGGCGGTCAGGGTTCTCCGGGTCCACTTTGTCGCTCTCCTTCATGTCAATGCCCATCGCTGCCACCTCGGCTGTTATCTTGCCGCTCACGCGCCAGTAGTCGTCATCGAGATGCAGGTCAATGCGGTCGGTGTTGAAGTTTGCATAGCCGAGGCCGAGGAGCAACTTCAGTTTGCCGCCCACTGTCCACTGCTCATTCACCTTGTGTGAGTGGCCCAGTCCGAGTTCCGCAAAGTTCTCTGTGCGTGCTCCCAGCTTGGATATCCGGTAGTCGGTCTTGCTTCCTGTCTCCTTCATAAACTCGAAGAGCGACTTGGGCATGCTTATGTTGGTGGTCGAGCGAAGGTTCAGATCCACCGAGTTGAAGCCTCCGAATGCCTTGAACGCAAAGCCGAACACCTGATACTTGAGGTTTACGCCCATGCGGTTGTTGTTCTTCAGGCCGTCGAGGAACTTGCCGGCATCCACGTCGGGGTGCATGAAGGTGGTCTTGGTGCGGCCATTCACTCCGTAGTTCTCCCAAGTGGGTTCCATGTCGAAGATGAATGTCTTGGCCCCGAAATTGCCTGTCGTGCCGATGTTCATGTTGCCCAGGAGGGGGAAGGAGACGTAACTGTGGTCGAGTAGAGCGGGGTTCATCTCATGCCGCAGGTCCGACGTCTGCATGAAGTATGTGGTTCGCAGTTCCTGTGCGGTGGTGCCCAGCGATGCGGCCAGCAGCGTGGCCATGACTGTTATCTTGTGTCTCATGAGTCTTTCTATGTGGTGATGTTTCATTTCTGTCTGTTTTCTCGTTGTGTGGGAATGTGCTCACATGCCTTGCGCATCAGTTGAGGTCAACCGTCACTTTGCCCTTGAGCATCAGTTTGATGTCGGTCAGACGGATGTACTGCTGCGATGCCAGGGGCTGCGATGCGCTTCCCTGTGCGCTCTCAGCCTTGACTTCAAACAGGAAATGGTCTATCTCCTGCAGGTCCTTGGGGTTCTGCAAGGTGGCCACCACCGTCATCTCCGATTTCACGGGAGCCTTTCCTTCACCCTGGCCGGCCTTTGCCGTGGCTGATGTGAAGGTGACACCGGGCATGGGCTTGCCGTTCTGGTCCAATGCCTTGACGCTGAGCGTGAGGTCGAGGGGGATGGTGTTCTCGGCCATGGTCTTCAGTTGGATGCCCTCGGCGGTGTAGTCCTTCAGGTCATCCTCCATGCTGTTGGTGGAGTCCCTATATATAATGGTAAAGCCCTCTTCCATCTCCAGGGGGACGAACACGCTGTAGTCGGCCTTGGCCCTATAGGTCTTGCCCAGAGTCATGGTGGCCTCCTGCTGTGCCAGCTTCACCTTGCCGTTCTTCATATCTACCTCTATCTGGTCGGGCAGACGCTCTATCAGGTTGCCCAGGTCCTCTACGCGGCTCACGATGGCACCTGCTGTCACTTCACTTTCGGGGTCGTAGGGTTTGCTTCCCTGCTTGTGGTAATAGGCGGTGTTGGCGCGTCCGCCGTTCATCGTAACCTGTGGCAAGGTCACGCTCTGGCTCCATCCGCCCTTGCCGTTCTTCACTGAGGTGAGTGTGGCACCCACGTTCACGTTCGAGGGCAGCGTTCTCATGTCCACGTTGAACTTCAGTGTGGGGTTCGACACTTTAATCTTCGTGGCGTCATCCTTGAGGAAATCAGGCAGGTTGTCAGCGATTTCAATGGGGTTGACGTTCGGGTTGATGTCGGGGTTGAAGATGCCTTTGATGCTGTCCACCACAATCTTGCCGTCGTCGGGGAAGTTGATGTCCAGCTCTATGTCGGCGTAGTCGTCCTGCTGCATCGTGAACGCGCTCTTGCTGCTGAAGTAGGCTGTGCCGCTCATGGCCACGCGTGTCATCTCCTGTGGCAGCGTGATGGTGCCGTTCTTGGGAGTGCCCTCCTCCTTCAGGTCGATATAGTCGATGTTGATGGCGCATATCTGTTTGCTGTCGGTGCCGATGGTGATGTCGGTGTCGTGGATGAGCGTGCTGCCCTCCAGTCTCCAGCCTGCGGGTATCTCGCGAAGGTGTACGTATTGGGGCAGGGTGACTGCAAAGTTCTGCAGCTTGTCCAGTCCGAAGTTCACGTTGGCGCTGCTCTTCATCCTTACCGTGAGGCTTGCTCCGAAGTTGCGGGGGTAAACGCGTGTGATTCTGACCACCTCCGCGCCTATGTCATCTGTGGTGAAGTCGCTCTTGTTCTCACCCTCTGCACTGCCGTGCAGGGTATAGTTGGCGGGCACGGTCACCTGTGTGCCGCTTGGTGCACCCAGCTGGTTCAGCAGATCGTCGCTCCAGCGCAGCACGCGGAACTTGGTCTTCACCCTGGCCAGGCGGTCTATGGTGGAGTTCGCTTTCTGCACCGTGTAGCTGAGGTCTGTGCTGCCCTGCTCGGTGATGTAGAATTGGTTGTTCCCGTCAAGCTTGGTGTTGCCGTCGGTGTCGATGATGTCTTTGAGGTAGATCTTCTCTGTGTTGCCCAACTTGACCTTGAGTCCGTTCGCTCCCAGGCCTATGGTGGCATCCACGTCATCCAGGTCATACGAACTGTCGATGCAGCTGCCCAGCATGAGCAGACCCGATGCGAACAGCAGTCCGCGCAGCAGGGATTTCCCCCTGAGGCCGTAACATGATGTGTGGCGGCGGCATGCATTGCCAGCCTTGCTCTCGCTCTTTGTCTGGTTAGAGTTTGTAGATAATAACTTTGCTTGGAATAAATCCGCACGACACCTCACTCCCCCCAAATAATGCACTCCAACGAATCAGACATTGTGCTGTCACCCACCTATAAATGGCCTCACATGGCAAATTCGGACAGATGTCCGATACAGACAGGCGTGCAATATTGACGCAAACAAAATGTATTACAATGTACGAAAATGCTGGTTTTGGGGGAATGCTACTACTATAAGGAAAACTTTATAGCACACTTTACGTTTCTTTGAAAGATTTAACATATCTTTGCGCACGTGATTGGAAGATGGACTGCTTGCCACTAATGACGACACACAAACACAGAATAGCGAAGCGCAAAGTCCCCTCTGACAAACATTGCAGCGAATAACGAAACAAACATAAACATACTATGATG
>OQVT01001430.1_pt1 | contig 14972 bp, 17 predicted proteins | sample 1691561 | NCBI WGS metagenome assembly OQVT01 (sample SAMN03418260, study PRJEB22391) | human gut metagenome | biome: human-gut; feature: organic feature; material: feces | host: Homo sapiens | place: Tanzania | collected 2013-01 | reverse complement strand
CAGCTTTTGAGCAGGGTACCCATGAGGAACTGCTGGAAGAGGGTGGCTTCTATAGTCATTTGTATAATAGTCAGTTTGCTAAGGTTTCTGAATAATCGCCCTTCAGCAACAAGTTCTTTTCATTACCAGTTGAAATAAATTTCCAATAATGTCAAAAAAATCTTTTCTATTACTGTATGCCGCATTGAAGCAATTTCCGATTATCTCATCACAGAACCTTACGGTGTTACCGAACAGGATGAATTTTTAAATGGAGCTCTGAAAATGCGGACACTTCTTACTCCTGAGGAATTGCTTGTGCGACTGCATCAGTTAGAACAGGAGGCAAACAGGGAACGTATCATTCACTGGGGACCAAGGACACTGGATCTGGATATCCTGTTTTATGATCAGGAAATTATTGATATGCCAGATCTTCATATTCCTCATATTGATCTGCACAACCGCGATTTCGTTCTTGTACCAATGAATCAGATTGCTCCGTATCTGCGACATCCTGTGTTAAATCAGACCATTTCGCAGCTTCTGGACAGCCTTCTGAACAAATCTGAAAATATGGCAAAATAAAGTAAATAGGCTAATGATATATGGAGAGTGTAACTCGTTTTGTCAAGTAAAATTGGTTCTTCCGCATATTTACGTACAATCCTGATTTTATACAGGATTGTACATCAGCTTTGCTGCTAATAACTTCTTGCTACATCGACCATACATAGTGCGTTTTACCATCTTCACTTTGTTATTTGTTCCTTCTACAAAAGCATTGCTTAAGTCACTGGCAACTGCATTTTCAACAGCTGAAATATCCTTTTCCAATCCACTTGCAAAAGATGCTAACTCTTTTAATGAAGAATACTTGTAGCGGTCAATAAATAGATATAATAATGGCATTTTTTTCGTCCGAAATATTTCACGGAATTCACGAATACATTTTTCAATTTCCTGCAAAATACTATATTTATTCCACAAATATTCATAGTGTTCCAAAGTTAGATCTCCATTTAACCATAGATACTGAAAGATTCCTTTTCTGGTAATATAATCCGTTTTTGTCTTTTTTGATTGAGCGGTTTCATGGGAAGAAGAAACATATTTATTCACATCTATCTGATATTGCACTGCCACGGAATGTACATATTGACGGACATTACCATTTCCACAAGCACATCCCAAATCCATTACCAGACGTGCCGTTTCAGATTGTGTTTTTCCTTCTGTTAAACATCTGATAATAAAATCTTTATGCTGGTCGAGACTACTTCGCTTGTTTGTGCGGCAAAGAATCATTGGATCTCCCTTTAAATATTTTTTTGTTGTCTGTCTATTGATTTGAAATCTCCTTGTAATTTCTCGGATACTTATTCCGGTTTGGTACATTTTCTGAATCTGCTGAATCAGTTGTAAACGTTTTTGTTCAGCTTCCGTAAAGTTATCCACAATGGGTTCGATTTTTTTTACAAGGTACACCTTCCGACCGTTCAGGAAGATTCTCTTTTATAGTTTCTTTGGAAGTAATCGCTGTAGTTGAGGCTATTTCGCGACTTAATATTTTATTAACAGCATCCATAAGGTTCTGATGAAGATGGAATCTGTCCGCAATCTGCATACAATCCGGTAGTATTTCTTCTACAGCTTTTGCATATGCACTTGCCCTGTCTCTTGTAACAGTCTTAACCTGTTTATTCGTTTTCAACCATTCTTTCAGCGTAACTCCATCACGTCCATCTAAAATAGCTACAGGTTTATGCGTTTCTTCGTCTACTATAATCGTTCCATATGTGTGTCTTTTTTTATAAGCAAAATCGTCAATTCCGATAGCAGAACCACATTCGGCTTCTGACTGTTTTTCATATCTCTTAATGAGCGTACGAATCACGGTATCACCACTTGTTTTAATATTCATTGATTTAAGAATTCTAGCACAACTTTCGCAACTGGTTTCAAGAGCTAATGTTGTCATCAAAGCAACCAGCCGTTTTGTCATATAACTGTAATTATTTAAAAAGTTCTCAAAAGTTTCCGTAAATGATGTTATAGAGCATTCAGGATTGACGCAATTAAACTCATAAAGGTTAACGTCAAGCATTACTCTTTTTCCGTAAATAGGCAAATCTTGAACTTTACGGTGATGCGTTGCATGCAGACTGGAAGACTCCACTATGCATTTAGGACAGTTACATCTTTTTGTATGAGAGCGCATTTTAATATGAATTTCCTTGTCTTCGACAAGAACAGATTCAATCAATAAATTCTGAGGATAAAACTGAGATAATGATAAACTATTTGTTGCGTCTGTCATGGTAGTACTCCTTATAAAACAAGCTTCTCATAGTATACCATTTCCAACATTAAATTTCCAGCTTCATACGTAAATATGCGGAAGAGCCGTAAAATTGACCCACTTTTACGTTTAATTCTGACCCACCTGAATTCAGAAATCACCTGATTTTCAAGTGGGTCATTTCTGTATGTAAATCTGATTTTTTACACTGTGAATTGACCCGTCAAGCGCATCAGCTGAACGGAAGTTCAGCATCCGTGATCCATTGTCGGATCACTCCATTCAGTATTTATGATTATGCTGTCTGAAACAGTATCATAATCCCCGCGAAGCTCATTTAATTCTTGTTCTCGTTCTTCTTCTGAAAGACTCATCCACCATTCATACATTTCATCCTGGAAACGCATTGCGCTGACAAAGTCCATTGGGCATCCGTTTTCACTATAAATATAGTCACCATTTTCATATGGGCTTCGTCCACCGGCTACCCATTTTTCCAATCCATGTAACTTGTCTTTCGTCATAGGTACTTCTTTTTTGTATTCTTTTGCATTTACAAAGAGAACCTTATGTCCGGCTTCGCATGCATTCCGGCCAATCCCGGTGGCCCAAGATGGATTTGTAGAGTCGGCATATGAAATGTTTAATCGGAGGTAAAAATCATGAGCGATACAAGAGAAACAACGACTGCAATGGGACAGGAGGCAGGCAGTATAAAGGACCCCAAACTGACTCTTGATTCCGAGGAAAGGAAAATAGACTTTTCTTTTATGGAGCCGTCTTTAGGAAAAGGGGAAGGGGATGATGGGACAGATGATGCTGGTGCCTCAGCTGGTTCTGTCGATGAATCTATGCTGTCGGATGAAGAAAAGCAGCAGGTGAATGAATTTGTAAAGCAGATTGATGTTTCAAATGTGAAAATGGCAATGCAAAATGTAGGAGGAGGGTGCGCAAAAGTCGAAAAAATAAGAATAGGGCTATTAGTAGGAGGGTATAGCATCCCTGCTATACCCACTCAATCTACTGAAAATGAAGGCAGAGTGGGTAGGGCAGGGATGCCCTACCCTCCTACATTTTGGATTTCAATAAAGCTATCGTATCACTCCATACTTCGGATGAAATACATTTAACTTTAATAAACGAAGATTTTCGGAAATGGTAATGTTGGTTCCATTTTACATAATATCTTTGCACCATCAAAAGAAAACAAACAGAAAACAAAGAAGAATCAAACAGAAACAAAAGAAGAATCAAACAACAAACAAAGATGAAAAGAAGAACAGAACCTATGCTGTATGAAGCATGATTGCCGACACAAAAACTTCAAGATATATTACAATGAGGGTCTGCAAAGGACCCATTTACTTGACATCTTAACATTAATAATTCAAAACACAATGAAAAACACGGAAATGGCTGTCGCCCTGGCGGCAGCCACTTGTACCAACGTACAACAGATTATGGTCGCAGACACAGTATTCGACCAGTTGCCAACCATTCAGTTGAGCCGGCACTTCAGCCTGCGCGAGTTTGTCATATCAGCCACGGCAATACGCTTCGGCATTGACAACACGCCGCCCGACGAGGCGGTGGCGCGGCTGAAGGTGCTGTGCGAGAAAGTGCTTGAACCGCTGCGCCTACGCTTTGGAATGTTGCGCATCACGAGCGGCTACCGCTCGCCGATCGTAAACGAGAAGGTTGGAGGCGTGGCTACATCGCAACACACCATGGGCGAGGCAGCCGACATCCACGTGCCCAACGATGAGGTGGGCATGAAGATGTATAATTATATAAGGTGTAACCTCGACTTCGACCAGCTTATTTACGAGTATAGGTCGAAGACGGGCGCGCGATGGATGCACGTGAGCTACCGTGCCGACGGCAACAACCGCCATGAGGCATGGATTAATGCTTCAAATGCTTCTCGACGTGATCGGCAACGGCAATAGGATCAATTTGTGTGAGGCAGGCATAGTCGCCCCGCTTGCACAGACGGTTGCCATGCAGGCTGCACGGACGACAATCGAGGTCGGTCTGTATGACATCGTCGTGGCTCTGACCATAGCCCAAGTAGCCGGCATAAGGGTGCGTAGCCCCCCAAAGGCTCACCACCCGGGTGCCGGCTATTGAGGCTAAATGCATGTTGACGCTGTCCATCGAGAGCATAACATCGAGATGTGACATGACTATAAGTTCCTGCTGCACGCTGCCAAGCAGCTGCGAGGCGTTGGTGCAGTTCTTGTATTGGGCGCACCAGCGGTCGATTTGCGCCATCTCGGCATCGCCTCCGCCAAACAGGAAGATACGGCATGAGGGATGGCGGCGTATGAGTTCGGCTATGACGCGTTCGGTGAGCTGGGCAGGATACACCTTGCCGCGGAACGCAGCGAACGGAGCTATGCCTATCCATTGCTGAAACATCTTCTTCTCTCCGATACGGTCGCTCACCAGTCGCAGATTGCCTCCTGTGGGCGGGAATAGCGACTGGAAGTCGAGACTGACGTTGTAGCCCAATCGGGCGAGCACGTCAAGATAGTCGTCGAATAGCGACGGCAACAGCTTGAGGCACTTGTCCTTGGCAGCCACAAGCTTGCGGCGCTCCTGACGATGATTGTCGAGATGCTCCACGCGATAGCTTGATATGTTGAAACGCATGCGCAGATACGACGAGCGCAGTATGCTCTGCATGTCGGCAATGGCTGTGAAGTTCTTGGCTACAAGTCGGCGGTAGAGGGCGTTGAGTCCCTTCACGCCATGATACTCGCCGTTGAGGTCGGCAGCCATAAAGCCTACGTTGTGCGCAATGCCGTCGAACAGCGACCGTGCGAAGGGATTGCTGAGCACGGTGATACGCAGTTCGGGATACTGCTGGGCAAGCGAGCTGACTACGGGAACGAGCATTGCCACTTCGCCCAGGGCCGTGAAACGCATTATCAAGAGGTGTTCTGTCTTCATAGATTGATTTGGTTTTAGGTCTTAAAAACTCTCAAGCCATCCCTTAAGGTTGGTGAGCATCTCGGCATGATAGGCAAATGAGGTGTTCATTCCCCATCCGTGTCCGCCCGTAGGATATACGTAGATGGATGACGGAACGTCGTGACGGTACAGCTCGGCATAATAGTTGACGCTGTTGATGGGCATGACGGTATGGTCGTCGTCCGACAGAAGCAGGCATGCACGGGGCGTAAGGCGCGTCACCTGAAGGTCGGAACAGTACTTCTGCTCGTCCTTCTTATGGGCATCCTTGCCCAGCAGATTGTCGTGCGAGCCCTGATGGGTGTAGCCCTGCATCATTGTTATGACGGGATAGAAGAGAATCTGGAAGTTGGGTTTGGCGTCGGCTTTCGACTGTGTGGCTATGGTTGAAGCGAGATGTCCGCCAGCCGAAAATCCCATTATGCCTACGTCAGAGGCGTTGATGTGCCATGTCTTGGCATTGCGGCGCACAATGCGCATCGCCTCCTCGGCATCGCTGATTGGCACCTTTACGTTGCCGTTGGGCATGCGATAGTGCAGAACAATGGCTGCAATACCCATATTGTTGAAGAAGGGCGCCCACTGTGTGCCCTCATGTTCCATTGCCAGATGAGCGTATCCGCCGCCCGGGCAAATCACCACGGCACGTCCGGTGGCACGCTTTGCGTCAGGCAGATACACCTTTATGTAGGCTGTGTCCTGCAGTCCGTTCTTGTTAGGGGCCTTGGCAGCCCATAGGTTAACATCGAATGAGCGTTGCGCCATAGCCGACACGGACACGGCAAGAAGCACAACGAGTAAAGCGAAAGATTTCAATTTTCTCATTTCTGATATAAGTTTTTAGATTTATCTTACTAATAATTGCCTTTTGTCTTGCAAAGGTAACCATTTTTTAGTAATATTGCAGACGTTTTTAAAATTTACTTCACATGCATCCATTAGAGAAATTTGAGTATTGCCCAATGTGCGGCAGTCATCACTTTGTAGAGAACAGCAACGCAAGTAAGAAATGCGAGAACTGCGGATTTGAGTTTTTTATGAATCCCAGCTCAGCCAACGTAGCAATCATCACCAACAGCAAGGGCGAAATACTCGTAGAACGCCGTCGCAACGAACCCGCAAAGGGCACGCTCGACCTGCCCGGAGGCTTCGCCGAATTGGGCGAAACTGCCGAACAAGGCGTTGCACGTGAGGTTATGGAAGAGACAGGACTGAAGGTTACAGAGTCGAAATACCTCTTCTCGCTGCCCAACATCTACCGCTATAGCCGCATCGACGTACACACACTCGACATGTTCTTTGAGTGTAAGGTGGAGGACGATAGCGTGCTCACAGCCAACGACGACGCTGCCGAATGCATGTGGATAGCACCCGACGACATACATACTGAGCAGTTCGGACTGCGCAGCGTGCGCTGGGGACTCATAAAATTCCTCGGACGTGAGGAGTGTTTTTCGCCCGAAAATCGCGAAAATGTGGATAAAAATGTGTAAGTTTGCAGTCTATTAGTCAATAGACACACATTTTTATATATAGCATAATAACAAAAAACAATGAAGATAAAACCATTCAACAGCCTCTTCGCCATCGCTTTGGCGGTAGTGGCAGTGCTGGGCATGGCCTCATGCAACGAAAAGAAGTTCCACGTCAACGGTACTATCGGCAACGCTGCCGACTCAACGCTCTACTTTGAGAATATGAGTCTGAACGGTCCGGTGGTAATCGATTCGGTGAAACTATCGGCCGACGGCACCTTCGACTTTGACGACAAGGCCCCTACAGCACCCGAGTTCTACCGCCTGCGCATTGCCGGACAAATCATAAACATTGCCATTGACTCTACTGAGACGATCAGCATAAAGGCAGAATATCCAGGTATGGCGTCGCAGTACGAAGTGAGCGGATCGGAAGAGTGCTCGCGCATCAAGGAACTTACGCTCATGCAGATGTCGCTGCAGACACAGCTCAACGCCATTGCAAACAATCCGCAGCTCGGAGCCGATGCAGTCAACGACAGCGTGGCACGTGTTGTTGAAGCATACAAGACCCGCGTGAAGACCGACTACATCTTCAAGGAGCCTATGAAGGCCTCGTCTTACTTCGCATTGTTCCAGACTCTGAACGCAGGCGGACAGTCGGTGCTGATATTCAATCCACGTTCGTCAGAGCAGGATGTCAAGGTTTTTGCTGCCGTGGCTACAAGTTGGGACACCTTCTATCCTAACGAGGAGCGTGGCGAGAATCTCCATAACATCGCCATTGAGGGCATGAAGGACATTCGCATCATCAAGAGCAAGCAGGCTCAGGGCGTCATTGCTGCCGACAAGGTGAACACTACGGGCATAATCGACTTCACCCTGACTGACAATAAGGGTCAGGAGCGCCGCCTGTCGTCGCTTCAGGGCAAGGTTGTGATGCTCGACTTCCACCTCTTTGCGGGCGAAAAGTCATTGCAGCGCATCATGATGCTGCGCGAACTTTACAACAAGTATCACGCTGCCGGACTCGAGATATATCAGGTAAGCGTCGACTCTGACGAGCATTTCTGGAAGACTCAGACTGCTGCCCTGCCTTGGATATGCACACGCGTTGACGACGACTCACGCGTACTGCAACTGTATAACGTACAGCAGGTGCCCACCTTCTTCCTGCTCGACCGCAACTGCAACGTTGTGAAGCGCGATGCACAGATCAAGGATATCGATGCTGAGATTAAAGCGCTGCTTTAATCTCGGTTGAAATGGTGTGATGTTGAGATGTTGGGATTTGTAATGTTACGGCGAAAGGTCTCAACCTGACAGACAATAAAAGGGGACCGACTTCACAGCCGACCCCCTTTGTCTATTATACAATAACATTATGAATTTATAATTTTGGCTATTTGAAACGTGTGGCGGCAATGCCATCGGCATCAGCCACTGTCATCATCACGCTGGCAAAGTTACTATAAATTAACAACTTGCACAATACTCATATATGAGTAAATTTGTGCAACAACTAAATTAAACGAAAATGGAAAAGAAATCGAACAAAAAAGGATGGATCATCGCAGGTGTGGTGATTCTGGTGATAGCTCTCTGGGGCATTAGCGGATATAACGGTCTGGTGTCGATGGACGAGAACGTGAACGGCAAGTGGGCTAACGTTGAGACACAGTATCAGCGCCGCTCCGACCTCATCCCTAACCTCGTGAGCACCGTCAAGGGCTATGCCAAGCACGAGAGCCAGACTCTGGAGGCTGTAATGGCTGCACGCTCGCAAGCCACTCAGGTGAAGATTGACCCGTCTAACTGCACTCCGCAGCAGCTGGCACAGTATCAGAAGGCGCAGGGCGACGTGACAACGGCTCTGGGCAAACTGCTTGCCATCACCGAGAACTATCCCGACCTCAAGGCCAACCAGAACTTCCTCGAACTGCAATCGCAGCTGGAAGGCACCGAGAACCGCATCAACGTGGCACGCAAAGACTTCAACGATGCTGCCAAGGAATACAACGTGGCTATACGCCGATTCCCCAAAAGCCTGATTGCAGGCATGTGCGGTTTTGACAAGAAGAACTACTTCGAGGCAGAGGCTGGAGCCGACAAGGCTCCTAAAGTGGAGTTCTAAACAATGAACATCGTTAACTTTCTATCCCCGTCCATTAAAGGATGGGGCAAGGGAGCGGGGCTTCTTATCGCAGCCCTGCTCTTTGTCTTTACGGCAACTGCTGCCGCAGAGACCAAGCAATACACCATCGACGACGTGCCCAACGTGCGCCTCAGCGACGTGCGCCAGTATGTTACTGACCCTTCAGCCATTCTCTCTACTACAGCACGCGACTCTATCAACGCCATACTCGGACGCTTGGAGAAGAGCACGGGCATTGAGACTGCCGTGGTGATGCTGCCAAGCATAGGCGACGAAGACATATTCGACTTCGGCCACGAATTGTTCCGCAAGTGGGGAATAGGCAAGAAGAAGAGCGACAACGGACTGCTCATCCTCTTCGTGATGGACCAGAAGAAGGTGCGCTTCACTACGGGCTATGGCATCGAAGGCACTATGACCGACGCCATGTCGAAGCGCATCCAGACCACCCTAATGATACCACGCTTCAGGAAAGGCAACTGGGATGGCGGTATGGTAAGCGGCGTTAGTGCCGTGGCGAAGACTCTCGACGGCTCAATGCAGGCAGAAGAGGACAGCGGCGAGGACGACATATCGACTATCATGATTGCTCTCGTGTTCATAGTAGGAGCTATGCTGATATTCATTTATGCTATGAGTGTGGAGCAACGCTGTCCTAAATGCAAGAAACGCAGCGCCCTGCGCAAGGTGAAGGAGCAGCATCTGGTGGTGAAGAACAAGAACGGACGCATCATACGACGCATTCTGCGCACCACATACGTATGCAAATACTGCGGCAACACCGTAACTAAGGACACTGACGAGAACGATCACGGCAGCGCTATGGCTACCGGTGCCATGCTCGGTTCGATGCTGGGCGGTGGCAATAAAGGCAGCGGATTCGGTGGCGGCAGCTTCGGTGGCAACTTCGGCGGAGGCTCAACGGGCGGCGGCGGAGCAACATCGGGATGGTAAGAGAATGTGGAATTAGGAATGTGGAATGTTGAATTGTCGGCTTCGCCGATTAGGAATTGATGAATTAGGAATTCAAAACTCAAAATTCAAAACTCAAAATTCGAATTATGAAAATACAAATCATAAATGGTCCCAACCTCAATCTGTTGGGCACACGCGAACCGGGAATATACGGCAGCAGCACTTTCGAGGCTTATCTCGACACATTGCGCAAGCAGTATCCTGACGTTCAGATAGACTATTATCAGAGTAATATAGAGGGATGCCTCATCGACAAGATGCAGGAAGTGGGTTTCTCAGTAGACGGAATAATCCTCAATGCCGGCGCTTACACCCACACCAGCATAGCATTGCAGGACTGCATACGCTCGCTTAAGAGTCCTGTCATCGAGGTACACATAAGCAATGTGCACAAACGCGAGGAGTTCCGACACAAGTCGATGATTTCCTGCGCCTGCCTGGGCGTAATATGCGGATTCGGAATGGACTCTTATCGTCTGGCACTCGAAGCAATCAAAGCACTATGACTGAAGATATAGAGAAGTACGTACTGGCACACTCAGCACCCGAAGGCGACTATCTGTACCGCCTCTACCGCGCCACCAACATACATACAATACACGGACGCATGGCATCAGGACACCTGCAAGGACGCTTGCTGAAGATGCTCGTGAGCATGATACGCCCCAAGAACATTCTTGAGGTGGGCACCTTCTCGGGCTATAGCGCCATCTGCATGGCTGAAGGATTGGACGAAGGAGGCAAGGTGTGGACGTTTGAGATAAACGACGAGATGGAAGACTTCACCCGTCCGTGGATAGAAAACTCGCCAGTTGCAGACAAGATAGACTTCCGTATAGGCGATGCCAACATCGAAGCGCCTAAGCTTGGCATCACGTTCGACCTCGCTTTTGTCGACGGCGACAAACGTACGTATGTCGAGACTTACGAGATGGTGCTACGATTGTTGCGCCCCGGCGGATATATCATTGCCGACAACACACTGTGGGACGGTCATGTCACCGACCCGGCTTACGACCACGACCATCAGACACAAGGCATCAGACAATTCAACGACCACGTTGCTGCCGACAACCGTGTTGAGCAGGTGATAGTGCCGTTGCGCGACGGACTGACGCTGATTAGAAAAAAGGATTAAAGACATTAAAGGCTTACAAAAGAACCACTACTATATTATATGGCTCAGAAAAAGAATGACGACGGACTGACACCTATGATGCGACAGTTCTACACGTTCAAGAACGAGCATCCCGATGCACTCCTGCTGTTCCGCTGTGGCGACTTCTACGAGACTTATTCGGACGATGCCGTTGAAGCGGCTAAGATTCTCGGCATCACTCTGACTCGACGCTCCAACGGAAAGAACCCTTCAAGCGCAGCAATGGAGATGGCAGGATTTCCTCACCACGCTCTCGACACCTATCTGCCTAAGCTCATCAGGGCTGGCAAACGTGTGGCTATATGCGACCAACTGGAAGACCCTAAGCTCACAAAGACGCTCGTGAAGCGTGGCATAACCGAACTTGTCACGCCCGGAGTGGCTATGAGCGACAACGTGCTCAACTATAAGGAGAACAACTTCCTTGCTGCCGTGTTCATGACAAAGGCTCAGTGTGGCGTGGCTTTTCTCGACATCTCTACCGGAGAATTCCTAACCGGCGAGGGCACTTTCGACTATGTTGAGAAGCTGCTTGCATCGTTCCAGCCTAAGGAAGTGCTGCACGACCGACAGATGAAGGCGCAGTTTGAGGAGCATTTCGGCAATCGCTGGTGTACTTTCCAGCTCGACGACTGGATGCTTACGGAGCAAAGTTCACGACAGAAGTTGCTTAAGCATTTCGGAACGAAGTCGCTTAAGGGTTTCGGCGTTGAACACCTGAAGCTCGGAGTGATTGCTGCCGGAGCCATATTGCAGTATCTTGAAATGACGCAGCACACCCACTTGGGACACATCACATCGCTGCGCCGAATAGAAGAAGACCGCTATGTCAGACTCGACAAGTTCACCATACGCTCTCTTGAACTTCTGCAGTCGATGCAGGACGACGGCGTTTCGCTGCTCGATGTTATCGACCGCACCACGACAGCAATGGGTGCTCGCATGCTGAAGCGCTGGACTGTGTTCCCGCTTATGGACGTTGCGTCTATCAACAAGCGCCTGGATGTGGTGGAGACCTTCTTCCGTAAGCCCGACTTCCGACAGACCATTGACGACAATCTGCATCGTATAGGCGACATGGAGCGCATCATATCGAAGGTGGCTGTAGGACGTGTGTCGCCACGCGAGGTTGTTCAGCTGAAGCTGGCATTGCAAGCCATCATCCCGATAAAGACCGCTTGCCTATACAGCGACAATGAAGAGATACGCTCAATAGGCGAACGTCTTAACCTATGTGAGTCGCTTCGCGAACGCATTGAGCGTGAAATACAGCCCGATCCGCCTCAGCTCATCAACAAGGGCGACGTTATTGCAGCCGGATTCTCGCCCGAACTCGACGAACTGCGCTCGATTTCGCGTGGAGGAAGAGACTATCTGCTGCGCATTCAGGAAGAAGAAGCGCAGAAGACGGGCATTCAGTCGCTTAAGGTGGGATATAATAACGTGTTCGGATACTATCTTGAGGTGCGCAATACGTATAAGGATCAGGTGCCGCAGGAGTGGATTCGCAAGCAGACCCTTGCCAATGCCGAGCGCTACATTACCCAGGAACTGAAGGAATATGAGGAGAAGATAATGGGAGCCGACGAGAAAATACTCGCCTTAGAAACCCGTCTTTTCACCGAACTCGTCACCGATATGGCTGAGTTCATACCCCAGATACAGATCAACGCCAACATCATTGCACGTCTGGACTGCCTCCTCTCGTTTGCAAAGGCAGCCGAAGAGCACCGCTATGTGCGCCCCGTTGTGGCTGACGACTGTGTGCTTCAGATTAAGGCAGGACGTCATCCCGTGATAGAAACGCAGCTGCCTATGGGTGAGGAATATGTGCCTAACGACATCGAATTGGATGCCGAACAGCAGCAGATAATGATTATTACGGGTCCGAACATGGCGGGTAAGTCGGCTCTCCTACGCCAGACTGCGCTCATAACGCTCATGGCTCAGATGGGATGTTTTGTCCCTGCCGAGGCTGCACGCATTGGTCTTGTAGACAAGATATTCACCCGTGTGGGTGCATCGGACAACATATCGCTGGGTGAATCGACCTTTATGGTGGAAATGACGGAGGCTTCTGACATCCTCAACAACGTCACTCCACGCTCACTCGTGCTCTTCGACGAACTTGGACGAGGCACTTCTACCTATGACGGCATATCCATAGCGTGGGCTATTGTGGAATATCTGCACGAGCATAAGGGCGCGCAGGCACGCACACTCTTCGCCACTCACTATCACGAACTGAACGAAATGGAGAAGAACTTCAGCCGTATCAAGAACTATAACGTTAGTGTGAAGGAGCTGAACGGCAAGGTCATTTTCCTGCGCAAGCTGATGCGAGGCGGTTCGGAACACTCGTTCGGTATTCATGTGGCTGAGATTGCAGGTATGCCGAAGTCGATTGTCAACCGTGCCAACACCATTCTGAAGCAGTTGGAGGCAGATAACGCAAGCGTCGGAGTTGAGTCGCGACAGAATCTCGGTTCGACATCGGCAGCAGGTATGCAACTCTCGTTCTTCCAACTCGACGACCCCGTGCTCTGCCAGATACGCGACGAGATAATCGGTCTGGACATCAACAACCTCACGCCCGTGGAGGCGCTCAACAAGCTGAACGAGATAAAGAAAATCGTGACTGGAAGGTCGTGATTTTATAATATAAGCTGTATAAATTCGTTATATAAGCAATAACGAGAGAGAATAATTAAGAAACGAATTGGGTAACAACTTAACTATTTAGAGAAGATTATGAAATGTAAGACACTTGCTGTATCGATGACCAACTCACATCTGCTGAATACAGGTCTTGGAGAGTTTGAGAAAAGCATAGGTATACGCCTTGCTGACAAGGCTCCGATGCTGCTCGAGAAATATGGCATAAAGCTATTGTTTCTCGTGGATAAGGAGATGGTGGGTGCTTTCGGCGACAATGTCGACTACTACGTCATCAACAAGGTGCGTCGTGAATTGCTGAAGAACAGTCTGTTCACGCCGCTTCGTCGTTGGCTGCTGCCGAGTGTGGATATGGTGCATTGGACCAATCAGTTCTATAAGTTCAGAGTTCGTATTGCTCCGAAGCTACTTGTTACGGTGCACGACTTCAACTTCATGCACAACGAGATAACCGGTTTGCACAAGCGTAAGAAGCTGATGGTGACCACCCGCCGCCTCGATCAGGCTACGCATCTGTCGTTCATATCCAACTTTACAGAGCAGGATGTCAAGTGCTACTATGACTTCAAGCAACCTGCCCGTGTGATTTGCAATGGCGTTACCAATCTCAATACGAAGACTCAGGAGCAGTATGACAAGGAGCTGGAGGGAATGGGAGTGCCTAATACTTTCCTTTTCCACATCTCACGCTGGTCGCGCAAGAAGAACGTGATTCTGATACTGGAGATGATGAAGAATCTTCCTGACGAGCATCTGGTGCTTGCTGGTACGGCAGGGGAGAAGTTTGAGAAGCTCGTTTACGACACCATAGAGAGCCTACAGCTGAAGAACGTTACCGTTGTGGGCAAGGTAACGGGCGAGCAGAAAGCGGCGCTTCTGAGCCGTTGTAAGGGCCTTTTGTTCCCTTCGATGTCGGAAGGTTTCGGTCTGCCGGTAGTGGAGGCTATGTGTTTCGGCAAGCCTTCGTTCCTCACACGCCTCACATCGCTGCCTGAAGTGGGTGGCGACATCAGCTATTACTTCGATTCTTTGGACGCAAAGGATATGGCTGAGACGGTAAGCAAGGGACTTGCCGACTATGCCAGCGCCCCGCAGGAGAAGGCGGAGAAGCTGAAAGAACGTGCAGCAATGTTCAGTTGGGACCGCGCCGTAGACGAATACGTGCAGTTCTACATCGACATTTTGTGCGGAAAGGAGAAATAAGGTGAGAGTTGAGGGGTGAGAGTTGAAAGTTGAGAAGTGAGAGTTATGATATCATATACTAAAAAGAGATAT
>OQVT01001429.1_pt1 | contig 14982 bp, 15 predicted proteins | sample 1691561 | NCBI WGS metagenome assembly OQVT01 (sample SAMN03418260, study PRJEB22391) | human gut metagenome | biome: human-gut; feature: organic feature; material: feces | host: Homo sapiens | place: Tanzania | collected 2013-01 | reverse complement strand
GTGTCGTATTAGAGTGGACAGGAGGGAAATCAGGATGGGCACGACATCTGCATCCGCGACGGCGCTGCACAGAGCGTCGGAGATGACGAGGGGCAGCCTTTCCCGCCGCTCGGTCAGAGCGCTTTACGGCGAGAGTCTGCGCCTGTCGGCATCGAGGATAGATAAGTTTGCCTCCTGTCGCTTTGCGTATTTCATGCAGTACGGCCTAAAAGCAAAGACCCGTGAACCTGCCGGCTTCACTCCGCCCGAAATGGGCGTTTTCATGCACTACATTTTAGAAAACACCGCACACGAGGTCATGACCCGCGGCGGATTTAAGAAGGTCGATGACGAGACGCTTGAGCGCATCACCGACAAATTTATCGCCGAGTATGTGCACGAAAAATTAAACGACTTCAAGGAAAAATCCAAGCGCTTTGAGTATCTCTTCCGCCGCCTGACGAAAAATGTCCGGCAGGTGGTGCAGGACATGGCAAACGAGCTGCGCTCGTCAGACTTCGTGCCGCTGTCGTTTGAGCTGGACTTCGGAAAAACGAGCGAGCTTCCTCCCCTGCGCCTCGGCGAGGGCGAGGACAGCTTGGTTCTCACCGGCATTGCCGACCGTGTCGACGGCTGGCTGCATGACGGTAAGCTCTATCTGCGGGTCGTCGACTACAAGACCGGCAGAAAGAGCTTTTCGCTCAGCGATGTGTGGTACGGCATGGGGCTTCAGATGCTCCTGTACCTGTTCACCCTCGGCGAAAACGGTAAGCTTTTGTATGGGCACGATATCGTACCTGCGGGCGTTTTGTATATTCCGGCTCGTGATGTCATGCTCTCGTCGAGCACCGACATGAGCGATGAGGCGATAGCAGCCGAGCGGGCAAAGCAGATAAAGCGCAGCGGACTTATATTAAACGACCCTGCGGTCATAAACGCAATGGAGCACTCGGACGCCCCGAGGTATATCCCCGTGAAATTCAAAGACGGCACGGCTCAGGGCGATGCGCTTGCATCCGCCGAGCGGCTCGGCCTTCTTGCACAGCATATCGACAAGACTCTGCGCAGCATGGCGGCCGAGCTCAAGCACGGCAGTATAGCTGCCGACCCGTACTATCGGGGCCAGCAGGAAAACGCCTGCTTAAACTGCGATTACTTCGACGCCTGCCATTTTGCCGACGGCGAAAACGGCGAGACGGTGCGCAAAATGCCGAAGCTTGCCGCCACAAAGGTGTGGAGCATCCTTGAGGGAGGTGAGGGCAATGGCTGAATTTAAACCTACACGCTCGCAGCAGGCGGCGATCGAGACCCGTGGCCGTGCGGTGCTGGTATCTGCGGCAGCGGGCAGCGGCAAGACGAAGGTCCTGACCGAAAGGCTTCTTTCACGCATAAGCGATGATGCCGATATCGACAGCTTCCTTATAATAACCTTCACCAAGGCAGCGGCGGCGGAGCTCAAAAGCCGCATCGTGGACGAGATCGCAAAGCGCCTTGCCGATGTCAGAAAGCAGGGCCTTGTCGACTACCTGCGTCCCGACGGAAAAACTCAGGTCACCGTCGAGTATGACGATGCAGGCAAGCCCGTGAGAGTTGACACCGTCGTCCTCTCGACCCAGCACGCCCCCGAGGCAGAGCTTGAGCAGATAAGAAACGACATGATAAATCTCGTCATCAAGCCCAGCATTCCCGCAGAGCTGCTCGATGAGAACACCAAATATTATGTAAACCCGACCGGCCGCTTCGTCATCGGCGGACCTCAGGGCGACTCCGGTCTGACCGGCAGAAAGATCATCGTCGATACCTACGGCGGCAGCGCACCTCACGGAGGCGGCGCATTCTCCGGTAAGGACCCCACCAAGGTCGACCGCAGCGCAGCATACGCAGCACGCTATGTTGCAAAGAACATCGTCGCGGCAGGTCTTGCCGACAAGTGCCTTGTTCAGCTCGCCTATGCCATCGGCATTGCCCGCCCCGTGTCCGTTATGGTCGATACCTACAGTACAGGAAAGGTCTCCGACGAGAAGCTTGCCGACGCGGTAAACGAGGTCTTTGATCTTCGTCCGACTGCGATCATCCGCGACCTTGAGCTGAAAAAGCCCATTTACAGACAGCTCGCAGCCTACGGTCACATGGGCCGCACCGATCTCGGCGTCCGCTGGGAGGATACCGACAGAGTCGAGGCCATCCTCGAGGCTGTAAAGTAATGCATATTCCGAGCTGCGAGAGCAGTCAGCTCAGCATCGTTGCCTTTGACGAGGCTCTTGCCGAGTCAGGTCACAGGGGCGATTACGATGCCCAAAGGTGGCTGTACGTTCCGGATCATTACACGGATTACCGTTATATCCTCGGAACGCGCGGGAGCGATCCGCTCATCTGCATCGGCATTAACCCCTCGACCGCCGCACCGGACGATCTTGACAACACGCTCAAAAGCGTTTCCCGCATCGCGCAGGGCAACGGCTATGACAGCTGGATAATGTTTAACGTCTATGCACAGCGCGCAACGAATCCGGACGACATGGATGCCGAGCTCAACGAAAAGCTCCACCGCGAGAATATGCGTGCGTTCGAATACATATTAAAAAACGTGGGTGAGGGCATATCCCCCGCGATTTGGGCGGCATGGGGCACCATAATCGAAAAGCGTCCCTATCTCAAGGACTGTGTGCTCGACATGGTGCACCTCGGAGAAAAATACGGCGCAAAGTGGTACAGTGCCGGCAAGCGCTCGGTTAAGGGTCATCCGCACCACCCGCTGTATTTGCGAAAGGACGCTCCGACCGAGGAGTTTGACATAGGATCGTATCTTCAAAACTGTCTGTGAGGTGAACGATATGGAGCAGAAGCTCAAGCTTGCACTTATTCAAATTCGCACCGAGACCGACAAGGCGCTCACTATGGATAAGGCAGAGCGCATGATAAGGCAGGCCGCGCAAAACGGCGCAAATATAATCGTTTTGCCGGAGATGTGGAACTGCCCATACTCCAAGAAGTATTTCCACGCCTTTGCCGACAACGAAAAGGGCGAGAGCAGGGAAGCAATGTCGCGTTGGGCGCGCGAAAACGATGTAATTCTCGTCGGCGGCTCCGTGCCGGAAAAGTGCGGAAATAAGCTTTATAACACCTGCTTTGTGTATAATGAGCAGGGAGAGGAGATAGCCCGCCATCGAAAAGTACATCTGTTTGACGTTGATATTAAGGGCGGAGTGCGCTTTAAAGAGTCAAACAGCTTTGCTCCCGGAAATGAAATAAGCGTGTTTGACACCAAATACGGAAAAATGGGTGTTGAGGTGTGCTTTGATATCCGTTTCCCGGAGCTGTCAAGAGCGATGGCAAACAGGGGAGCGCAGATAATATTCTGCCCCGCGCAGTTCAATATGACGACAGGCCCGCGCCATTGGGAGCTGAGCGTGCGGGCGAGGGCGATGGATAACGAGCTTTTCTTCGTGGGCGTGTCTGCCGCACGATACGAGGGCTTTGACTATGAATGCTGGGGTCACTCGACCGTGGCAAGTCCATTCGGAATGGTACTCGCCTCGTGCGACGAAAAGGAGCAGATACTCTATTGCGACGTTGACCTTTCGGAGGTAGCATCCGTGCGCGAGCAGCTCCCGACCTTCCTTCATCTGCGCGAGGATGTGTATGATGTAGCCAAATGATTAAAAACCCGGGGCAAAATGCCTCGGGTTTTGTCATATCCTCCGAAATGGAAAAAAGGTATTGCAAAACTGTGAATTAGCAAGTATAATGCACTGCGAAAAGATTTTTAAGACGGTTCAGAGAAGCCGGCAAAATCGCAGATATTGTGTACCTCTCTGTGGGGAGAGGTATGTTCATGTGCGTCTTGCCGGCTTCGGTAAGGCGATTTTTTTATGCGGGAGTGAAGCACATGAAGCTCAAGGCAAGACTTATGGATGAGGCGGCGATGAACCGCGCGCTCATGAGAATATCCCATGAGATCACCGAAAAGAACAAGGGCGTAGATAACATAGTGCTTGTCGGGATACGCAGAAGGGGAGTGCCCATCTCAGAGCGCATCCGAGATAACATAAAGAAGATCGAAGATGTGACCGTCCCCTGCGGCAGTGTGGATATCCGCTTCTACCGTGACGATCTGAGCCACGAGAGCGAGCAGCCCGTCATAAACAAGGCGGACATCGGCGCGGACGTGAACGACAAAAGCGTCGTGCTCGTTGACGATGTGCTGTATACGGGACGCACCGCGCGCGCCGCAATAGAGGCCGTTTTCACGGCAGGGCGCCCGCGCAGCATCCAGTTTGCGGTGCTCGTAGACCGCGGCCACAGAGAGCTGCCCATAAGAGCCGATTATGTCGGCAAGAACGTTCCGACCTCAAGAGCCGAGCTCGTCGAGGTGCGCCTGCCGGAGTATGACGGCGAAACGGGCGTTTATCTTATGGACATTGATAACTGAGTCAGCAAATACCCTTAATATAAATCAAAAACTACACAAAGAGAGGTACAATCACTAATGAAAGAAAAAACCGTGATTAATGGACCCGTGTACGACGCACGCACCCTTGGCACTCCCAGAATGCTGGTTCTCGGACTTCAGCATATGTTCGCAATGTTCGGCGCGACCGTTCTTGTCCCCATCCTGACCGGACTTGACATCGCAACGACCCTGCTGTTCGCAGGTCTCGGCACTCTGCTGTTCCACTTCCTCACCCAGCGCAAGGTTCCTGCATTCCTCGGCTCCTCCTTCGCCTTCATCGGCGGCTACAACGCGATCCGTACGATCGGCATGGACGCAGCCGGCAAGCCCATATACAATAACGACCTGCTCGTTTACGCCTGCTTCGGCGTGGCCTGTGCGGGACTTATGTATGTTGTTCTGTCCATCCTCTTCAAGTCCTTCGGCGTAAAGAAGGTCATGAAATTCTTCCCCCCGATAGTCACCGGCCCCATCATCATCTCCATCGGCCTGATCCTGTCCTCCTCGGCTATCACCAACTGCAGCGAAAACTGGATCGTAGCTATATTTGCTATACTCATCGTCATTTACTTCAACATCTGGGGCAAGGGTATGACCAAGATCATTCCTATCCTCCTCGGTGTTATCGGCTCATACGTCATCTCGATGATCATTGACCCCGCCTCCCGCATGGCAGTCGTCGAGAAGGTCGCGTCGGCAAAATGGTTCGGTCTGCCCATCGTATGGGAAAACAGCGTGTTCCACCTGTTCAACATGGATGTCGACACCGGCATGCTTCTGAGCGCATTCTTCACCATCGTACCCCTGTCTCTCGCAACCATGGTCGAGCACATCGGCGACGTGTGCGCAATATCCTCCACCGTCGGCAAGAACTACGTTGCCGACCCCGGTCTGCACCGCACCCTGCTCGGTGACGGTCTTGCAACCACCCTCGCATCCCTCTTCGGCGCACCCGCAAACACCACCTACGGCGAAAACACCGGCGTCCTCGCACTCAGCAAGGTATATGACCCCCGCGTGATCCGCATCGCAGCATGCTTCGCGATAGTATTTTCCTTCAGCCCGAAGTTCGCGGCACTCATCACCGCAATGCCCGTAGCGACCATCGGAGGCATTTCCCTGATCCTCTACGGTATGATCTCCGCAGTCGGCGTGCGCAACGTCGTTGAGAACAAGGTCGACTTCACCAACAGCCGCAACGTCATCGTCGCAGCCCTCATCCTCGTCCTCGCGATCGGTATCAACTACTCCGTCGGCAGCATCCAGATCGGCATAGTATCTCTCTCCGGCCTCGCAGTCGCATCTCTCGTAGGCATCGCAGTAAACGCGATCCTGCCCGGCAAGGACTACGAGTTCGGTATCGATGAGCAGGGTGACACCTCCGTCAACTTCATCGTTCGCTAAAAGAAAGCATGAAATATACAAAGCAGCTCGTCATACGGCGAGCTGCTTTTTCATAACAAAAAATATGATAGAAACAAAAAAGGCTCACCCGAAAGGTGAGCCTTTTGGCAGCGGATGAAGGATTCGAACCCTCACAAACGGAGTCAGAGTCCGGTGTGCTACCATTACACAAATCCGCTAAGCGCAAAAGTTATTATACAGTAAAATCGGAATTTGTCAATACCTAATCGCCACTTTTTTCGAAAATGATTTTTTCGCTTACGGCTTACACCGACCGCAGGGTGTATAACCTGCTGCGAGAGCCTCCTCGGCCGAGGAAAACCAGACGCGATTTTCTTCGAGGATCTTGTTTGCGGAGGTGCAGCCGGCTCTGTGGAACTTATCCGAATTACAGCTTGCGACATATTCGCCCTCGGCGGAGTCTATGCTTTGCGCACTTGGTGTCGAGGTTACGATCGGGTCCGTTGCGGACGGCTTCAAATCGTCCGCAGCGCCGCTTGAGACCGGAGCGCGGGTGATGTGCACCTCTGCGGCCTGAGCTGTCAAATCGTCGTTGTACGCTCCGGGGAGAGCGAGGGCGGCAGCAATGAGCATGGCAAGGCATATGAGCGCTTTGATGCCGAAGCCGCTGCCGTGCTGCTTAAAGGCTTTAACGCCATAGACCGCAGCTGCTATTGCGGACAGCGCACCTATTATGCAAAACAGCGTTTTCATATACCGTCACCTCCAATGCGAGCATTAGTATAATAATAGCCGCGCCAGTGAATAAAGTCAATAATAACGGCTTCCCGGGAAATATCGGGAAGCCGCTTTTGTGTGTTCAGTTTTCCGCTGCCTGAGCCTTAATGTTGCGATTCATTATGCGTATTTCGCCGATTATGAGCACCGCCACGGTTATTGCGGCAAGCGTGTCGCCGATGGGGCCGGAGTACAGCAGACCGTCAATGCCCATGATACTCGAGAGAATATAGGCACACGGGAGGGCGTAAACAAGCTGGCGCGTGAGCGTGCAGATAATGGCCTTGTTGGGCTTTCCGATGGACTGGAAGAAGATGCCCGAGGGAATGAGAAAGCCCGTGAGGAATATGGCACCGAGGAAGATGTGGAAGCACTTTATCGCAAACTCGTTATACAGCGCATTTTCCTGCCCGAAGATGTTTATGATTTCCTGCGTGAAAAGCTGGAAGCACGCCCAGCCGATTATTCCCGCTGCAAGACCTATGATTATAGTGCGCAGATATGTAGCCTTCACGCGGTCAAAGCGCCTTGCACCGTAGTTGTAGCCGACGATGGGCTGGCTGCCGATGCCGAGGCCGACCATGATGCTCATGATGATGGAGTTGACCTTCATGACGATGCCGAATGCGGCAAGGGGGATGTCGGGACCGTAGACGCTTTGCAGACCGTATTTGACGGTGAGATTGTTCATGCAGATAACGACGATGGTCGAGCCGAACTGCGTGAAGAAGCTCGAAATGCCGAGCGGCAGGAAGGCAAACAGGGTCTTGGAGCGCAAAATGGTGTATTCGCGCTTAAAGACGATGCCCTTGAGACGGGGGATATACGCAATGGCGAGGACAAAATTGAGAGCCTGTCCGATTATTGTTGCCCATGCAGCGCCCTCAACTCCCCAGTTAAGACCGAGCACGAACCATGCGTCGAGGATGACGTTGAGAACGCAGCCGGCGATGTTCGAGAACATGGCGTATTTGGGGTTGCCCTGCGCTCGTATAATGCTGTTCACCGTCATACTTATGCATACAAACGGAACGCCTATGAGGGTTATGCGGGCATATTCCGTTGCGTAGCCGAAGGTCTCGGCGGCGACATCGCGGCCTCCGCAGAGGTTCAGCACCGGGGTGAGCAGCAGCTCCATTGACAGCGTTATAAAAAGTCCCGCCAGCAGCGCTATCGAGATGCCGTTGCCCATCGTGCGCGCGGCCTCTTCGTAGTTTTTCTGTCCGAGCTTAATGCTGAAATACGAAACGCAGCCGTCGGCGATCATCGTGCCTATTGCCATGGCGATGGTGACCAGCGGAAAGGTGAGATTAGTTGCCGCGTTGCCGAGCATACCGACGCCCTGACCAATGAATATCTGATCGACGATGTTATAGATAGAGTTAACGACCATGGAGGCGATGGCGGGAAGCGAAAACTTGACCATAAGCTTCCCAATGGAGGTCGTCTCAAATATCGTAAGGGAATTGTTCTGACTCATTTATAACCACCTATACAATATAATAAAATACATATAATTAATAAGCGGGAGCAATTATAACATCATTGCCCCCGTTTGTAAATATCAATAAATTTAACAATTAAAATTTGGCGAAACTGCTGTAAAATCATTGCTGTTTTCTCTCTCGAATGAACTCATTCACGGAAGCTCCGAGTAGGATGATGTACATGCACCAGTACATCCAAAGCAGTGAGATAATTATCGCCGCGAGGCTTCCGTAGGTCGAGAAGCCGCCGCCGAAGCGGATAAACAGCGAGAACAGCCATGTGAACAGCAGCCACACTGCCGCGGCTCCCGCGGCACCGGGAAGCAGGGTCAGCAGTTTTATCTTCACACCGGGAACGCCCTTGTATATCGCAAGAAAAACGACGGTCAGGATAATAAACGTCAGCACGAAGCGCAGCCTGAGCAGAAGCCCCAGAGTAGATGACACGGAGGGGAAGTGCTTGCTGACAAGCTCGTAAATATCCTTGCCGAAAACCATCAGCGCAAGCGTCACTATCGCAACGACTATCATGCCCAAGGTGTAGACGCAGGCGATGAGGCTGCGGCGCAGGAACGAGCTGTATTTCGGGGAGCGGAAAATTACCTCGATACCGCGAATCAGTGCGGAAAATGCGCGGCTTGACATCCAGACAGTGAGCAGTATCGACAGCGGCAAAACGGCGCCCGGAGCAAAGTAAATGTCGACGACGACGGACTCAATTATCGATTGCAGCGCCGTGGGTATATATCTCTCGACTGCATTAAAGAGTGTATCCTGCGAAAGGCCGGTAAACGGTATTATCGAGGACAGGAGAGCAACAAACGGCACGAGCGACAGGAACATATAAAATGCACTTGCCGCCGCATGAGCATTTATGTTGTTCTCACTGATCTCGGTCAAAAAAGTGTTCAGCGTTTTAAAAGCTTTCTTCATAGGCCCTCATTTAAATCACCGCCCGATGGGCGGTGATGATTAACATATTAAAGTCAGTCGATCGACAAGATCAACGATCTCGTGCCGATCAGCCCCCGGACCGCGCTCGCCGTCGAGCGACCAGTCAAGCTCAGGGGGAGCGGTAATGCTCAGCTTATCCGCCTGGAAGAAATCCAGGAACGGGGAAGAGTAGTCCTGGGTGAAAACGCCCATCAAAATACTTTGAAAATCAATTAACGTGCGCGGCTCGTGAACGAGAAGCACCTCGAACTTGCCGTCGCCGGTGTCAACAACGGTCTTGGGCAGGGAGATCGTGCCCGCGACCGAGGTGGAGTTGCACACCGCACCGAATATATAGTCGCCCTCGCAGCAGAATTCGCCGAGGTCGAGCTTCAGATGATGCGCCTTAATTTTCGGCAGATCCTTCACCGCGTCAAGCAAATACGCCGTGTGGCCGAGCGCGTTTTTTAGGTTCTGAGGCGTAGTGTACGACAGCCATGAGAACGCACCGAATGCGGCAACATAGCAAAAATAACGGTCGCCGAACCGGCCGATGTCTATCTTCTTAGGTTTGCCGTTTACTATATTATGTGCAGCCTCGACAGCGTCCGAGGAAATGCCGTGGCAGGCGGCAAAATCGTTCGTGCTGCCCGAGGGGATATATCCGAGCGGAATGTCGTGTCCGCCGCGGATAATGCCGGTTATGACCTCGTTGAGCGTGCCGTCGCCGCCTATGCAGACGATGATGTCAAATTCGCTCGCGTAGCCCTGCGCAAACTCCGTTGCGTCGCCGCGCTGCGCCGTGGGAAACACCGTGACCGCATAGCCGTTTTGCGAAAATATGCTTATTATGTCCGGCAGGAAGCGAAGTGAGGCGCGCCGTCCGGAAACGGGGTTAAAGATGAGCATCATCCGTTTGAGCTGGGAAAATGTTTTCATTTTATAACCTAACTCCGAAAATTTCAGATCATACCCGCAATAAGCAGGCAGAAGTAAGCCGAAGGGATGGAGAACAGCAGGCTGTCAACTCTGTCCATGACGCCGCCGTGACCGGGAATGAGATTGCTGTAATCCTTCAGTCCCGCCATGCGCTTAATAAGTGAGGCGGCAAGGTCGCCGACCTGACCGAAGCTCGAGCAGATAAGCGCGGTGAGCATGCACACGAAGATATTGACAGTGTACCACTGCTTGAGCACGAAGAAAAGAATAATGCCTGCAACGACGGCGCTTATGGCGCCGCAGATGCTTCCCTCAACTGTTTTGTTGGGGCTGACCTCGGGTGCAAGCTTATTCTTGCCGAATCTCTTGCCGCCGAAGAGTGCGAAGCTGTCGCACACCCATGTTGAAATGCATGCGATGGAGAAAACGGGTATCCAAATGTTGCTGTCCATAAGTGCGAGCTTCAGGACGATCATAAATGGCACGACGGGATAGGCGATAACGCCGAGCGTTGCAAGAGCGCCGGGGCCGCGCACTTTTTTGGAAACGACGCCCGCGGTCATTGCCGCAAATACGGCGACGAAAAAAATTGCTTCATATACGATGGAGCCTGCCTTAAACCAGATGGCCGCAGCGGTGCCCACGGCGTAGAGGTACAGAACCCACGGTGCGCAGTGCACATCCTTGTATCCGATGGCGCGGCAGGTCTCCCATATAGCCATAACGGTGGCTGCAAGCAGGAACAGTGCCCTCGTGACGGGGCCGAGTGCGAAGCAGGCAACGACGAGAATTATAAGCACCATTGCCGAAATTACTCTTGTTTTCAAAAGTTTTTCCTTCTTTCACATAGAAATTCCATTTTAATATGTCATCTAATATAACATATAGCTCCCGCGGGAACAACAACAAAATGTTTAAAACCCCCGCGTTTTCCCGAATTGAGCCGAAATTGCAAAAAAATTCTTGTCTTTTTGTTAAAAAAATGTGATACTTAATAATAAATTACGTCTTTATTGTCAGGAAGATGGGAGAATGTTTTGGACGATCGCCGCATTGTTGAGCTTTTTCTGGAACGCTCGGAAGAAGCCTTGTTACAAACAGATATAAAATACGGCCGCTATTGTCATCGCATCGCGTTCAATGTTCTCGGAAATGCCGAGGACAGTGAGGAGTGCGTCAACGATGCGTATATGCGCGTCTGGGGCAGTATCCCGCCTAACGAGCCGTCGTCACTGTCGTCGTATGTCGGGAGGATAACGCGAAATCTCGCGCTCGATAAGCTGCGGCAGAAAAACAGCGATAAGCGCGGCGGCGGTGAAGTGCCCGTTGTGCTTGATGAGCTCGCCGAATGTATTTCGGGACGCGATGAGCTTTCTCGACGGCAGGATTCCGCCGAAATAACCGAGGCGATAAATGCCTTCCTCGAGACGCTCAACAGCGTTGAGCGCGGAGTTTTTATGCGGCGCTATTGGATGATGGAGCCCATTGCGGACATCGCCGCAAGATATGATATTACGGTTTCTAAAACGACTACGATGCTTTTCAGATTGCGCACCAAGCTGAAAAAGCACTTTATGAAAGAAGGAATACCTCTTTGAAAAGCGAAGATCTGCTCAGACATATCGGGTCGGTCGACGAGAAGTATATTGAAGAAATGATGAGCGAGCTCCCGCGCAGCGCACGCCGCCGCTCGGGCTCTCGTGGAGTGTTTGCGTCCATCGCCGCCTCGCTTGCAGTGGTGATACTCGGCGCATCGGTCATGGCAGCAAACGGTTCGCAGGTGCCGACCGGTGAAATGACTCTCACGAACGTAACCCGAAGCATGGAAATGGCGCAAAACAGCGTCATCATGCTTGATGTTAATCCGAGCATCCGCCTTGAAGTGAATGATCGCGGCGCCGTTGTTAAGACCGAGGGACTCAATGATGAGTCGAAGGAAGTCCTCGAGGGACTTGAGCTTGACGGCAAAAGCTATACCGACGCCGTCAAGGATGTTGTCGTCTCGCTTGAGGAGCATGATTATATAACGGATCTCAAGAACTCCGTTCTCGTCAGCGTTGCGGCGCAAAATGACGAGCTTGCCGGTGAAATACTCGAAGCCTCGGTCGATGCCATCGCAAAGCTCAACGACACCGTGGATTACGGAATGTCGATACTGAGTCAGATCGTTACGCTCAGCGCAGACGCTGCACAGACGGGTGAAAAGTACGGCGTTTCCGAGGGGCGCGTTGACCTCGTGAATAAATTCATTTCCGGCCACAGTGATTACAGCTTCGATAAGCTCATTGAAAATAACGTCCAGCTTCTCAACCAGCTTTTCGAGTATGTCGGACTGCCTGATGGCGTTGAGCGCTTGGGTGACGTTGCGGGCGTTGTGCCCAAAGATTGCGAAACGAAGCTCAACCTTGAAGAGCTCAGCTGCGACGAAATAGTCAGCTTTGCAAGCGCCATCAGCGATTTTTACGATAAGCTCAGCGAGTATTACACGGCCGACGCCGTTGCCAAACGCATTGGATACGTTTTCAGCATTGCCGAGAGCAGCAACGCCGACGGACAGAAGCTGTGGACGGTGTTTGCCGAGAGCCTTACGAAAAACATAGGCGACCACGGTGCGATAATAAACATAGGCCAGAGCAAGATAAGCGACTGGTTCAATCAAAGTGAGATAGGAAAAGCCGTAACCCACATAGCCGGCCAATTGGCTGCTGCGGCTTGACTCAACATAGCCCACATATGACACGAAGCGGCAGGAGCATCGGCTCCTGCCGTTTTGCGCTTGTGCGGCATTCGACACAATAGTGTTGAAAAAGTCGGGAAAATATGATATAAAAGCTATGTATATAATTTTAAACTCGCCTTGAGGCGGATAAAAGGAACTTGAAAATGTCAAAGCTGAAGTATAAGATCGCCATTGCGTTGGCGGCTGTACTCGTGCTCGGCAGTGTGCTGTACATATATTTTGCGCACTACGCCCCCTATAAGCCGGACACGGAGCAGACCGTCGGAGTGTGGTATACTAACGATGACGCCATGTGGAGCGGATTTGAGGCGCTGTGCGAGGAGTATAATAACTCCGACGGCGCTAAATACGGCATAAAGGTCAGCCCCCGCGCCTTTGAAAGTGACGAGGAGCTTTACAGGGCTGTCTGCGATACCGCCGATAGCGGTGGAGAGCTTCCCGCGCTCACTGCATGCGACTCGGACTTTGCCGCGTATCTCGACGAAAAAGGGCTCGTTGCCGATATGGACAAGTATTTCGGCAAATGGGAGAGCTCGGAATATAACAGCACCATGAAGGCCGCCTGCACGGACAAAAACGGACTTATCGCCATTCCGCTTGCAGCCGAAACGGAGCTGTTTATCGTGAATACGGATTTGTTCTCCGATTCCGCCGCCGTGTCAAATTTCGAAAAGCTTTGCTCCGTTGCGAATGAGTATTATAAGCGCAATTCCGAGAGCTTCTTCACAATATCGAACTATTCGATGTTCTTCCGCGACGCCATCGGGCAGCTCGGTGAGAAATTCGACGGCTTGAGCCCTCATGATACGAATAGCGAAAACTGTAAGTATGTGTATAAGCTGCTTGCCGAGACCGCATATGACCGCGGTTTTACATCCGTCGGAACGGAAGCTGCGGAGTATCTTGCCGATGGCAAAATCGCCGCTGCCGTTATTTCGTCGGCGGACATTATGAAATGTGCATCCTCGCTTGACAGCGAAAACTTCGTGTTCAGCGACTTTCCTTATATGAAGGACGGCAAGGCGGTCTATACCGAAAAGGTCACCGGCATGACCATTCTCGCAGCCGACAGACAGACCGAGAAATGCGCCCAAATGTTCCTGCGCTGGTTTGCCTCAAGCGAGGTCAACAGCCGCTTTGTGGGCGACAGCGGGTATCTTGCCGCGATAGGCAGCCAGAGCAGCTCGTCCGAGTATGAAATCTACTCTCGCCTTATGGAAGCGGTTGGGGAGATGCAGAAAAAAGGCGGGCGCATTGACTATACGCCCGACGCCGAATATTCGGAAAACAGCAGGAATTTTGACATTGTCCTGCGCACTATAATGAGTTCACTAAACTAATAATATATAGAGGTGTATAAATCATGGAAGGCTTCAGAGTACTTGAAATCAAGAAAAGCGTATTTGAAAACAACGACAGGGAAGCGGATAAGCTGCGCGAGGAGCTTAAGAAGGAAAAGACTTTCCTCTTGAATCTTATGTCCTCTCCCGGCTCGGGCAAGACCACCACGCTCAAGGCTACCATCGCCGCACTCAAGGACGAGATGCGCATAGGCGTCATGGAAGCGGATATTGACTCCGACGTTGACGCTCACACCATCGCGGAGACCGGCGCAAAGGTCATCCAGCTCCACACGGGCGGCATGTGCCACCTTGACGCGGGCATGACCAAGCAGGGACTCGAGGGCCTCGGCACGGAGAACATCGACTTTGCCATTCTCGAAAACGTCGGAAATCTTGTTTGCCCCGCAGAGTTCGACACGGGCGCAGTCAAAAACGCAATGATCCTCTCCGTTCCCGAGGGTCATGACAAGCCCCTCAAGTACCCCCTCATGTTCTCGATCTGCGACGTACTGCTTGTGAACAAGATCGATGTCATGCCGTACTTCGACTTTGACCTTGACAAGTGCCGTGAGTATGTAAAAAAGCTCAATCCCAACATCACCATCATCCCCATCTCCGCAAGAACCGGCGAGGGCATCGGCGAAATGCTCGAAAAAATCTCAAAAATGCTCGCTCCCACGCAAATACGAATGACCGTGCTCATTCCCTATTCGGAGGGCGGTCTGCTCGGTGAAATCCGCGCCTTTGGCAAGGTTTTTTCGGAAGAATTTACCCCGGAGGGAACCCTCGTTGACGCCCTTGTGGACATGAAGCTCCTGCCCCGTGCTCAAAAATACCGGCAATAAAAATTTGAGCACGGCGAGCTAAAATGCTTGAGCACCGAAGTGAAATGCTTGAGCACCGAAGTGAACGGAGCGCATAGCCTTCCCCCTTGGGGAAGGTGGCGCAGGCATCCACCTCCCTCCT
>OQVT01001423.1_pt1 | contig 14998 bp, 12 predicted proteins | sample 1691561 | NCBI WGS metagenome assembly OQVT01 (sample SAMN03418260, study PRJEB22391) | human gut metagenome | biome: human-gut; feature: organic feature; material: feces | host: Homo sapiens | place: Tanzania | collected 2013-01 | reverse complement strand
ATGGCTGCAAACGGTTCCTTGCCATCAATCCAGCGACGCCGGTCGGGCAGATAGAGGAGGTTCTCGATTATATTGACGGTGTAAATCTTCTGATGGTCAATCCGGGCTTTGCCGGACAGAAAATTGTGCAAAGTACGCTGCGCAAGGCGGAAAAACTGCAGAAATTTCTGCAGGAAATGCACCGGGAGGACATTATTTTAGAGGTGGATGGAAATATTACGAAAGAACACGGTGCAACGCTGCGTTCATGCGGAGCCAGTATTTTTGTGGCGGGAACCTCGAGTATTTTCTGCACCGATGTATCACATTTCGGAGAGAAAATCCGGGAATTCCGGAAAGCAGTGGAAGAAAGATAAGTACCGTTTGGCAAAGACGCACGGTTTGAAAAAAGGGCGAATACTGTAAAGTGAGCAAAGGATGGAGCGTGTCATATGTTAGAATTGCTTCTGCTTACAGCGGCGCTCTCAACCGATAACTTTGCAGTAAGCATCGGATATGGAAGCAGCAATACGAGAATCTCATCCGGCATGACCGTTTTGCTGAATGTGTTCTGCAGTGCTGCCCTTGTTGCATCCGCACAGTTTGGAAAAAGTTTTCTGCAATTCGCAGAACCGGAATGGGGAACCAGGGTGTGTGCGGGCTGCTTTTTTCTTATGGGGAGCCTCCAGATGTTGCGTGAGCTGAAAAAACGCCGGAGAAAAAAACAGGGAAGAAAAGAAGAATCTAAGGGACACCGGGGAAAACAGATTTCCGCGCTGGAATTTGGACTGCTTGCGGTTTCCATGTCCGTGGATGGAGTCGTCTCCGGAATTTTCATCCTGGATCTTCCTGTGACGGGAGGACAGATCTTTTTCACCTCATTTGCCGTTGGAATGACGGCAATGTATGCAGGATATGCCATCGGGAAAAGAACGGGGCGGAAAAACGGCGGAAACGGATCTGTGATGGGGGGACTCCTGTTCTATCTGCTGGCAGTTTTGAAGCTCAAAGGCCAAAATTGACAAGACAGACCAAGTATGCTATAAAAAGAGAAGGTTTGCTGCCGTGATCTTCGGAATGACCCGAAAAAGCCCCAGGGGCAGGATTTTTCCTGTGATGCGATCACGATACAGCATATGATAAGGTAAGAGAGGAAAATACATGATTTCAGTAGTAATCCCGTCGTACAACGGTGCCAAAACACTGTTTCAGGCAATCGATTCGGTTCTTTGCCAGACAACAAAAACACCGCTGGAAATCCTGGTGATTGATGATAATTCCACGGACGATACCATGGAAAGAATGGGGTGTTACGGAGAAAATGACCGGGTACGGTATATCCGGAATGAGACAAATAAAGGAGCGTCCGCATCCAGAAACCGTGGCGTACAGCTTGCAAAGGGCGATTACGTTGCTTTTCTGGATGCGGATGATTACTGGGATCCAAAAAAGCTGGAAAAGCAGGAAAAAGCACTTGCAAAAACAGGTGATGTACTCTGCTGTACAGGCCGGGAGCTGATTTATGAACAGGAACCGGGAAAGCAGAAAATCTTTTCTGTCCCGGAGCGGATCACCTATCCCATGCTTCTTCGCGGCAATGTGATCGGTTGTTCGTCGGTTCTTGCAAAACGCAGTGTTCTGATGGAGTTCCCAATGGAAAAAGACGAATGCCACGAAGACTACCTGGACTGGCTGCGGATTCTGAAGAAATACAAAACGGCCTGCGGCGTGGATGAGCCCTTACTCAAATACCGGCTGTCCAGTACCGGAAAATCAGGCAGTAAACTGCATTCTGCGGGAATGACTTACCGGGTGTACCGCGAGCTTGGAATGGGAGTGTTCCGCTCTCTGTGCTGCTTTGCGTGCTATGCTGTAAATGGCGTGCGAAAGTATTACGGTAGGGGCAAAAAGAGAGGAAGAGTTTGATGAACTATAAAAACAGAGAACAGTATAAACATCTGATGCGTGTCCTGGCAGTTGCAGGAATTGTGATTCTGGAATGCGCTGTTTTTTCTGCATTCTGGAACCGGTATTATGCGAGCCATCTGTGGCTGGAACCGTTCTGGGATAAGGGAAATCAGATTATCGTCGTGATCTACGGCATTTTTCTTCTGATCTTTATGTACATTTACGGTGGCATGAAGATCGGTTATATGAAGGGAAGCAGCATCATCTATTCCCAGATGATGACGGCTTTCTGTGCCAATGCACTGATGTATCTGCAGATCCTCCTGCTGTGGCGCCATCTGCCGTATATTCTGCCGATGGTTGGCATGACACTCGTGGATTTTACACTGGCAGGTATCGTATCCTGGCTCTTTGAGAAGACATTTGCACACCTTTTCCCACCGAGAAAGGTACTCCTGATTTATGGGGAGTATCCGATGGAGAGTCTGGAGCGGAAGATGAATCAGCGGCCGGATAAATATATTGTGGCGCATAAGGTGAGTGCAGAGGTGGGAGAAAAAGAGCTCTGTCATCAGATTTCCATGTATGGCCAGGAGGGCGTTATTTTAGGTGATCTCCATTCAGAATTGCGCAATCGTCTGCTGAAATACTGTTATGCGAGAGAAATCCGTGTTTATCTGACACCAAAGCTTTCCGATATCATGATACGAAAAGCAGAGGCCCTTCATATTTTTGACACACCGCTTCTGCTGGCACGAAACAGCGGTCTTTCCTTTGACCAGAGATTCTGCAAGCGCCTTCTGGATCTGATGGTATCGACCATTTTGCTTGTGATCACATCACCGATTATGCTGATTGCGGCACTTGTCATCAAACTGTATGATCATGGCCCGGTGTTCTTTAAACAGAAACGTCTTACGATTGGTGGGAAGGAATTCTATGTGTATAAATTCCGCAGTATGATTGTAGATGCAGAAAAAGACGGTGTTGCGCGCCTTGCAACAAAAAATGACAGCCGGATTACGCCCGTCGGAAAGGTGATCCGTGCAACGAGAATTGACGAGCTCCCGCAGCTTCTGAATATTTTCAAAGGTGATATGAGCGTGGTCGGACCGCGTCCGGAACGGCCGGAGATTGCAAAGGAATATGAGGAGTCGATTCCGGAGTTTGCGTACCGTCTGAAGGTAAAGGCGGGTCTTACCGGTTACGCTCAGATTTACGGAAAATATAATACAACGGCATATGACAAGCTGAAGCTGGATCTGATGTACATAGAGAGTTATTCCCTTCTGGAGGATCTGAAACTGATTCTTGCGACCTTTAAGATTGTATTTACAAAAGAGAGTACCGAAGGTCTGGAGGAAGGGCAGACGATCAGTCTGAACGCAAAGGAAGAGGAGAAAAAAGATGTTTAATACCGAGGATGAGGTTCTGCGCCGGCTGCAGGAAAAAAATCTGGAGATGGCCGTCATGTTTTACAAATGGTGTCAGAAAAACGATCTGACCTGCTATCTTTGCGGCGGCGGCTGTATCGGTGCGATCCGCCATGGAGGCTTTATCCCGTGGGACGATGATCTCGACTTTTTCATGCCGCGAAAGGATTATGAAAAATTTTTAAGGCTGTGGGATACACAAAAGGAGAGCAAGATCTACAAGCTCGAGTATCCGAAAGAGGGCTTCTGCAATGCACACACGTTTGCAAATATCCGTGACAGCCGTACCACCCAGGTGAAAAAAGAGCAGGTCAATATGGATCTCTGCCATGGTGTCGCGCTTGACATTCTGCCTATCGAGGGTTACGCACCGGGAAAGCTTGCAAGAAAATGGCAGGTCATAGAAGGAAAAATTTTCCAGCTTTTCTGTACCCAGGTCATTCCGACCAGGGAGCGCCACGGTGCATTCATGCATTACCTGGGACGGGTTCTGCTGGCGCTTGCACCAACACAGAAGATGCGTTACCGGATCTGGAAACAGGCGGAAAACTATATTACAAAATTTGATATCGACAGTCCGAGGGTAGACGGTATCACAGAAATGTGTGCGCCGCAGGCGATTCTTCGGAAATACCCGAAAAAGATCTTTGCATCGGCGATCGAAGTGCCGTTTGAAAACGAGCGTCTGCCGATCCCGGTCGGATACGATACGTATCTTCGCATGGCGTTCGGCGACTACATGAAGCTGCCGCCCAAAGAACAGCAAAAAGGTCATCACGATGCGGCATTTCTGGATCTCGATCATCCGTATGAGCAGTATAAGGGCATACATTACTGTTGCGGGAAACAAGCCAGGTAGCCATGCTTGCAGGAATCTTTGGCGACTTTTGTGAGCATCGGATGTTTTGCTGTTTGCAGCGAAATATTTGACCGCTGTGATAAGAAGAGTAGGAAAGAAAGAGGATAACAGGATGCCGGAAATTTCAATTATCACCCCGGTGTATCAGGCGGAAAAATTTTTAAAAAAATGTATAGATTCGATTCTTGTACAGTCTTTTTCTGACTGGGAGCTGCTTCTTATCGATGATGGAAGCACAGACAAAAGCGGTGAAATCTGTCAGGCGTATGCACAAGCGGATCCGCGGGTTTGCTACCATAAAAAAAGCAACGGAGGAGTCAGCTCGGCGCGGAATCTGGGGGTGAAGCTGGCGAAAGGAAAGTATCTGACCTTTGTGGACAGTGACGATTTTGCAGCAGAAGACCTTCTGGAGACGCTGTACCGTCTGGCAGAAAAATATGACGCGCAGATGAGCGTCTGCAGAGGATATGACCTCTATGAAGGAAGACCTCTGCCGGAGCTTGCGAAAAAAGGAACGGAATTTGTAACAGACGGAGAGGAAGGCCTGCGGCGGGTGATGAAAGCGCGGGTGTTCGGTGTGATGCCGTGGGCAAAGCTGTACCGGCGGGAAATTTTCGAAGGAGTTGTTTACCCGGAAAAAACGATCGCTGAGGATGCATATGCGATTGTTCCGCTGATGGAACACTGCGAAAGAGTCGCATTTTCCACGGTACAGAAGTATTATTACGTGCACCGGCGCGAGAGCCTTACGACAAGCGGTTTCCGCTGGTCGGATCTTGGGTCTGTGGAAGTCTGGGATCATAACCGCAGTGTTGTGGCGAAAAGTCATCCGGCGCTGAAAAAAGAAGCCGGTGTGCGTTGCTGCTGGGCCCGCTTTTTTGTATTGGATAAGCTGATGCTGCTGGATGGCATGGACAGAGAAGAAAAGGCACTTGCAAAGAAGCTTGCCAAAGAGCTTCGGTGCCATCCGCTTCTGGTGCTGGAGGGGGACCATTTCACGAATGGACGGAAAATGGCATATCTGACCCTGTTTTTAGGAACCGGAATTTACAGGCAGTGTGTGCGGGCACTGTTCCGGAAGCGGAATCTGTAGAGAAAATGGAAGGAAAATCAATATGAAACTTTGTCTGATTACATATGACATGAACCTTGTAGGGGGGATTGAACAGGTAATTTCCACACTGAGCAGTCAGTTTGCAGGAAGCTTTGGCTGGAATATCGATATTCTGTCTTTGAACTCCACAAAGCAGGATACGTTCTTTCCGCTCAGCGAGAAAGTGCGGATCCTTCATGGTAAGGCAAAGAATATCGAAGAAGGAAAGCAAGTGATGCGGACATATCTGCTTGGAGGAGAAAAAAAGTACGATGTGATTCTGACCTTCCATCTGTTTATCGGTGACGAGATGGCGCGGATTGCCGGGAAACTTCCAACGGGGACAAAATGGGTAGCAACGGAACATAATTCCGTGTCCTATTATACATGGAAGCGGAAACTGATCAATTACCTCGTTTACCGAAGAGCGGATGCGCTGGTGGTCTTGTCAGAAGTCAGCGCATCTTTTTATCGAAAAAAAGGTTTTCGTCATGTGACGGTGATCCCCAATGCTGTTTCCTTTGAAACAGAAGAAGTAAGCCCGCTGGATCAAAAGCAGATGCTTGCTGTCGGAAGAATGGAGCCCGTGAAAGGGTATGAGAAGCTGATACAATCGTTTTTGCTTGCCGCAGAGCAGGAAAAAGCGTGGAAACTTCGAATGGTCGGAGATGGCTCTTTAAAAGAAAAGCTGGAGCAGCAGGCTGGCGGACTAAAAGCAAAAGACCGGATTGAATTTCCGGGCTACCGGAAAAATATCCGGGATGAGCTCATGAAGAGTTCCCTGCTTGTCATCAGCTCGGAACATGAGTGTTTTCCTGTGATTGCCCTTGAAGCAATGGAATGCGGTGTCCCGATTCTCTCGTTTGCAATTCCGGAAATCTGTGAGATGGATGGAAACAGCGGGGCAATGGCGTTTGTGGAACAGGGAAATGTGGAAAAAATGGCAGAGAAAATGGTGGAACTGATGCAGAATCCGCATCTGCTTCAGGAGATGGGATGTGCGGCAAAAGCACGTGCCGCTGCATACCATAGGGACGGAATCGGAGAACGCTGGAAGACGTTTCTGACGGAGCTTTGCAGCCGGTAAAACCGGCAGGAAAAAGAAAGGTAGGACAGGATGCAGGACGATAAAATGCTGGTACAGGTCCAGAAAACGATAGAAGAAATGCTCACCGAGTTTGATTCCTACTGCAGAACGTATGGAATCCGGTATTACCTTTTTTATGGTTCTGCTCTCGGAGCCGTGCGCCACAGAGGATTTATCCCCTGGGACGATGATGCAGATCTGATTCTGTTTCGGGAAGATTTTGAGAAGCTGAAAAAAGTCTGGAAAGAGCATCCGATGGAGGGCTACTTTTTCCAGACAAGAGAGACAGACCCGGGTTATCCGCTGAAAACGCCGAAGCTTCGGAAAAACAAAACGGCGTATGTGGAAACGCAGTTAAAGGACAAAAAGATGCATCACGGCCTGTTTGTAGACTTCTTTATCCTGGATGACTACGTGAAAAACCCGCTGCTGCGCAGGGTGACGGAATGGATCACCATGTTTGATTTTAATGCAGTACGCCGGTATCAGCCTCAAAAGAGAGGGCGTTATCTCTATGCGGTGATGAATCGCCTGTTCCGGAACGGACGCATTTACAGCTGGTGGTATCGTGCGGTTTATCCGAAACTGAAAAAAGACGAAACGATGTGCAGTGATATGAATTCATTTACCTTCAGCCATCGATATGATTTCAAAAAGGAATGGTTTGGGGAACAAAAATATGTTCCGTTCGATGCTTGCCTCCTGCCGGTGCCGCAGAATACGGATGCTGTTCTGAAAGTGTGCTACGGCGATTATATGACGCCACCGCCGCCGGAGAAGAGAGTGTCGTATCATCATCCGTACTACTGTTCCTTTACGGAGGAATATCATCCGGAAAACAATGGAAAATAGTAACGATGCAGAGCCATGCGAAATGGAAGAAAAATCGTGAATTATGCTGGCATGAATGAGCGGTTTTTCTGGAACTTCATATAGCGAGAAGGGGATCTGAATCGTTACGGAAAAAATAAAGAAAAAATACAGAAAAAATACAGAAACGAGAGTATGGTATGTTCTACTCGTTTCTGTATTTTTTTCTTTATGTGGTAGTTTTCATGATCTGATATTTTTAAGAAAGTAACACTCCGTTTTTATCGAAGTGATATGTTTTTCCGTCAATCGTTCGTGTTCCGGTGACGCGTCCGCCCCAACTCAGGAAATAGTATGTTTTTCCGTCAATTTCCTTCCATCCGGTCTGCATGGAAGCATCGTCGTTGAAATAATACCAGTTATTTTTATAATAGTACCACTGTGATTTCCGTGCGCCGCCCCAGCTGCAGGTGAAATACCAGATACCATCTCTTGTGACCCACTGGTTGGATATCATGACGCCGTTCTCATCGACAAAATAAAGATTGTGATCATATTGAAAGGCTTCCTGCGTTTTTCTTGAGCAGTCTTCATTGATGTAATAATATTTATTCTGAAGCTTTAACCATCCTTCTTGTACGGCACCACCCCAGCTTCTGAGATAGTAATACTTTCCGTCCCAGTTCAGCCACTGGTTCTGATACATTTTTCCGCTGTTATTGACAAAGTAAAGATTATTGTCATAGGTGAAGCTTTCGTTCTGCCGGATAGCCCCGTCTGCGTTCATAAAATACCAGGCACCGTCAATCTGATGCCAGCCGTCTGTTATGCAGGAATATTTTTTTACATAATACCAGGAGCCGTCGCGATACAGCCAGGTGCTGCCGGAAATACCGCCCCAGGAAAGAAATTTGACGCGATAACCGTTTAAGGTAAGTGTCGTGTTGCGTGCGGCACCGCCCCAGCTGTAAAAATAATACATCGTTTGGGTTTCCGGATCGGCGTGCCATCCGGAGGAATACATGATGCCGGTATCTTTGGCAAGATAGTACCAGTTATTACTGATGAAATGCCATCCGGTCTGCATCTCACCGCTGTCAGAAAAATAATAGTAATTTCCGTCAAGCAGAAGCCATCCGACTGTCATGACACCATTCTCGCCAAGATAATAGGTTTTGTGGTCGAGTGTCAGCCATCCGGTATACGGTGTTTCGTCATCGTCATAGTAATACCAGTTTCCGTCCTGGTTTACCCAGCCGATTACGTGGCGTTCTTTTATAATCACACCGTTTTCGTCCGTCGTATATTCGATGCCGGTTTCCGGGTCGCGCCAGGAATTGGAACAAACAAGAAGATGATTCGCATCTGCGTAATATTTCTGTCCATTGTGGACAAAGAAGCCACTGTATGGAATGCCGTCATGGTAAGCAACAAGGCCGGAAGAACCACCGTGGTAGATTTCATACGTATCATCCACGTTGGATGTGACAGCCGAACCGGAAAAGTCCGCAATGACAGCAGGAATATCGCTGGCGTATTCTGCGGTGGAAAAAACACGGAGCCCAAGAGTAGTCAGGGCTTCGACTGTAGTATGATCCATAAAATGGAACGAGCCGGTCTGGATGAAATAGTCCGGATTGACAGTGGCAAGATAGTCTGCATCGACAGCATTCGGATATCCGTGATGATTGGAAGTCATCAGATCAATGCCATACAGGCCATAGTCTGCAACAATCCGGCTGGCGTCTCCTTCCAGATCGTCAATGTCACTTGTCAGAAAAGCGCGGTGGCCGTTTGCAGAAGCAATCACGCCAAGACAGAACTGGTTGGCATCCGCCTTTGGGCTTGTGAGGTAATCCTCTTCGTAGTTGACAATCTGGATCTGGAAATTCCCGAAGGAAAACAAAGGTGCGCCCTCGTCCGTGGAAGCGGCATCCGGGTTCAGATGCTGGATCAGAGTCACGCCATTCGTCTCTTCGACAGCAGAAAGAAGCTGATCGTAGACGTACAGATTGTCCCACAGACGCGCAGAATCAGAAACGTAGCTGTCAGAGTACGGAAGCAGATAAACCCGGTCGGGGGAGTACTGCCGTACGATGGTGTCGCCGGTTCCGATGTGGTCGCTGTGCGGATGGGTTGCAACATAAAACTGCAGATTATCGGAGGTAACACCAAGGGAATCCAGATAAGAGAGAACTTCATCATCATAGCCGATGGATGTTGTGATACCGCTGCGCAGCGGATAGCGCGGATCGGATCCGTCCGGATAATCCCAGTCCTCACCGGAATCTACCATGCCGAAAATCTTCTGGCCATGATCATCTACACTTTCCAGAACAATGGCATTGGAGCCGCTGTCGAGGGTTAAAATGTGGATTTTTGCGGTGGTATCAGCCGCTTGTACCTGTTCGGGAGATCCGGCAAGAAAGCATGAGGCGGCAAAAATGGCGGCAGGAACCGCCAGCGTCCGAATAGTATATTTAAAAAATGCAACCATAAAAACTCCTTCTATGATTTAACCGAATCAGGGAAGTGCCCTGCTATCATTGCAAAAAGCAATCAGTACAGCGGTTATTCGGTTATAAGTAAGTAGCGAATGCGGATTGCAAAGATCCGCTTGTTAAAAGCAACAGTTTGATTATACAAAAAAATAGAAAAATGTCAAATAAATTAAGAAGCGGAAACGGCATCGCTTGACGCGTACCGGATGCCATGTTAGAATGAGTGAGACAAAAACAGTACTTTCGTGAACGGAGACAACATGAAGATCATAAAAATTATTCTCATTTTGATATGGCTTTATTTACTCCCTCTTTTTGCAGGGAGTTTATTTTCGGTACAGTACGAAAAAGGGCAGAAGTCCAACTGGCGCCGTGCCTGGCTATACGGCTACCTGCTTTTTTTTGCGTTGTTTCAGATACTTGCCATTCCGCTTACCTTTCTGTATCAGCCATTTTCCCTGCTGGTCTGCCTCTATGGAGGAGGTGTCGTACTTCTATCTGCGATCGGTTTTCTGGTGCGGCGAAAAGAAATTTTCCAGTGGATGCGGGAACTGTCATCGCAGAGAACGGGCGTGTACGGCATGATCGCTCTGCTTCTGATTGCGTTTCAGACGGCAGTCGTGGTACTTGGCATGCATGTAGACCTGGATGATTCCTTTTTCGTGGCGACAGCGAATACAACCGTTACGACAAATACGATGTTTCAGTACGATGCCTACACAGGAGATCCTTATCTGAGCTTTCCGGCGCGGTATGTTCTGGCACCGTATCAGATCTGGATTGCCTTTATAAGCCGTGCCGTACAGATGCATCCGGCTGCTGTGGCACATACGCTTCTTCCTGTGGCACTGATTCCGCTTGCCTATGTCGTTTTTAGCCTCATCGGAGAGGAACTTCTTGGGCCGGATAAAAAGAAAAAAGAAACATATCTTCTGTTTATTGCTGTGATTATCATGTCATCGTACTATTCTGTGTATACGAAAGGGACGTTTCTTCTGGTCAGAATCTGGCAGGGAAAGGCCGTGCTGGCGGCAATCCTGCTCCCGGCTGTTTTCTGGCTCTGTATCCGGCTGATGATCCGAAAAAAGGAGCGTTGCGGATGGTTTCTGCTGATGTGCGCCATGCTGGCGTCTCTCATGACATCCTCCATGGGCATTTTGCTCCCAGTTCTTGTCGTGGCAGTTTTTGCATTGAAATACGGTTTGATAGAAAAGGATTTTCGAACACTTGGAAAAAGCATTCTGGTTTGCCTGCCGAATCTTCTGTTTGCCATTTTCTACTTACTTTTAAAAGGCTGAAGAAGGGAGACGACAAAGCATGAGAGAAGCATGGAATACGGCTGTAACGTGGTGTCAGATGTTCAGTGGAGACGGGATGTATCAGCTGCTGTATCTGATCGCCCTGATCTTTCTCCTGGGAAATCAAAACATAGAGAAAAAATGGAAGACGCTGTTCTGGTGGTATACCATCGTGACGCTGTTCCTGTATTTCTGTCCGTTGACAGCCGCCATTATGATGAAAGTGATGGGATCTGACGTCTACTGGCGTGTGCTCTGGATCCTGCCGATCCCGGAACTGCTTGCCTTTTGTGCAGCATCCGCGGCGGATCAGAAGAAAAAGGGAAAAACAGCAGCAATGGTTGGTCTGCTGGTACTGGTCTTTATGCTGGGCGGAAAAAATCTGTATCAGAACGGCGCATACACGAAAAGAGCTAATCTGCAGAAAGTAATGGCAGAGACGATTCAGATTGCCGATTATCTGGAAGAGCAGAAAGAAGAGGGGGAAGAACTTCGCGTCTCGATGCCGGATGAGCTGATCTGCGAGATCCGCCAGTACGATGCGAATATTTATCTGCCATATGGACGGAGAATTAACGAGTATCCCCAAAAGCAGGAGCTATGGGATGAGATGAACTGTGAAATCATAAGACCGTGGCGGCTGCATCGTGCTCTGGAAAAGTTTGGCTGCGGCTACGTTGTCCTGCACAGCGTCGCGGAACAGAAGGAGCAGATGGAGGACAGGGGATTTCGGTATTTAAATACGATCGGCGGATATGAGATTTATAAAGTAGAAGAACAAAAGTAACAGGAAGAGGACCAAGAAAAAGTGAATAAAGCAAAAGATTATATCCAGCTGCACCTGAACATACTGCTCTTTTCCCTGACCAGTGTGTTTTCGAAAGCAGCGTCGGTTCAGCTGAACCGCGGAGGAATCAAAAATCCTCTATTATATGTATTTTTATTTCTGATGGTTGCAAACTGTGGCATTTACGCTATTGCATGGCAGAAGGTAATCAAAAAATTCTCTTTGTCAACCGCATATGCAAACCGCAGTGTCTATCTGATCTGGTCCCAGATCTGGGCCGTGATCATTTTCCATGAAAATCTGACGGTAAAAAATATCATCGGCCTTCTGATTGTGCTGGTGGGAGTTATGGTGGTGCAGCGATATGAATAAATATATGATTTTAATGCTGATCTGTACAATGTTTTCCGCAGTATCACAGATTCTGCTGAAACAAAGCGCCAACGAGGAGCATACATCCGCGCTCCGCGAGTACTTGAACTGGCGCGTCATTACAGCGTATGTGATTTTCGGCAGTGTACTTCTTTTAAATACCTATGCCTACACACAGGTAGATTTGAAATACGGTCCGGTGCTGGATACCTTTACGTACGTCTTTGTCCTGCTGCTTTCCTTTAGCGTTTTGAAAGAAAAGGTATCAAAAGGAAAACTGGTCGGAAATCTGATCATTATCTTAGGGGTGCTGGTATACACATTGCCATAAGGAAATTTGGATTGTACCCTGGAAAAGAATGTGCTATAATCATAGAATGTTCTTGACTATGACATAAGGTCATCCTTTAGAATAAAAACAGAAACTCCAAAAAGTTCATAAGAAGAGTTTGAAAAAAAGAAAGAGAGGAACAAACACTATGAAAAAGAAATTAGCAGTTATGGCACTCGCAGCAGCAACACTCAGCATGATGGCTATGCCGGTTTACGCTGACGATCTGGTAACAGTTGGATACGCACAGGTTGGACATGAGTCAGACTGGCGTACAGCAAACACCCAGAACTATCAGGATGTTTTCTCAGAAGATGCCGGATACAGCCTTGACCTTGTAGACTGCGACAATGACAATGCTGCACAGCTTGAAGCAGTTCGTACATTCATTAGTAAAGATATGGATTACATCGTAATCGCTCCGATCCAGTCCGCTGGCTGGGACACCGTTCTTCAGGAAGCACAGGATGCCGGAATCCCGGTAATCATTGCAGACCGTGAAATCGAAGCAAGCGATGACTTATATGATGCATGGGTTGGAACAAACACAACAAACGAAGGTATCACAGCTGGTAACTGGTTAGCTGAGTACCTTGGCGATAAAGATGCTAACATCCTTGTAATCGAAGGTTCTGTAGGAGCTTCCGCAGCACTTGGACGTACAAATGGTTTCAATCAGGTAGCAGAAGAGCATGACAACTGGAAGATCCTTGATTCTCAGTCCGGTGACTTCACACAGGCTGGTGGACAGGAAGTTATGGAGTCCTTCATCAAATCCTACGAGGGACAGTTCAATGTAGTTGTCTGCCAGAACGATAACGAAGCATACGGCGCAATGGATGCAATGGATGCAGCAGGTATCACCTACGGTGTTGACGGCGATGTAACTCTTATTTCCTTCGATGCAACACATGATGGACTTCAGTATACATTAGATGGAAAGATCAACTGTGATGTTGAGTGTAACCCGATCCAGGCTGAGGTTGTTAAGGGCGTAATCGAGAAAATGCAGGCAGGCGAAGAATTTGAGAAGACAACTCTTGTTGAGGATCAGGCATTCGTAGCACCTGGAATCGAGAGCGAATATGCAACAACTATGACTCAGGAAGTTCTGGATGGACGTGCTTACTAATTAGAAAAGTGTGAACTTACAGGGGGAGGAAAGTCCCAGGGCGGATTTTTCCTCCCCCTTATCATTGAACAGGACTGTGGCGCAGTCCTGCCGGCAAATGAGGAGAATGAAAAAATGTTGCTCGTAACGGGAAGGGAGGAATCGCGTTGGAGGCAGGAGTAGTATTGAAAATGCAGGGAATCTGCATGACATTCCCAGGTGTAAAAGCACTGGAAGGCGTGGACCTTACATTAAAAAAAGGTGAAATCCGTGCGCTGATGGGAGAGAATGGCGCGGGTAAATCCACACTGATCAAGTGCCTGACCGGCGTAAATAAATTTGAGGCTGGAGAGATTTATCTGGAAGGATTTGATCATCCCATCGTAAATAAAGACACCATGGATGCCCAGAAAAAGGGCATTTCTACTGTATATCAGGAAGTAAACCTCTGTCCCAACCTTTCGGTGGCAGAGAATTTGTACATAGGCCGTGAGCCACTGACAAAGCTTGGCACGGTCAACCGAAAGGCCATGAACCGTCAGGCAGCTGCCCTTATGAAACAGCTGGATCTTGACGTTGATGTAACACGTAATCTTGAAGAATATTCACTGGCATTGCAGCAGATGATCGCAATTGCCCGTGCTGTAGATATGGATTGTAAAGTGCTGATCCTGGATGAGCCCACTTCTTCACTGGATGACCGTGAAGTAGAAAAGCTTTTTACCATGATGCGCAGACTGAAGGAGAAAGGTGTAGGAATCATTTTCGTTACCCATTTCCTGGAGCAGGTTTATGCAGTATGTGACGGAATCACCGTTCTTCGAAATGGTCAGCTGGTTGGCGAGTATGAGATCGCAGATCTTCCGAGAGTGAAGCTGGTAGCAGCTATGATGGGAAAAGATTTCGACGATCTTGCTTCTATTAAACCAGAGACCACAGGAGATAAGAGAAAAGAGCCCATGGTTATTGAAGCCCGTGGCTTAAGCCATGCAGGAACCATTAAACCGTTTGACCTTGATATCCACAAAGGAGAGGTTATCGGTCTTACCGGACTTCTTGGAAGCGGACGAAGCGAGCTGGCACGTGCCATTTACGGTGCTGACCGCGCCCAGACCGGAACTTTGAAGGTAAAAGGCCAGGAAGTTAAGGTGAAAAACCCAATCGACGCCATGCACCTTGGCATGGGACTTCTCCCAGATGACCGTAAAGCGGAAGGCATTATCGCAGATCTGTCTGTAAGAGAAAATATCATCCTTGCTGTTCAGGCAAAGCAGGGTATCCTGAAAAAGATCCCTATGGCAAAGCAGTGTGAGATCGCAGACAAATACATTGATCTTCTCCAGATCAAATGTGCAAGCCGGGAGACCCTGATCAAACAGCTCTCTGGTGGAAACCAGCAGAAGGTTATCCTTGCAAGATGGCTTGCAAC
>OQVT01001421.1_pt1 | contig 15015 bp, 16 predicted proteins | sample 1691561 | NCBI WGS metagenome assembly OQVT01 (sample SAMN03418260, study PRJEB22391) | human gut metagenome | biome: human-gut; feature: organic feature; material: feces | host: Homo sapiens | place: Tanzania | collected 2013-01 | reverse complement strand
GCGCAGACACATACGTTTCACTTGGTGGCTCCAATGGCTGTGCCGACCAACTTACAAATTGGGATGGCACACAAAAAAAAGGCTTGGAAACAAGTTCAAAGAAGAGAGGATTTGGTCATCCAATTTAATGATATTCGTATCATAAATTCTCGTTGTGTGTCCAATACAGTGTCTATATGAATTTTGTGCAATACAACCCGAATTTATCGTAAAGCCTCTATTCTTGATTCTCCGTAACTTTGCAGCGGAATTTTAAATCAAGAATATGACAATGAAGAAAATTTTACTCATGGCATTGCTCTTGACTATGTTTTTGGGCATGCACGCACAGACAGGCAATCGGATGCTTGTGACTTATTTCTCATGGAGCGGCAGTACGAAAAATCTCGCTGAGGAAATTCAAAGGCAAACCAATGCAGATATCTATCGTATTGAGCCGCTTGTCCCCTACACGGATGATTATCAGGAGTTGGCTTACCAAATCTCTAATAAAGAAAAAGAAGAGAATGCCCGTCCGGCATTGAAAGATACGCTCGCTACGCTCAACGACTACGACATCATCTTTGTTGGTTGTCCAGTATGGTGGTTTGACGCTCCGATGATTATCCATTCTTTCCTTGAATGTAAGGACTTCAATTTCTCGGGCAAGACAGTCATCCCGTTCTGCACATACGCCACGGCATCCTATGAGACGCTCAACGACATCGTCAACGCCACTCCCGATTCGGAGCATCTTGATGGCTTGGGTACTCGCGGTTCGCAGAGCAGTTATGCACAAGTGGTGAGTAGTTGGCTCGACCGAATCGGCATCAGCGACATCGTGTCTGGCATAGAAGGCGTGAGCGTAGGGCGGCAGCCTACCACCAACAATGCGACGTATAGCATAAACGGAGTGAAAATGAGCAATATCGAAACCGCTCCAAAGGGCATTTATATCCAAGGTGGCAAGAAGATTGTATCAGGAAAATAAGACAATGAAAGAGCCTATGAGACGTGTATTTATATTGTCGGTTCTTGCGGCAGGAATCATCTCTTGCATGGCTTGCACCGGCAACGATGCGCCACTTTCCGACGACAACGGAAGCGGCACGTCGGCTGCTGCGTTAATCAGCAAGACAAAGACCTATCCGTCTGACTATGCAACCGAAGCAATGCACCGTGGGCGTGTGGAGCGCATCGACTACGCCACACGTGACTATGCAGAGGGAACTGGTGCGGCACGCACCAACACCGTATACGTCTATCTGCCCTACGGCTACGACGAGAATACAGCGCAGCGTTATAATGTCATCTATCTCGTCCACGGACACTACGGAACGGCTTCCACTACCTTTGAGGCAGAGAATGGATTGCAGCGCAAGGTACTCGACCACATGATGGAGAATGGCGACTGCGCACCTACCATCGTTGTGTCGCCAAGCTACAATTATGGGCAGCCAACGGCCAACTATGTGGATGCCGATCCTTATTGTCGAGCGTTGCCCACGGAACTTGTAAACGACCTTATCCCCGTTGTTGAAACTCGCTACCGCACCTATCTCGCTTCGCCCGACCGCGAGGGCATAGAGGCTTCACGCTCGCACCGTGCCATAGGCGGCTTCTCGATGGGTGGCGTAACGACGTGGTATGCCTTGGCAGAGACTTTCAATGCCTTCAAGTATTATATGCCAATAAGCGGCGATTGCTGGTCGCTCGGCGCATTTGCCGGTATGAACCAACCACAGCGCACGGCCGATTATCTGGCAAACATCGTACGTCAGTCGCCTTATGCCAACGACTTTTATATCTGGACAGCGAGCGGAACGAGTGATTCTGCTTATAGCGAGATTCTGCTCCAGGTACGTGCCATGGCAGGGATTACTGATGTGTTCGGCATTGACCAGATGACCTTCCACGAGAAAGATGGTGCACTGCATGAGTTCCGTCCTACTGTGGAATATGTGTACAACGCTTTGCCTTACTTCTTTCCCTCAAACAAAGTAGGAGCGACTGCCATAAAGCAAGTGGACATAAACGCCACATCGTTCGGCAAGACTTATTCCGTCAACGGAATGTTTTCCGACGGCCAAGGCATTGTAATACATAACAGAAAGAAATATATCAACTCAAAAAAATAAAAGTTTATGAAAAAAGTTTCCAGCATCATTATTTCTATACTCGCTGTGTTTGCCATTGGCTTCACAGCTTGTTCCAACGACGACAATAGTAACGATACACCAAACGGAACGGAGGATGTTGTACCAGGCAATAACCACAAGGTGCTCATCGCCTACTTCTCTGAACCACTGCCCGATGGTGTTGATGCCAGTACATCGGCAAGCCGACTTGTGGTGAACGGCAGCGTGGTAGGCAGTGTGGAGTATCTCGCCCAACTCATTCAGCAGAACACGGGTGGCGATATGGTGCGCATACAGACCGCTACTCCTTATCCTGGCAATTTCGATGACCTTGCCGACCAGGCTAACCAAGAGCGTCAGAACAATGTACATCCAGCGTTGTCAACCAACATCGAGGATTTCGACAACTACGACGTGGTGTTCGTGGGCTATCCCATCTGGTGGTATCAGATGCCGATGGCGATGTACTCGTTCTTTGATAAATACGATTTCAAGGGCAAAACCATCATTCCATTCTCGTCTCATGGCGGCAGTGGCTGGTCGGGTTCGCTGAATGTCATATCACAGTTGGAACCAGAGGCAACGATGGTAGCAGGGTTCAGCGTGTCGCGTGAACGCTCGGCAAGTTCGGCTGATAATGTGAAGGCATGGCTGCAACAGATAAATATGATTTCCAAGTAATAGCAATATATGAGCATGATTAACAAGATTCAGACAATAATATTGTGCCTCTCATTACTCGTATGCGGTACTGCGGAGGCAAAGAAGAAGGTGGAACAGGCTAAAGACGGACCTTTTACGGAAATAAACTTTAGCACAATTAAAAGTCCGAACCAAAATCCCTTCGGATTGGTTTATAAAGGTGCGCTTACTGCGAATGAGTCAGGCAGGGTGAATATTCACCGTATCAGCTACAGCTTGAACGGACTGAAGATTGCGGCAAATGTATATACACCAGCCAATTATGACAAGAGCAAAAGTTATCCGGCACTCGTTGTGGCTCATCCCAACGGAGGAGTAAAGGAGCAGGTGGCAGGACTTTACTGCCAGCGTATGGCAGAAAACGGCTATATCTGTCTGGCTTTCGATGCCGCCTATCAAGGCGATAGCGAGGGCGAGTCGCGCAACACCGACAAGCCAGCCAACCGCATAGAAGATATTCACCGTGCCGCCGATATCTTGGCGCTATATCCAGGTGTGGACGCACAACGCATAGGCATCCTCGGTATCTGTGGCGGTGGTGGCTATACGCTGAAAGCCGCCCAAACCGACAAGCGTTTCAAGGCGGTGGCTACGTTGAGCATGTTCAATACGGGACTGGTGCGCCGCAATGGCTTTCTTGACTCGCAGATAGGTCTGGTGCAGGAACGTCTTGCTGATGCATGTGCCGCTCGACAGAAAGAAGCCAATGGTGAAGCCCCCGAATATATAGGTGACATGAGTGGCATTACGCCAGAGCAGGCTGCCAAACTGCCGTTCGACCTCTATCGCGACGGCTACGAGTATTATCTTCAGACACATGCACATCCCAACTCCACATTCCGCTACACCAAAAGTAGTCTTGTAGACTTGATGGCGTTTGATGCAAGCGAGGGCATGTACCTTATCAGCCAGCCTTTACTGATGATGGCTGGCAGCATTGCCGACACGTTCTATATGACGGAGCAATGCTACGCCAAGGCTACTGGAACACAAGACAAGGAACTGTTTCTTATCCCAGGTGCCACACACATCAAGACATATTATGTGCCGGAGTATGTGGAACAAGCCGTAAAGAAGCTGACTGCGTTCTTTGGAGACAAACTGAAATAATAAATTAAAAAGCTATATGAAGAAAATAATATTCACGTTGTTATTACTCTTCACCCTTTGTGGTGGAGTATGGTGCCAAGAACCTGCAAGGTTCACGCTAGAGCAACAAGCTATCATTGACCTTTCAAACCAAAAGTGGATATGGATGGCAGAAAAGAATGTCGACCAATTAAGAGAACTATTCCATAAATCTTCTCAATTTGTGCATATGGGTGGATATTGGGGAAAAGAAGAAGAACTACGTACCATCAAAGAGGGAGGCATCTGGTATAAAAATGCTGAGATTCATTCTCAGGAAGTGTATTTTTCCTCTGGCATTGCTACTGTTTATAGCCGTATCCACCTGAACTCTGTAGTTGGCGGTCATGATGTCCGATATCCCTTCATTGAGACTGAGGTATATGTCATTTCTGACGGTCGTTGGCAACTATCGTCACTAGTATTCACAAAAACAATAGGCGAATAACGATGAAGAAAATAATTTCAATGATATCAATTCTTGCCAACTGCGCTCTGAATGTAATTGCACAAAATATAGTTATTGAGCGACAAGGTCATTTCTCTGTAGGCGGTTCTGTCATTCAGCATGAAGGAGTTTACGACAACAGTAAGTTTGTCGGATGGGCGACACAGGTAGAAAAAGGACAAAAAGCTAGTGTAAACCACGCTTTCGTAGATTATCAAATTCCAGTCAATCCTCATCGTACACCTCTTATATATGTGCATGGGTATGGAGGTTCTGGCGTTTGTTGGGAGATGACTCCCGATGGTAGAGATGGGTTCTCAACTTTGATGCTACGTCATAGATGGAGCAGTTATGTGATGGACTTGCCTGGCAGAGGCAGGGCTGGTCGCACATCCGCAACATCTGCAGTTAAACCGTTGGCTGATGAGATGTTCTGGTTCGACATTTGGCGTATGGGTATTTATCCAAAGTGGAACGAGGGTGTGCAGTTTCCGAAAGACTCTGCGAGTGTGTCGCAGTTTTTTCGTGAGATGACTCCCGACCTCAGCGATCACCGTCAGGATGTACCTGCCATCAAAGCTCTTGCCGACAAAGTTGGCAGGTGTGTACTCGTCACTCACTCGGCAGGAGGTCTTCCCGGCTGGATGGCGGCTATACAAAATAAGAATGTGAAAGCCGTGGCAGCATACGAGCCTGGAGGATTTGTTTTCCCCGAAGGCGAGGTTCCACCGAAAATAGACGGATTGACAGGCGGGTGTGCAGGCATACCAGTATCAACGAGTGATTTCAGCAGGTTAACGCAAATTCCAATTGTTCTCTATTTTGGTGACTACATTCCAGAAAAGCCTAGCGAGAACCTTGGCGACGAAAACTGGCGTGTGCGTCTTCAGATGGCTCGCAAGTTTGTGGAAACCATTAATAGGCACGGAGGAAATGCCACCCTGGTAGAGTTGCCCAAAATCGGCATCTACGGCAATACTCATTTCTTAATACAAGATTTGAACAACAAGCGGCTTGCAGAACTTTTGAACGATTGGCTTGTTGAAAACAAACTATAGCTTCAGATAACTCTAAAAAATGTTTTTTAATGTGTATAAAGAATAAAATTTTAACAGCAGTTGTTGCCGTTACGTTTTCAGCATTTGCAACGGCACAGACAGCCGATTCATTCAAGCAACCATATCCGTTAGGCTCAAAACTCTCGCCTAATCCAAACTTCACGGGCGACGTATGGTTGTCGGCTGTAACCAAGGAAAAAGAGCTCAACGTACCGATGGCAAACGTAACCTTTGCTCCAAATTGTCGCAACAGCTGGCACTCGCATACGGGAGGACAAATTTTAATAGCCACAGCTGGCATCGGTTATTATCAGGAACGTGGCAAGGCTGCACGTCGCCTTTTCCCAGGCGACATAGTTGAGATTGCGCCTGGAGTGGAACATTGGCATGGTGCTGCGCCAGACAGTTGGTTTGCGCACATAGCCATCTCTTGCAACCCGAACATTAACAAGCCTACATGGTTGCAGCCCGTAACCGATGAGGAATATACATCAGCCGTCAATGCTACAAAATCTGGTTATGATAACCAAACGTTGAGTGCACGCGAGCAGGCTATTGTAGCCATCGCTTCCTATACAGGCAAAGGTGACTTGGAACATCTGCCGTCAGCTCTTGCGGAAGGATTGGAGACAGGCATGACTGTGAATGAGATGAAGGAAATTCTCATTCAGGCTTATGCCTATTGTGGCTTTCCGCGCAGCCTGCGTGCCATACAGACTTTTATGAAAGTGCTTGATGACCGTAAGGTGCGAGGCATCAACGATACAATGGGCAAGGAAGCGACATCTGCAAAGCAAGAGGACGACAAGTACAACCGTGGTGCTGCCATTCTTCAGACGCTCTCAGGAATCAATTCGGCACACCCCAAGAGCGGTTATGGTGCATTTGCTCCTGCCATCGACCAGTTCCTGAAAGAGCATCTCTTTGCCGATATTTTCGAGCGTGGCTTGCTATCATACCGTGAGCGTGAGTTGGCAACGGTTTCATTTCTTGCTGGTGTTGGAGGTGTGGAGCCGATGGCGGCAGGACACATAGGCATCTGTTTGCATCTTGGCATTGCCAAGGAGCAACTCACGGCGTTACTCAATATTGTGGAAATAAATTTGGGTAAGATGTCTTCAGAACCTTTGAGAAAGGTGTTGGAAGAAGTAACAAAATAACAAGAAGAAAGGAAATAGAACAATGAACAGTTTCAATTATGAATACCCAGTCCGCCAGCATTTTGGTAAGGGATGCGCAGAGAGTACAATCAAGGAAGAAATGAAACGTGTAGAGGCCAAACGCGTAATGCTCGCATATGGTGGTGCTTCACTGAAGCGCACAGGACTCTATGACAAAGTAAAGGCATGGCTTGAGGAGTCGGGCAAAACGGTGATAGACTTCGGCGGCATCATGCCCAACCCTACCTACGCCAAGGTGCAGGAGGGCGCACGGATAGCACGCTCGGAGCAGGTTGGCTTTATTCTTGCTGTGGGCGGTGGTTCCGTCATCGACTGCTGCAAAATAGTTTCGGTTCAAGCCATGATGGATGAGGATGTATGGGATGCTTGGTACAACGACCATCGCATGCCAACCAAGTTCATACCAATGGGAGCCGTCGTAACGGCATCGGGCACAGGAGCCGAGCAGAATAATGGAGCCGTAATTACCCACGAGGAGAAGAAACTCAAGCAGCCGCTCTTCGGAGCATTCCACTCCTTTGCCGTGCTCGACAGCGACCTGACCAAGACTCTGCCCATGAAGCAGGTCGTCAGCGGTGCTTTCGACACGCTGTCGCATTGTATGGAGACATATATGGGGAAGCCGCAAACTACCAATCTCACCGACGAGATAAACGAGGCTGTCATGCGCAACGTTATCAAGAACCTACGCTGCCTGATAGCAAATCCAAATGACGATTTCGCGCGCGATGAACTGATGTGGGCTTCGGCGTTGGCTGAGAATAGCCTGCTGAAGCTCGGCAAACAGACCGACTTCCAATGCCACATGATAGAACATGCCGTAGGAGCCTATACCGACTGCAACCACGGACAGGGGCTAGCGGTAATCCATCCAGCTGTCTATCGCCACTTGCTTGATGCCGGCAAGGAGAAACTTGCACACATGGCAGAAGAGGTATGGAGCGTGAAGGGTATTACGCAAGCCGAGACAGCCGCTTTTGGCATTGAAGTCCTCGAAGCTTTCATCAAGGAGATAGGCTTGCCGACACGTTGGAGCGAAATGGGCATCACCGACGAACGGGTGCTTCGTGCCGCTGCCGACACCTGCTTCATTACTCCCGGATGCTGCCGACAGATGTCACGCGACGAGATATTTGAGATACTGAAAGAAGTTATGTGATAAATCAATTGGTAATGAAAAGAATTTTGACGCTTTGCGCTATGCTGCTCATGCTTGTGGCTGGCGCATCATGCAAGAGAAACAACAAGAGTATGAACAATCAGATTGACAAACAAGAGAAGATTCTCTTCATCAACGGAAGTCCCAACCGCGAAGGCAACACTGCTGCCCTCGCCAAGGTGCTGCTTGAAGGCAAGGAGTATGAGACGCTTAACCTCACCGACTACCGCATCAACGTATATGGCCAGACTCTGGACGGCGACCAGTTTGACGAGGTGTACAAGAAAATGAAGGATGCTGACATTGTGGTGATGGGTTCGCCAGTGTATTGGCACAACATCTGCGCATCGGTGCGCGTGCTGCTCGAACGCTTCTACGGACCAATAGAGCCAGGCTCGTTCAAGGGTAAAAAACTCTTCTTCCTCTATCAGGGTGCCGAACCTACAAAGATGATGATTGACGACGGCGAGTACACCATGAGCCGCTTTGCCGGAATGTACGGCTTCACCTATGAGGGTATGGCGAACGGCAAAAGTCAGGCAAGGAAACTGAAAGAGAAACTATAATTTTTTTTAAAATCATTTCATATGAAAATTTCAAGAATTTTATCCATCATCATGGTCTTTTTAATGGGTGCGACAACAATTAATGCAACAGAGAAAGAAGTGAACGGACAACCTTATGTACAGTTGAACAACGGGCAGTGGATGCCGCGCTTTGGCATCGGCACATACAACGTGCCGGGCGACAGTGTGGCTGAGGATGCCGTGGCTTATGCCCTAAAATGCGGCTACCGCCACATAGACACTGCCCACGCCTACCGTGTGGAGCGTGGAGTGGGCAAGGCTGTAAAGGAAAGCGGCATTCCACGAAGCGAAATCTGGATTACGAGCAAGCTATGGCCCACCGAATTTGGCGAGGGCAAGACGATGGAAGCTATCGACAAGATGCTCGAACGCTTGCAGACCGACTATATTGACCTTCTTTATGTACATCAGCCAATGGGTGACTATCGCGGAGCGTGGCGCGATATGGAGAAGGCGGTCAAGCAGGGCAAGGTGCGCTCGCTCGGCATCAGCAATTTCGACGCTTCAGACTCGCTCTTCAACGACATCATGGAGTTTGCCGAGATTAAGCCAGCTGTGATGCAGATAGAGTGCCATCCGTATGCACAGCGCAAGGAGTGGCAACAGAAGACCAGACAGAACAACATACAGCTCGAGTGCTGGTTCCCATTGGGTGGCGAGATGTCGAACGGTGCGTTGTTCAAAGATCCTACCATTCAGAAGATAGCCAAGGTTCACGGTAAGACTCCGGCGCAGATAATAATCCGCTGGCACATACAGGAAGGTTTTTCTGTAATTCCAGGTGCCACACGCCACGACTACATAAAGGAGAACATCAGCGTGTTCGACCTCTCTCTGACCGATGAGGAAATGGCACAGATGCGCAGTCTGAACAAGGAGAAGCGTTTCTTCAACATGGACTACAAACAGGCTGAGAAGTTTATGCTCAACTGGAAACTGGACGACTGATGTGTGACATGTGATATTGCTATAAAATAATATATATGGATGAAAAGATGAGTCGCCGCTCTCAAGACGATGGGCACGGCGGCAATAGGTGCGATGATCAGTATGTTGGGAGTACCTGCTTTGACATATTGCATGAATATGAAGAAAAAACGACTGATTTTTTATTTTACAGGGACGGGCAACTGTCTCTATGTGGCTCGCCAGCTTGCCGACGAGAACACAGAACTGCAGAGCATTCCGCAGATGATGAACCAAGGACGTACGGACTTTGAAGCTGACGAGATAGGACTCATATATCCGGTCTATGGTCACATGCCTCCATACATGGTGCGCCAGTTCCTAAAAAAGGTAAGGCTGAAGGCCGACTACACTTTTGCCGTGCTGACATTCGGCGCACGCAAGTGTAATGCCGTAGAGATTCTCGACGACATCACGTGCAAGGCTGGATGGCGGTTCAGCTATCTCAGCACGCTGATGATGGTGGACAACTGGTTGCCCAACTTCGACATGAACGAGCAGGTGAAGATGGACAAGCACATTCCCGAGCACCTTGCAGCCATTAAGGACGACATCAACAAGCAGAAGCATTGGATGCAGCCTGTAAGTGAGGAGGAACGAGAGCAACACGCAGGGTTCATGGCTTACACGGGAATTGACTCGGAAGTGGGCTTTCTGAAAAAAAGCGAGAAGTATTTTATGATTACTGACCGTTGCATAGGTTGCGGCGTGTGTACGGATGTGTGTCCGCGAGGCAACTATGCGCTCACAGACAATGAAGTTAAGACTGCTGGCGACTGCGAGTTCTGCTTCGCTTGCATACAGAATTGTCCGCAGAAAGCCATCAAGTTTACCAAGGTGGACGACGACCCGTTGCTTGCCAACGGCGAGAAAAATCCAGAGGCACGCTACCGCAATGAGCATATATCTGTAATGGACATAAAGAGAGCGAACTGTAAGGACATTATGTATAAATAATTTAGAATTTCAAAAATGAGACTTTTTAAAAATGCTTTACCCATGCTTCTCTCTTTATGGTTTATTGCAGGATGCTGTACCGACAAATTTGTGGCTTCAACCAAAACGGAAGTGGTGGGTACAGGCAATACCGCCAATGGCGCAGATGTCAATACAGATAGTACGACAAATGGCAACACAACTTCTACTTCATACAACCGCAAGAGCCGCATATCCGATGTTATTACCGACCCTATATTAGGCAGCTATGGACGGCTGCTGTTTCCAGTGCAGCGCAACTATTGGAGTGGCGAGACGCTTGAACAGCTCCGCCTTACCTATTATATATATAGATCCCGACGAAACGGTGGCGATAGTGAACTATCTGCATAATCAAGCGGAGAAGGGCTATACCATATTCTACGATATCTATACCGACGAAGAAAAAGCCCGAGACCCACGGAAGACAGACACAGGATTGTTCTTCTTCCGTGGCAACCCAGGAGCACGCTTCGCTGTGTGTAGCGCCGGTGGAGCCTTTGCCTATGTGGGAGCGATGCATGACAGTTTTCCTCACGCTCTGGAACTCTCCAAGAAGGGCTACAACGCCTTTGCCTTGATCTATCGTCCGGGGGCGCAGACCGCTTGTGAAGACTTGGCACGTGCTATTAGTTTTATATTTGCCCATAAGGAAGAATTTGGTGTCGATACAGACTGTTACTCACTGTGGGGTGGCTCTGCCGGAGGACGCATGGCGGCATGGGTAAGTGGTTACGGCACGGCGGCATTCGGTGGCGACAACCTGCCAAAGGCAGGTGCGGCGGTAATACAATATACCGGACTTACCGACTATTCACACGAGGATGTGCCTACATACGCCTGTGTGGGCAGCAACGACGGCATAGCCTCGTGGCGCACGATGAAGGCGCGTCTTGACGGATTCGCTTCGCTCGGCATACCAACAGAGTTCATGTATATGAAGGATTGCCGCACGGCTTTGGACTCGGTACAGAGACTGTAGCTGAAGGGTGGATAAACAACGCAGTGAGTTTTTGGGAGAGACAAATGAATGATAACAATACTATATGAGACGTATTTGTCGTCTGGCAAGGAGATAACACTCGTAAGATTGTTCCAAACGGTAAATAAAATATTAAAACAACGAATAAAGACAAAATGAAATTCAGAACATTAGGTATGAGCGGACTTCGTGTGTCTGCCGTAGGATTGGGATGTATGGGGCTGAGTCATGCTTATGGCACACCCGTCAAAAAAAATGAGTTTATGTCGCTGCTGGCAGATGCCGTGGACATGGGTTATACCTTCTTCGACACCGCCGAGGTATATGGTACGCCTGACAATCCACACCTCAACGAAGAGATGATGGGTGAGGTCCTAAAGCCATATCGCGACAGAGTGGTGATAGCTACCAAGTTTGGCATACGTTTCGACCATCCCGAACAGCCTGGCAACCATCCGCTCATCACCGACTCTTGCCCTGAGGCGATAAGGAAATCGGTGGAAAGTTCCCTGAGGCGGCTGTGTACCGACCACATCGACCTCTACTACCAGCACCGTATTGACAAGAATGTTGAACCCGAAGTAGTGGCAGACACCATGAGTGAGCTTATCAAAGAGGGCAAGATTCTACATTGGGGTATATCAGAAGCAACAGCGGAATACCTGCGACGTGCCCACAGGGTATGCCCTGTGGCAGCCGTGCAGAATCGCTATTCAATGATGGCACGCTGGCATGAGAGCCTTTTCCCCGTGTGCGAGGAACTTGGTGTAGGGTTTGTGGCTTTCTCGCCACTTGCCAACGGCTTGCTCTCGAAGTGTTACAACACCGAGTCGATGTTTGACACGCAGATTGACTATCGTGCAGCAATGCCTCAGTATCAAAAGGATAGTTTCGAGAAGAACAAATGTCTTTTTGAAATGATAGAACAACTTGCCATGGAGAAGCACGCCACTCCTGCGCAAATATCCTTGGCATGGATGATGAGCAAGAAGCCTTGGATAGTGCCAATTCCAGGCACACGTTGCCTGTGCCGACTGAAGGAGAATATCGGGGCTGCCGACATCAGTTTCTCGCAAGAGAAGGTGGCGGCTATCGACAATGTCCTCTCTACCATGGAGATGAGCGAGGTGTTTGGCGGTTCGAGAATTGTCGACAAAGCACAATAAAAGCGCGTGTTTATCGTTATATTAAGTATGATTGACTAACTGAAAGTGAGAATGGAACAGCAACAAAACATTATCATTACCGACACGTTGTCGGGAATAGGAACAGAAGCCTATAAAGGCTATCTTGGACATGCGCTCTGTCTTGATGGAATGTGCCGTATTACGTTCAACGGCAAGGAGCTTGAGATGAAGCGCGGCGATCTCATGATAGTACGTCAAGGCAGACTGGTTCAGTCGGTCAAGGCAGACAGCTGTTTCCGTGTGACAATGATTTATATTGCTGCACCATTCATAGAAGTATGCACACCGCAATGCAACTATGGTATGAAAGGACAGTTGGCCTTGTTCCTAAATCCCATCATGCACCTTACTGAGGAGCAGTTTGAGCAATGTCGCCGCAATTTTGACAACTTGCAGATACGCATTGCTCAGACTGCCCACCATTTCTATCATGATATGTTGATAAATATAGTGCAGTCGCTCATCATCGACTTTTTTGATTTCCATGCCTCACTCTATCAAGAACAGGACGTTTCCACACAATATGCCACACTCATGAGCCGTTTTCTTTCCTTGCTTGAAAACGGCGAATATCGCACTCACCGGGAAGTGACTTGGTATGCAGACAAGTTGTGTGTAACATCAAAGTATCTATCAGAAGTGTCGAAGTCTGTTAGTGGCTATGCCGCTAACTTTTGGATCAACCGCTACACGGTGCTCGACATCTCGCGTCTGTTGCGCGACAAGTCACTCACCTTTGTGCAAATCTCCGACATGTTCGGATTCTCATCACCTGCCTATTTTAGCCGTTACGTTTCGCATAACCTTGGCGTACGGCCTACGGACTATCGAGGTTGAACCATTGCCGTTCTTGGCGTGCGAAACGAACAGATTGTGCTTAGATATTTTAGCCTTGCTCCAGCAGTTTTTTGTCTGTCAAGAAATCCAACAATCCAATAGTCAACACGCCGAGTTCGTCTTCCTTACGGTGAATATCATCACCGACAATGACTATCTTACGGAAGTGGTCATTGATTGACAATAATGGGCGTCGCTCTTGCTGTTCCTTTTCTGGCGTAGGCATGTGGAAAGCCGACTGGATATACACTCTGTATGGAGGGCGGTTCACCACAAAGTCTACCTCCAACTGTTTTCTGACAAACTTACCGTTCTCATCCTTGCCACCAAGTTCAACCAATCCTACGTCCACATTATATCCTCGACTGCGAAGCTCATTATAGATAATGTTTTCCATAATGTGCGTTTCCTCTTGTTGACGATAGTTGAGAATGGCTGCACGAATGCCGATGTCTGCGAAGTAGTATTTCGTCTCGGTACCAATATATTTTCTGCCTTTCACATCATAGCGTAAGGCTTCTTCTATCAAGAAAGAGTCTTTCAGATAGTCAATGTATTGTTTTATAGTGTCTCTTTTTATGGTTACCCCTTGTGAAGATTGAAAGGTATTGGCTATTCTCGTTGGATTGGTTGACGAACCAATGCCCGAGGCTATTACACGCACCAATTCCTTCATTCCTTCAGGATTACGCAGATGGTTGCGCTCAATTACGTCACGCAGATAGGTCGTTTCATACAGACCACGCAAATAGTCTGTTTTCTTTTCTTCCGTTTCAAGCAAAGCCACCTGTGGCAGTCCTCCAAAAGTATAGTAATCCAACCAAGCTTTGCGTATATCTCCACCAATACCACTAAAGTATTCGTCAAAGGTGAGAGGCCAGATGCGTATCTCGTCACCTCTGCCTCGGAACTCAGTCACAACATCACTTGACAGGAAACGAGAGTTAGAGCCTGACACATACACATCTACATTCCGCATGTGTGTCAAGCTAAGAATAACCTCCACAAATTCTTCTACCAACTGTACCTCGTCCAAGACTATATAATAAGGTTTGCCATCATCCACAACCTTTGAATCTATATAGTCGAGCAAGGCATCAGGCTTTCTCAACCGTCTGTTTCGGAAATCATCAAGTTGTATTTCGATGATGTGACTATCAGTCACCCCATGTTCCAACAGCCAGTTATGCCAGATATCAAACAGCAGGAAAGACTTTCCACATCGTCTGACACCTGTTATAATCTTCACAAGACCGTTTCCACGTCCTGCGATAAGTTCATCCAAGTATTTCTTACGTTCAAATATCATATTAGAGTACTATTTTTGATACTTGTATCATATTTTACACCGTAAAGTTAACGGTTTTATCTCGAAATACAGCATAAACAATAGAAAAACTGCGTTTATCAAGTAAAAAAACAGCAAAACGCAGCTTCGTAAACTACACAAAAATGCTTTATAGAACAAAAGGGTATGACATGTAATCACACCCTTCAAGGGAGTCGTTTCAACCGTACTCCTTTATGAATTTCGTCCTATAACTTCCATTCACCACATTATGGGGGCGGTTAAAAGCACCCCTCACAACCCTTATTTCGTGATTCCTGATGTGATCGAAAGTTAAATATTCACCTTTTCGTATCTAATCAGAATCCATACGGTCACTTTTCTACCGTTTAGAGCGTAT
>OQVT01001413.1_pt1 | contig 15030 bp, 7 predicted proteins | sample 1691561 | NCBI WGS metagenome assembly OQVT01 (sample SAMN03418260, study PRJEB22391) | human gut metagenome | biome: human-gut; feature: organic feature; material: feces | host: Homo sapiens | place: Tanzania | collected 2013-01 | reverse complement strand
CTGGGCTATGTGCTCCATTGGGCTTCCAGCCCGCTTTTGCTAAATCCGAAACTTCAGTGAAATTAGCTATGTGTTGTTCACACACCAAAACCTCTTAGTACAAGACAACGCCCCACTTGCCATCCTTGCCTTTTCTGACAGGCATCTTGTCGGTCTTGGTTGAACCGTCTTTGAGGGTGAATTCCACTTCAACCTTTGCCCTGTCGCCACCATCATTGAGCTCACAGTTAAGGACCTTGCAGTCGGTATATTTTGACTCTTCGCTGCCTGTTTTAGCCTTGAGCATGGCCGACAGTTGTTCCTTGCCCTGTTTTTCTTCCTCTTCGCTGGTTCCTTCCTTGACATATACGTAGTCAACGAATTTGTCGAAGTCATTAGAAATCATAGCTTTTGCAGCTGCTTCTGCAACATCTTCAGGAGTGTTTGACGGACCGCAACCACACAAACCGATAGTTAATAATCCGCATGCCAAGATGCTCATAAAAATTTTCTTCATGATACTTTTGTATTAATAGGTTAATAATCAAAATACTGCAAGCGTACAGAAAAACAAGACGACTTCTCTCAAGGAGTCTGCCAGAAGATCGCCGCTAAAGGTAGGGTGTTCAAAATCCAGAAAAATTAAGGTTGGTAAAGAGGCGACAGCGCCCCTGAAAGGGGCTCATATTTAGGGTAGGGGCTTGCCCCTACCTCTTGGGGCCGATTAATGAACCTCGCCCCTGTAAGGGGCTCATATCTCGAATCTTATTGCGGGGCAAGCCCCGCCAACGATATGCGCCCCTTACAGGGGCAGAAGCGAGAATTGATGAGCTGCGGCGAGAGATAGGGGCAAGCCCCTATCCTGGAATATGAGCCCCTTTCAGGGGCAGCGGCGCAACTGCCATGTTGTTTGACTCAAAACCGCGCAGAGAATTTTCTTGATTTTGAACACCCTACGCTAAAGGCGTTCTTTGATTTCCGATGCCAAAGCAACGCATGTTGCGCGGTCAGAACGCCCGCACTTGCTTGAAGAGCGTATGCTGCTGGAAGGCCGAGGGCAATATGCAGTCGTAAGTGGCTGTCGGGAGGGTGATGTGTCGCGTTCGCACATCTCTCAGAGGAAGTCCCGCTTCGCGGTAAGCCCTCAACACCAATTCGGTGCAATAGACCTTGGTGGAATCGTCCGTATTGTAGTCGTGATCGAAAGCCGTATGGCGCTTGTAGTAGGCCAAAGCTTTGAGAGAGGCCCGTTTTGCCAATCTCCAATCTTCCAGCCGCCGCACTTCGCCAACAATGGCACGGTCGCTCAAAAAGAAACGTTGCGGCGTCTCAAGTTTCACACGGTCAAAATCGCCTTTGAAGTCTGGCTCGTATGGCACGGCATGTACAATCATGGCCTTTCCTGCCGAATCAACCACCATGCCAATATGGGAATATCCCTTGTCGGTGTCGGCCATGACCACTGCACGGCTTGACAAACTGCCGCCTCTGCGAAACACGAGGTCGCCAGCGCGAAGCCCAACGTCTGACGGCATTATGCAGTGCAGTTCGTCGCTACATGAAACCAACTGCAACAGCATCAGCATCCCTATGGCGTATTTAAAGAAATGTTTTCTCACGTGGCAAATGTACAAAAAAGTTTTCATCGGCAAAAATTTTGTTTAATATTCCACGCTATTTTTACCACATGCAATTATCATATAGAATTAAAATATACAAAAACAATAAGGAAATGAAGCGAGAGCGGGAGGGTGTTAGATAGTATTTAAAAAGGGATTTTTCTGGCTTCCCTCCATTACGCCTTGCATATATGACAAAAAAAACGTAAGTTTGTAGGTAAATTTTTATTCATCCAACAAGACGATTTTCCCCATGAAGAAAACACTTCTCACAGTCGGCTTCGTCCTTTCCTGCTTCTCCGCAGGGATGCAAGCCCAAATAGCCCTTGTCAATCCGGTTCCGCAACAGGTGAAGGCAGAAGGCGGCATGCTTTTCGATGCCCCAAAAACCATCAAGATTTTCTCTGACAAAGGCCGCAGCAGCTCAACGGCTGCCAAGGCCCTGACTGAAAACTGCAGCGTGCAGGCAAAAGGCGCTTACTGCGTGACCATCGGTGTCGTTGGCGACAAGGCAACCAAGAAATACGACAAACTCGTGCCGAAGCATGCCGAAGGATATTATTTGAGCATCAGCAAAAAAGGCGCAGTGATTGTGGGCCGCGATGAAAACGGATTGTATTACGGTGTACAAACTCTCTTGGCCTCAATGTCTGAAGGGAAATTGGAGGTTTGCACGGTGACCGACTGGCCCGACGTGCCGTTCCGCGGCGTTGTTGAGGGCTTCTATGGCACTCCCTGGAGCCACGAGGCACGCCTAAGCCAGTTTGACTTCTACGGCCGCCACAAGATGAACGTATATATATATGGTCCGAAAGACGACCCCTACCACCGTGGACATTGGCGTGTGCCATATCCCGAGAAGGAGGGCCTGCGCATCAAGGAATTGGCAGAACATGCCAAGCGCAACGGCGTGAGCTTCTACTGGGCCATCCATCCGGGCGTTGACATCAAATGGAACAACGAAGACCGCGATGCCTTGGTGGCCAAACTTGAGCAGATGTACAAACTGGGCGTGCGGGCCTTTGCCGTGTTCTTCGACGACATCTGGGGAGAAGGCACCAAGGCCGACAAGCAGGCCGAACTGCTCAACTATGTTGACGACAACTTCATTCAGAAGAAACCCGATGTGGCACCGCTCGTGATGTGCCCAACGGAATACAACCGCTCTTGGGTCAACGAGAAGAAAGGCTATCTGCGTACGCTGGGCTCCAAACTCAACAAGAGCATCAACATCATGTGGACGGGCAACACCGTGGTTCATTGCATCGACAAAGAAGGCACCGACTGGGTCAACGAGCGCATTGAGCGCAAGGCCTACATCTGGTGGAATTTCCCTGTGACCGACTTCGTGCGCGACCACATCACGCTGGCTCCAACATACGGCAACGATTTGGACATTGCCGACAAACTTTCTGGTTTCGTGTCGAACCCGATGGAACACGCCGAGGCGTCGAAAATCGCCCTCTATGGCGTTGCCGACTATACGTGGAACATGAAGGCATACGACTTCAAGAAGGATTGGGAAAAGGCCATCAATGAACTTCTTCCCGATAACGCGCAGGCACTCCGCACCTTTGCCCTTTACAACAAAGACCTCGGAAAGAACGGTCATGGCTTCCGCCGCGAAGAGGGTGAAGAACTGAAGGAACTTGCCGCCGACGTGAACAGCGGAAAACCTTCAGCAGAAACCATCCGCCAGTTGAGCGAAAAACTGGAGCAATTGGGCGTTTCTTGCGACCTCTTGCTTTGCGACAAATCTAATGCCGAACTCGTTCGCGAATTGCGTCCGTGGTTGTTGCAGGGCAAGAACGTGGCTGAATATGGCCAGGCTGTCTGCCGCCTCTATATGGCAAAAGACGGCAAACCAGCGAATGCCTTCCCCGGCTTCAATGGCTATTATCAGCAGGCCCGCTCCTTGCAGGAACAGATGTATCAGTTGGAAAATTCCAACGTTCGCCATCCGCTGCAACCCGGCATCAAGGTGGCCACCAAGGTGATGCTCCCAACGCTCAACAAACTTTTCTCATTGGCCGTTGACAGCTACAACGCCAAGAATGCCACCACGCTCAGCAATGTGGCTGAATACAATCCGTTCAAGGTGTCGAGCACAGTCAGCCAGCTGGCGCTGCTGCCTGTCACGATGCGCGGAAACCAGGTGAACGTGACGCCAGCGCTCGAAGTCATCAACTGGCAGGCTGGCGGCGAATTTGTGATTGAAGGCGACCGCGACATCACCTTCCAGGGCATGGCGTTCAATTTTGGCGTCAACGACATGGCGAAGAACTTCAAACTGGAACTCTTCGTTGACGGCGCCTGGAAGAATGTCAGTCTGCTCCACTACAAAGCCGACGACCCTGTCATCCACACGGGCAACGAACTGAGCGGCATGAAGGCATCCAAACTGCGACTGACCAATATCAGCGGCCAGGAACAGAAAGTGTTCTTCAAACACTTTGAATTTACAAAACAATAATTCTGACAAACCTCTTAGTAATGGCTGGAACGCGTTCCAGCCATTACTGTCATCCCCCACACCAATGCCAGTCATACACATAGATTCGTTGCAAACGCCGGGCGTTGAACTCTTTTCCACACTGACGGAAGCCCAACTGCGCAACCGCCTGGATCCCGAGAAAGGCATCTTCATCGCTGAGAGCCCGAAGGTCATCCGCGTGGCAATCAGCGCAGGATGCCAACCATTGGCTCTTCTTTGCGAAGAACGCCACATCAAGGGCGACGCTGCCGACATCGTTGCTGCCTGCGGAGACATCCCCGTCTACACAGGATCGCGAGAACTGCTTGCCAGTCTCACAGGCTATACGCTCACGCGCGGAGTGCTTTGCGCCATGCGCCGCCCCACCCCGCCCAGCGTTGAAGATGTTTGCCAGAGCGCCCGCCGCATCGTGGTCATCGACAGCGTGGTCGACACCACCAACATCGGCGCCATCTTCCGTTCCGCCGCCGCATTGGGCATCGACGCCGTGTTGCTAACGACAACCTCGTGCGACCCGCTCAACCGTCGCGCCGTTCGCGTCTCCATGGGCTCCGTTTTTCTTCTTCCGTGGACGTGGCTCGAAGCGCCTGTCTCGTCCTTGGGCAAACTTGGTTTCAAAACCGTCTCTATGGCGCTTTGCAACCAGTCCATCCCGCTCGACAGCCCCTGCCTGAAAGCAGAACCGCGGTTGGCCATCGTCATGGGCACCGAGGGCGACGGACTCGCACACGAGGTGATTGAAAGCACCGACTATGTGGTCAAGATTCCCATGGCACACGGAGTAGACTCCCTCAACGTGGCCGCTGCCTCTGCCGTGGCATTCTGGGAGTTGTGCAAAAGATGAGACACTGGCCATTTTCGCTTGCGTCCTCCAAACTGTTTTTCCAAACACCCCTCTAACATCCCCAAACTCATGTCATTCGAAATACAAACCATGCCGACGGCCAACAAGCAGACGCGCTATGAACACCTCATAGAAGACATCGCCACGCTCATCTCAGGAGAGCACCGCGAAATCAGCGTCATGGCCAACGTTGCCGCCGCCATCCGCCAAGCCTTCTCCTTTTTCTGGGTCGGCTTCTACGTGGTCGACGGCGACCATCTGCACTTAGGCCCCTTCCAAGGCGACGTGGCCTGCTATCGCATCCGCCACGGCCGTGGCGTTTGCGGAACAGCCTGGGCCGAACGCCAAACGCTGGTGGTTCCCGACGTTGACGCTTTCCCGGGCCACATCGCTTGCAGTTCTTCTTCACGCTCAGAAATTGTCGTGCCGATAATGGCGGGCGGCGAAGTGAAAGGCGTGTTAGACATCGACAGTTGCGAACTGAACGCCTTTGACGAGACGGACAAAGTCCATCTCGAAAAGATCGTGTCTATGCTCGCCTATCAGATATACGAAGGAGGCGAAAGCCATCCATAAAAACACATCGATTCCAGAGCCCCCCCTGACACCTCTTGCGAAAGCCAAGGAGCAAGGAGCCAAACGGAGGATTGAAACCCCAGGTTCTGTCCGCCCACGGCCCACCCACTTATCGTAAACGCCATTAAAAAATTGGCGTAAAATTTTGCCCGTAAAAAATAAACCCGTAAATTTGCGAACCAAACATTTCGGGCCAGACTGGATTTGACAGCAGGTAGAGATGGCAGGTAAGCATGCAGTGCGCCTGAAGGTGGGCACTATAATCTCGGCTTTCAAAAATTTAATTGGCGAAAACAACTACGCTCTCGCTGCTTGATCGAAGTATAGTACATCAGCTTAATTCCGACTAACGATTGTTGGAACGAGACATCGCTCAAGAGCTCTTTTTCCGAAGCGTCTTGATTCAGCGGTGCTATTATATCGGGAATAGTCACGTCTTGGCTTCGCAAGCGTGGCGAAACACTTAGAAGATAAGGTTGCAGCGCGGGTGGCTTTGGCCTTGTTGCGACACGAAAACCTCAAAGCAAAGATAAGCATGTAGAAAGCTTGTTATTTCCTTGTTTGGACGAGGGTTCAATCCCCTCCTGGTCCACAATTATAATTAACTTTCAGTGAGTTATGAAAATGCGTACACATAATATGTGCCGCTTTCATAACTCATTTTTTATTATGTAATGGTAAAAAAAATGGGTCAGTCTGAAAACTGGCACAAGCCGTATTTAACAATACGGTGAGCGAAAAGTATTCCTTCTCTCTCACGGGCGAGGAGTTGGAAGAAATGAACGCTATGACCGTTCGCGCCTACGCAGAAGGCCGCAGTATGCAGACACCGCAGGAATATGCACAGGCACAACAGGCATTTGCTGACACGCGAGAAATGGCTATGTCAGCACTTGGCGTTACTGATGATATAGACGCATACCTCGATACACTGGGCGAGACCCCTGCCGAGCAGTTGAAAAAAGGCGTGGAGGCCGCAAAAGAAAAGGGGCTTGACGAGAAGGCCGCAAACGCTGCACTGTCGGCCTATCTGAATGCCCGTGAGCAGCAGAAGGGCGCATTGGATGCTATCACTACTGACAAAAGCATACGCAGACAGCACGCAGACAACGTAATCAGACAGATAACCTTTGAGAACGAAGCAGAAAGCGAAGGAGGCTCTGGAAAGATTATTCTGGTGAACGTGAAAGGAAGGGAGAAGTCAGTATACCTTATTAGTGGAAGATACGAAAACGGAAGCATTACAGGTGAAACGGTTGTTATCAGTGAAGGTAACGGTGTTATTGAAATGATTCCTGCATCCGAAGTGGAAGGTATTGTTGAAGAATCCGATGCTATGACCGAGCGTCAACGGCAGTACGATAAGATTGATGCTGAAAATAAGGAACAGCAGAGACTTATCAATCTAAACATGGACACTCCGCTGGCAGGTCAAGGTGGTATTCTGATGGACGAAGAGGGACATAGACGGCAAGTTGGCATTAAATGTGTTTACAATGACGAACAAGGGAATCCTGCAAGCGTCTTAGTTATCGACCAAAACAACAATGACTATCTTATCCCTATTGATGTATTCCGAGAACAACGCGGCCGTGGACGTAAGTTTGAGGCTATTGAGCCGTATTTGGATGAGACAGACGAAGAATACCATGCGACAGAAGGGCCGATGAATGAGGAGTACAAATTGGCCAACAAAGAACAAAAGGGCGTATCGGAAGAAGACGCACAGGGAGCGGCAGAGGGTGTCACACCTCAGCCAACTACGGATGCTACCGAGAAACCGACGAAGCCAGAAGTCAAATACGATTACCATGTCAAGATGAAAGACGGCAGCGGAAATGCCGTCAGTGGACGTGTCACCAATCTAACAGCGGACGGCGTGGAGATTGAGTTTGATGCTCCATATAACGGAAAAATGGTAGACCGCATCCCTCTTGCGGACTTCGATAGCGGTGTATCCGAGATTGCTGATGCAAACGGCAATGTGCTTTGGAATGAAACAGAGGCGGTGGGCGACACGGAAGTCGCGCCACAGGTGGATGCTGCACCTACGCAGGCAGGGCAGGAAGACGCAGAAAAATCTGCTATTGCCCAAGCAGAGCAGGAGCATAAGCCTACGGCCTTGGAGCGCATTCCAAAGGACGAAAACGGAAATCCTATCTATGAGCAGACAGATGCCGAAACTGCTTTTACTGGTCTGACTGAGGAAGCGGGAAACGTGATAGAAGCAGAAGAGATTGCTAAGTCTATGGTGGAAGATAAGGAGAAGGCATTGGAGAAAGCCAAAAAGATAAAATTGCCTTCTGGCGTTTCTGTTGCAGAAAAGGTAAAGGCCGCTAAAGTACGCACACAGGCTATTGCCAAAGCGCAGGAAGAACTTGACAAGTGGAAGGCTATAGCAGAAGTTCCTGCCCAGCAGAGAGCAAAGGTGGTGGAGGAACGGATAGCTAAAGAGAAAGCTGAAGCGGAGGCGAAACGAAAGGCTGAAGAAGAAGCGAAGCGTGCCAGCGAAGAAGCAGAATCCGAATTAAATCCCACAATAGAAAATGTCCTTAATACAATCTACAAAAAAGGAAAGGATTATGCTTCAAAGATTTTCAATAGAAAATTTTTTGACTTTGCGAAGGCCCCCGATTTTATGAAGCATCTTGGAATGACTGGCTCAAAATTCACTATCAGGTATGGTGTGATTGCGCGTCATTTCGGAAAGGATGGTTCGCATGATTTTACAAAGTCTGAATGGGAGCAAATTCCTCATGCAATTGAGCATCCGTTTGCTATAACGCAGCTTAAAAATAAAGAGAAGGGATTCCGTATATATACTGCACTTAAAACAGAAAAAGGGGAATATGTTGTTGTCGGCGTTGATGTGAAAAACGCTGGACGAGACATAGAAGTAAACGCTATAACTACTCTGTTTGGTCGTAGGAGTAATGCAAATCTTTCTGAAAATGAGGAAATCATATATAAGAGCAAAGAAATAACTCCCGAACAAGAGGCACTTCTGGGTCGGCCCAATTCCGACCAATATCCTGCTGAAAGGGAGTTATCTACCGACAAAGTTACAGAATCCTCCCCATCCACCCAAACAAGCGAGCAGAAAAATGCTGATAGTGTGGCGGATAATCCGCTTGGTGACCACAGTAATGTGAGCCTTCCTAAGGGACGAAAGCAGGTCGTAAACAGATTGAAAATGCTTAAAGAGGCGAGCAGCCCAAAAGACAAGCTGGGCTTGATATATAGAATAATGCTTAATGTCAAGAACGGCGAAGAGGGCACTATTACTCCCGAGGAGCAGGCTTATGTGGATAAGGTGCTTGCCGAGCTTAAAGAGCAGGGGTATGAAATGGACAATGATGGAATCATTGGAGGAGATTATAATGAAGGGGATAATATTATTGTTGATGATATACAATTTGTTAAGCCTGGCGACCCGAGGTATGACAAACTTGAGGACGGACAGACTGTCATCAACAGGATTATAAAGCCAAGAATATTGAAGGATGGTAAGCTCTATCAAGCTGCAACCGTGGGAGCTATTGTCAGAAGTGACACCTCTGTGTCAAGTGAGCTGTATGATGCTAAAAAGAAACTTGCGAGATTGCTAAGGGCAGACAATAATAATGAGATTATACAGCGCCAAATAGCGGAGATTAAGGCTGAGATTGCCGAGCTGGAAAAGAAGAAGGCTGAGGAGTTGGCTTCCAAAGCATCGGATAAGCAGCTTGCAGCCAATATTGAAGCGGCATCAGCTGAGGTGGATACTAACGCAGGGGAAGAAAACGAAGAAATCAAGCCTATCGGCAAAGGTGTCTTCGGAAATATTTATGACCAATTTAAAGGGAAAGCAAAATCTGCTATTAACTTCCTAAGGAAGTTAAAGAGCGGTGAGGCCGTTGGTGCCCTTCATCATAATGAAGTTGGTGATATATCCTTAGTGTGGGGAAATGACAAAGCAGGATTGAAGAAAATTCTGAGGAAGCACCCAGAAGTAGTAGATAATCTACAAGGAATACTCAACGGTATGCACATAGTAATATCGTCAGAAAATCGAATTGTCCTTGAAAGTAATACTCATAAGGCGGTTGTAAGCAAAATGCTTGGAAACGAAAAAACGCCGCAGTGGTTACTGACGGCGTATGAGAAGAAGAATACCTCTGGCGGTAGTAGTGACATCGTTCCAGAACCTAAGATAGGCAAGCAGAATGGCACAGCTCCTCTGCAAGATAATTCTTCTACCGACAAAGTTACAGAATCCTCCCCATCCCCCCAAGAAAACGGGCCAAAAAATTCCACCCAAGCCGCTGTAGAATCCGCGTCAGCCGAAGTAGAGACCTCCCCAAGCGAAGCCCAGAAGAAGGCAGGTAACTACAAAATGGGCCACGTGAAGGTTGGCGCGTTTGACGTTACCATCGAAAACCCAAAGGGAAGCGAGCGCAGCGGTACGGATGCCAACGGCAAGAAGTGGAGCGTGAAGATGAACAACACCTACGGCTATATCCGTGGCACGGAGGGCGTGGACGGCGACCATATAGACGTGTTCCTTGCAGAGGATATGGATAAGTGGGACGGCAAATATGTGTTTGTGGTTGACCAGTATAACCCCGACGGCACGTTTGACGAACACAAGGTGATGCTTGGCTTCAACAGTACGGAAGAGGCACGGAGCGCCTATCTTTCCAACTATGAAAAGGGGTGGGAGAATGGGCGCAGAATTGTCGTGGCCAGAATCAAAACGGACGGTTTTCAGAAGTGGGTGGATAGCAGTCACAGGAAGACCAAACCGTTTGCGCATTACGTGATAGCAGGAGCGGCAGATGTTTCCGACAACGAAAAGAAACCTTCTGCATCTAAGAAAGGAAAGCCCCACGTTTCCAAAGAGAATGAGGTAAAGCGCACCGTCGAACATTTCCCGATGGAGACCCCAGAGGAAGCCGCTGCCTTTGATAAGCGCGTTCCCGAAATGAAGGATTCGGAATTGCTTGCGTATATGCAAGAGGACGGCAAGGGTGATATAAACAGCGCTTACCACATGAATATCTATGATGAATATGATTATCGGCATACTGACGAACAAACGGAGGCATACAATATCTATATTCAGCAGCTGCATGATAGTAATACCACGCTGGAGCAGGCAGAAGAAATGATTGGCAATATCTTGGGTGACGTTGAACGATTTGCTACGGACGAACGTCCTCAGTTACTTGGTCAGTTGGATGCACTTCAAGATTATATTGCGGAATTGGAGCAGCAGAAGGAAAGTGAAAGAGCCGAGGCACCCAATAGCGCAGAGGTGGCTTTGCGTGATGCTATTGCTGACCTTATGAGAAAGAGCGGGCTTGATGTTATTGACCACGAGGTGGGACAGCAGGTACTGGATGAGGCGAATAGGGACGAATTAAGAATGTCTCTTAATGACAATCGTGAGTATGAAGGGAAGACGTCCAAGGAGCGCTCCGATATACAATACAAAAAAGCCAAGGAGTTACTTAGTGCTTTGCACGAAGCAGGATTTAAAGGCTTTGAAATTAGTCGTAGTATTACTCCTTTTGGTGTGTCCACCTACATACAAGGAGACCTCGGGCTGAAATTCCGTATTAGCGACCATGGTGTTTCATCTTTTGGTAGAATCTTCGGGGAAGAACATATTAGCCTTAATACTTCATCTGAGTATGTGGTTCAACTTGCTAAGGACAGGAAAAAAGATATTAACGCACAGGCTGAAAAATACAAGAAAGAACGTGCTATAAAGGAAGAAAGAGAAAAGAGAGCTAATGAGAAGTGGAATCGTATAAAGGCGAATTTTGAAGGCATGGTCTTCAAAAGAAATGACCGAACTTACCAGGATTATGACACGTTCTCTAACTCTATTTCAATAAATAGGCAGAATGGGCATAAATACCAACGTAGATATGTAATGCAGACAGCCATCGGAAAGAGTGGCGCAGACACCGCCTATCGTTATGAGTGGGCAGAGCCTGCTGATGTCGATGAGTATGGTGTGGCTACAAACATCGGTTCCGATAGGCCATCATTAGAATTTATTGAAGCGTATGATGAAGCAGATACCGCACCAATAATCCGTGAGCATCGCGTCTACCACGGCAGCGGTGCCGATTTTGACCACTTCGACCATTCCCACATGGGCGAGGGTGAAGGTGCGCAGGTTTATGGCTGGGGTACTTATGTGACTGAGGTAAAAGGTATTGGCGAAGGGTATGCGATACGTTCAATGAACGGGTCATCAATGAGCCATGAAGAGTTGTCTTTGAAACGTAATGAACTTGAATACTATATCGATTCTGCTAAGGAGAAGTTGCCTTTCCTTAAAGGAGAATACAAGGCAGAATTGGAAGCTCAAATCTCGGAATGGGAGGAACAATTAAAGGATTATGAAGAACATAATTTCCTTTACACCGTAGAAATCCCCGATGATAACGGTAAAAACTATTTGGATTGGGATGAGAATACTGGAGCCGACTTAATAAACCGCATACGTGAAACGCTTCGCAAGAATGCGGATTTAAAAGAGCTATATGACGGTGCAGAACTAAATGCCGAATTGGAACGTCTCGCCCCTAAAACACCATTCTCAGAGACATACATATTTCTTTACGAACTATTGGGTAGCGACAAGGCTGCATCACAGATGCTGCATGATATGGGCTTTACTGGCATCAAATATCCTGCTGACTATAGACGAGGCGGTCGTGCTGATGGCGCAAAGAACTACGTTATCTTCAATGAGGAAGATGCGAAAATTACAGACCGCATCCGTTTCTTCCGCACATCCAACGGCGAGGCTTACGGATTTACAGTCGGCGGCAAAATCTATATAGACCCGAGAATCGCGACAGCCGAAACGCCTATCCATGAGTATGCCCACCTATGGGCCACCGCTATGCGTGAAGGCAATCCTACGGAGTGGAAGAACATTGTCGGATTGATGAAGGGTACATCCGTATGGGCTGAGGTGCAGAAATTGTACCCAGAACTTAAGGACGATGACGATATTGCCGACGAAGTGCTTGCAACGTTCTCTGGTCGCAGGGGAGCGGAGCGATTGCGTGCCGAGCAGCAAAAGATTATGCAGAGCAACGGCAGTGTGTTTGAAAAAGCTGCCGCTGTCGGTGCGCTTGCCCGTGTGAAGCAGGCTCTGAGTAAGTTCTGGAAAGGCGTTGCCGATTTCTTGGGCATCCATTATACGAGCGCCGAGGAGGTTGCCGACCGCGTAATGAAGGATTTGCTGGAAGGGGTTGACCCTCGGAAGTTTGGAGGCAAGAATGACGAGCGGGTGCGCAAACAATTTATAGGCGAAAAGGGTGCGTCTGCTGCCGACCACGCAGAGGAGGTTAGTGTACGTCTTGATAACTTGGCTGTAGCCCGCGAAATGGAAGGGGCAGGAAAAGATGCTAAGGCTATCAAGATGGCAACAGGTTGGGAACGTGGTGCGGACGGCAAGTGGCGGTATGAGATACCCGAAGGTAAGTATTTCCCGAAAGGAGATGCTGAATATGAAAAGGTAAGGAAAAAGCAATCATGGTGTAAGGAACTTGATTTGTTGTCAGACAGAATTTTTGACGGAGAAGAACTCTCTGCCGAAGAGAACAAACGTTTTGAACAACTTGCTGATGAAGAAGCAAAATTCAAGGCTGAATACCTAACACGCGAAAAGCCATATTTGTCAGATTGGTTAAAGAATGACGAACTCTTTAAGTCATATCCAGAGCTAAAGAGCGTAGAAATTGTGTTTACTGACAACCTGCTGAAAGGTGCAAGTGGATATTATTCAGAGCGCGAAAGCAAAATCGTTGTGAACACGAACTCAACCATAAGCACTGAGAGTATCATTGCGCATGAGGTTCAACACGCTATACAACACATAGAGGGATTCGCAAGAGGTGGTAACCCCGAAACCGTACGTCAACAAATAGAGGATTATATAGGTAAAAATGAGGAAGATGTTGAAATGACAAAATCCGTAATTGAATCAGCATTTGATTTATTTGCCAATTCTAATTTATCCATTTATTCAATATTTTGTTACAATTCACTACAGATAACTCATGATGCATCAGTTCTCTTCCCATTTCTTCTATAACCTGCCGTTCTGGTATTGGCATCTGATTGATTTCTGTGGAATTAACCTGTGTCGAACCATTAAGTATTCTATAGTAACAATCGTATAGTGTCGAGTTTAATAGGACATAAAGTCCATATGTAACACAAGGAGAATCACATTTAATGAAGTTCACCTTATTCTGTGTGCTAATGTATTTAAACCTGTCATACTTCTTTTTCAAATATATACCACACTGTAGCCTACGAGGTTCTTCCTTTGATGTAAATCTCTTTACTATCAAGAAATCTCCATTTTCTTGCAAATATGATTTCTTGTCAGTTTTTATAACTTCACCTTCTTTACCTAAAGGCCATACCACCTTACCTTCCTTTATATGTTGAGAGTATAACAATGGATAGGCACCATCTTCAAGTTCATTTCTTAGCACATCTCTTGTACGGAAATCTACAATAATGCCAGTTTGCATTTTCAGATTTATTTCTGGTAGAGTTTTATGGAAATGATTTATGGTACGAAGTATATTTGCATCTTCTTCATTAGTCACAAGATACACAAAGTGATTCTTGGACACAACAGTTTCATAAGGGGCACAAAATCTTCTTATATCCTTGAATTCTGATGTAGAAGAACTTGTAATGCTTATGCAACGTGGAGCAACGATTGTTTTTTTGACCTTTACAATCATCGTTTCTTGCAAAACCGATTCCCCATCAAATACCTTATCCCGACTTTCAAACAAATGAATGTCTGTTATCACACAGTTGTTAAACAGGAAATCACGGAACTTTTTGAAATATGCTCCAGAAGTCCATGAACGTGGTATTATATAGACAAGTTCTTGATCTTCTTTCAAGTTATGAACCCCCATTGCCCAAAAAAGGAAATACAGATTTGGAGCTCCATAGCAAACCTCTGGTATCGCCAATGCTTCTGCTGCATCTTTTGCTGTTTTCATATAAGGAGGATTGCCTATAATATAGTCATATTGAAAGTCTTCACTACAAAATAAAGGAGAATTGGAGATGTTTTGTGATGTTACATAATTCTCCCTTTTTATTGTATAAGATACATTGTGCAACTTGTTACATAATGACATGTTCTCCTCTAAAAGAGGTATTACAAGTTCGTCATTTTCATAGCATGTAACATGGAGTCGTCCCTTATATCCAAGTTCAAATAATTTTTGAATGACAGCAGCAGTAAGTATTCCTGTTCCTGCTCCTGCATCTAAAATTTCAATTTTCTGTTTTGAGAGGTCAAAACAGAAAAGAGAAGCCATAAACTTAGCTGTGGTCTCATTTGTAAAGAATTGACCATATTTCTTACGCTTTGTCTTTGGAACTGAAGACATGAAACGTTCTGTATTTTCTAAAACCTCATTCAACATTTTCTTCTATTGTTTTATCAACAATCAAGTCTTTTAATTCTACAG
>OQVT01001412.1_pt1 | contig 15034 bp, 7 predicted proteins | sample 1691561 | NCBI WGS metagenome assembly OQVT01 (sample SAMN03418260, study PRJEB22391) | human gut metagenome | biome: human-gut; feature: organic feature; material: feces | host: Homo sapiens | place: Tanzania | collected 2013-01 | reverse complement strand
GTTGTCACTAATTTTTTAACCTTTTAATTTTCTTAGTAAGAAGTAAATGAGAAAATGGAAAATTGAAGATTCAGCCGAATTGTACAACATCAAAGGTTGGGGACTGAATTATTTTTCGATTAATGACAAAGGTCATGTTGCCGTGCAGCCAAAAGCTGACGGTCCTTCTATTGATTTGGAAGAGTTGATGGAAGAGTTACAAAGCCAGGATGTAGCAGCTCCGCTCTTGCTACGCTTTCCGGATATCTTGAACAACCGTATTGAAAAGATTTCAAGCTGTTTTGACAATGCAGCCAAAGAATATGGATATACGGCAAAGAATTATGTCATTTACCCTATCAAGGTAAACCAAATGCGTCCAGTTGTCGAAGAGATTGTTAGCCATGGCAACAAATACAACATCGGACTGGAAGCAGGATCCAAACCGGAGCTTCATGCTGTCTTGTCCATTGCCAGCGACAATGATGCCATGATTGTCTGCAACGGCTACAAAGATGAAAGCTATATCGAGCTGGCCCTTCTCGCCCAAAAGATGGGCAGGAGCATTTTCTTGGTTGTCGAAAAGATGATGGAGTTAAAGACCATCGCCAACCTTGCCAAGAGGATGAATGTCATGCCTAATATCGGCATCCGCATCAAACTGGCAAGCTCCGGAAGCGGGAAGTGGGAAGAGTCCGGTGGCGATGTCAGCAAGTTCGGGCTCAACTCAAGCGAGTTGCTGGAGGCTTTGGAATTATTGGAACAGAGTGGATTGAAAGATGCCTTGAAGTTGATCCATTTCCATATCGGAAGCCAGGTGACAAACATCCGCCGCATCAAAACCGCCTTACGTGAGGCAACCCAATTCTATGTGCAGTTAAAGCAAATGGGATTTGACATCAAGTTCGTTGACATCGGCGGAGGACTTGGGGTTGACTACGACGGGACACGGTCCGCCCTCAGCGGCAACAGCATGAACTATTCAATCCAGGAATATGTCAATGATGCCGTTTCCGCATTGGCTGACGTATGCAAGAAGTTCAATTTGGAACAACCCAATATCATTACGGAGTCCGGACGTTCGTTGACCGCCCACCATTCCGTCTTGGTCATAGAAGCCCTGGCTAGCACAAGCCTGCCGGCCTGTGACGAGAATGAAGAATTACAGCCTGATGCACACGAATTGGTCCGTGAGCTATATAATTTGTGGGACAATTTGAACCAGCCACGGCTTATCGAGACTTGGCACGACACGTTGCAATGCAGGGAAGAGGCATTGGAACTGTTCAACTTAGGATTGATTGACCTCAAGACCCGCGCACATGTGGAACGGTTGTTCTGGTCCATCGCAAGAGATGTGTACGAAATGGCTGAAGCGGTGAAGCATTCCCCGGATGAACTCAAGAAAATATCCAAGATGCTCCCGGACAAGTATTTCTGCAACTTCTCCCTGTTCCAGTCACTGCCGGACTCATGGGCCATCGACCAAATCTTCCCGGTAATGCCGCTGAGCAGATTGAATGAGCAGCCCACCAAATCCGCCACGCTCCAAGATATCACTTGCGACTCCGACGGGAAAATAGACAACTTCATCTCCACGCGCAATTTCTCTTACCATTTGCCGGTACACAAATTAAAAGAGAAAGAGCACTACTATTTGGGAGTCTTTTTGGTTGGAGCTTACCAGGAAATACTCGGGGACTTGCACAACCTGTTCGGAGACACCAACGCCGTCCATATCAAAGTGAAGGGCGACGAATATGTTATTGACAAAGTAATCGAAGGTGAAACGGTAGCCGATGTATTGGAATATGTGCAGTTCAACCCCAAACGCATGGCAAGATCCATAGAAGTATGGGTGGCGGCTTCCGTCAAAAAGGGTATAATTTCAGCCGAAGAAGGACGGGAATTCTTGTCCAACTACCGCTCCGGACTGTATGGTTACACCTATTTAGAATGATGGTTGGAGAATCTTCATTCAAGGAATGCAAAGGAATATAAATCAGGTATCAGCATTTTTTATTACCTTTGCTTGATTTTTCATAAGACAAAATAGATTTTTATAATATGTTTGACAATCTGAGTGAACGTTTAGAGCGTTCGTTTAAGTTGCTGAAGGGTGAAGGCAAAATCACCGAAATCAATGTTGCTGAAACATTGAAAGATGTCCGTCGTGCATTGTTGGATGCCGATGTCAATTACAAAGTGGCCAAATCTTTCACCGACAGGGTAAAAGAAAAGGCTATCGGGCAAAACGTGCTTACGTCTGTCAAGCCAAGCCAGCTCATGGTGAAAATCGTACACGATGAATTGGCGACCTTGATGGGAGGAACCGCCGCAGAGCTAAACATCGAAGGGCGACCAGCCATCATCTTGATGTCAGGTTTGCAAGGTTCCGGTAAGACGACATTCTCCGGTAAGTTAGCAAACATGCTTAAAACCAAACGCAACAAAAAACCTTTGTTGGTAGCTTGTGACGTTTACCGTCCTGCCGCTATCGAACAGTTGCGTGTATTGGGAGAACAAATCTCAGTTCCCGTATATTTGGAAGAGGGGAACAAGAATCCTGTCGAAATCGCCCAAAATGCCATAGCGGAAGCGAAAGCAAAAGGAAACGACGTGGTCATTGTCGATACGGCAGGACGTCTGGCGATTGATGAACAGATGATGAAGGAAATCGCATCCATCAAAGCTGCCATCCAACCGAATGAAACCCTGTTTGTCGTTGATGCCATGACGGGCCAAGACGCAGTCAACACTGCCAAAGAGTTCAATGAACGATTGGACTTCAACGGTGTCGTATTAACCAAATTGGATGGCGATACCCGCGGTGGTGCGGCTTTATCTATTCGGACAGTCGTGGACAAACCGATCAAGTTCGTCGGCACAGGTGAAAAGATGGATGCTTTGGACATCTTCCATCCGGAACGTATGGCGGACCGTATCTTGGGAATGGGTGACATCGTCTCATTGGTAGAACGTGCCCAGGAACAATATGATGAAGAGGAAGCAAAACGCTTGCAAAAGAAGATTGCCAAGAACCAGTTTGACTTTGACGACTTCATCAACCAAATCCAACAAATCAAGAAAATGGGTAACTTGAAAGAGTTGGCTTCCATGATTCCGGGTGTGGGCAAAGCTTTGAAGAATATAGACATAGACGATAACGCTTTCAAGAGCATTGAAGCTATCATCTACTCTATGACTCCGAAAGAGCGTAAGAATCCGGCAATCATCAACAGTTCGAGACGCCAACGCATTGCCAAAGGTAGCGGAACATCCATCCAGGAAGTAAACAAATTGCTGAAACAATTCGATGAAACCCGCAAAATGATGCGTATGCTGACAACAGCCAAGGCCGGCGGACGTCCTAAATTCCCATTGTTTAAATAAGACAAATCATCAGAAATATGGAAAACCGACAATACCAATTATTAGACGGAAAGGCGACTGCTGCCCAGATGAAGCAGGAGATGGCCGAAGAAGTAGCCCGTATCAAAGCTGCCGGAGGAAAAGTCCCCCACTTGGCTGCCATATTGGTAGGGCATGACGGAGGTAGCGAGACTTACGTGGCATCCAAAGTCAAAACGTGCCAGGAAATCGGATTCCAATCTTCTTTGATCAGATATGAAGAAGATGTGACGGAAGAAGAACTCCTGCGGAAAGTAGACGAATTGAACAACGACCCGGATATTGATGGTTTCATCGTGCAGTTACCTCTGCCCAAACACATTTCCGAACAGAAAGTCATCGAGGCTATCGACTACAGGAAAGACGTGGATGGATTTCATCCTATCAATGTAGGGCGTATGTCCATTGGCTTGCCTTGTTTCCTTTCAGCTACTCCTGCCGGCATCCTGGAACTATTGAAACGATACCATATCGAGACAAAAGGAAAGCATTGTGTCGTATTGGGCAGAAGCAATATTGTCGGCAAGCCCATGGCATCGTTGATGGTGCAAAAAGCATATCCTGGCGATTGTACCGTGACTGTTTGCCATAGCCGTTCCCAGAACTTGAAGGAGATGTGCCAACAAGCCGACATCATCATCGTGGCTTTAGGTGTCCCTGAGTTTTTGAAAGGCGACATGGTCAAAGAGGGCGCAGTCATCGTGGATGTAGGGACGACCCGGGTTCCTGACGCAAGCCGTAAAAGCGGTTTCCGTCTTTGCGGGGACGTGAAGTTTGACGAAGTTGCTCCCAAATGTTCTTACATCAGTCCGGTTCCGGGCGGAGTTGGTCCAATGACCATCATTTCTTTGATGAGAAATACATTATTGGCAGGTAAAAAAGAAATCTACAAATAAACATACAAATATTATCCGGCAAATATTTGCAGATTACAAAATAATGATTACCTTTGCACCGTCTTAAAGGATAAGAATCTTTGTAGATATTAAATGGTGAATGTAGCTCAGTTGGTTAGAGCATTGGATTGTGGTTCCAAGGGTCGTGGGTTCGAGCCCCATCTTTCACCCCTCCTTTCATAAGAGAATATGTCTGGCATCATGTTGGCATATTCTCTTTTTTTATGGTCGGCGGTGTGCCGGAATGACACACCGCCTGCATTACCAGCCTCCGCCCAATGCCTTATACAAATAAATGATAGAAAGCCGTTCATTGCATTGCGCCTTGTTCAAACCGATTTGCGCATTCAGCAATTCACGCTGGGCATCCAACACATTCATATAACTTATCACGCCATTCATATATTGAAGTTTCGCAAGGTCCAGATACTTTCTGGCAGCCAGCTCCAACTTTTCCTGCGACAACCTTACCTCTTTCGCCTTACGGACACTTATCAGGCCATCGTTCACCTCTTTGAATGCAGATATGACATCTTTCTCGTATTTATATGCACACTGTTCATATTGAGCCTTTGCCACATTCCATTTTGCCCGGTTTTGCCCCATGGCAAATAGAGGTTGCAGCAAATTGCCCGCTAACTGCCAAGCCGGACTTTTCAACAAATTGCCCAACTCATCACTTTCAAACCCTAAATTGCCTGTCAATGCGATCCGCGGGAACATATTGGTATAGGCAATCCCGACTTTGGCATTCGCCTCTTTCAACGCCATCTCCGATTGACGGATATCCGGCCTCCTTTCCATAAGAGAAGAAGGCAAACCAACAGGCAGGGCATCCGGCAAGCAAAACTCGTTCCCGGCTTTCCTTCGTTCTATGCCATGCGTGTAATCGCCTAACAACAGTGACAAATCGCTCTCCTTTACCTGGATCTTATATTCCAAGTCGGGTATCAGCGTTTCCGTTCTCGCCAGCTCGACCAACGCCTGGTTGTATGAAGTTTCAGATGTCAATCCTCCTTCATAGCGCAATTTGGCCAAACGAGCCCCTTCCTTTCTTGCCTCCAACGTTTGGCGGACAATTGACAGCTCTTCATCCAATGCGCACAGCTCATAATATCCGGCTGCCACAGCTGCTATGATTGTCAATTTCAAAGCCCTTTGTGCTTCGACTTGCTGCATATAAGCCGCAATGCCTGCCTGGTTCGCCCAACGAAGATTTCCCCACAAATCCAATTCCCAGTTCAATGTCATCTTTGCATCAAATTCCGGTTTAGGCTTGCGGTTGTCTCCTCCATAATTGAGGACCTCTTTCCCGCCATACAACATAGCGCCGACTGAAGGGAACATCTTAGAAAAGTTGATCCGCTTGGCTGCGACCATCTCTTTGATTTTCGCTGCTGCCACTTTCATGTCTTTGTTGTTCTCCAATGCCCGTCCAACCAATTTCTGCAAAAGCGTATCTTGGTAGAGTGACTGCCAAGGAATGTCGGAGACAGATGAGTCCGCGGACGAGGTTTGCCCCGTTATTTGCTCCGGCAAATTCAAATCGGGACTTACATATTCTTTACCCACTTTACAAGAGGAAAAAGCAAACATGGCAGCCACAATCACGGAAGCTGGAAGTATTCGGCGGAAACGCAACAAATAACCTATATGGAATCCCCTCCTGAGTTTGTTTACCAATACAAAAAAGAAAGGAATCAAAACAATCCCCAATGTGATGGCAAACAACATGCCAAAGAAAATACCTGTCCCTATGCTATGGCGGGAAGCTGAACCCGGACCGGTCGCCAACACCATCGGCAACATTCCCAATACAAAAGCCAAAGAGGTCATAAGGATTGGGCGGAAACGCATCTTGGCAGCATGAATGGCAGCTTCCATTGCATCAACTCCTGAATCCACTTGCACCTTGGCAAACTCAACAATCAATATGGCATTCTTTGCAGCCAGACCAATCAAGGTCACCAATCCAATCTGGAAGTAAATATCATTCTCCAATCCGGTTATCCAAATTCCAAGATATGCTCCCAAAGCGGCAATCGGCAATGAAAGGAGAACTGCAATAGGAACAATCCAACTCTCATACTGGGCAGCCAAGAAGAGGAACACAAACAAGAACACAAGAGCCATGATAAATCCAGTTTCACCTCCAGCCTTCTTTTCCTGGTAGGAAAGACCGCTCCATTCTACCGATATGTTCTCTGGCAAATGCTCCTTTGCCAATTTTTCCATTGCCGCCATTGCTTCACCCGTACTATAACCATGGGCTGCTACTGCGTTTATGGATGCTGTTGTAAACATATTGAACCGTTTGATCGTACCCGGTCCCGTTGTGTATTTAGTTGTTCCAAGAGCCGTCAACGGAACCATTGTCCCTTTTTGCGTCCTTACAAAATACAATCCAAGATTATCCTTACTTGCCCTGTAAGGAGCTTCGGCTTGGATGTAAACTCGATAAATACGGTTAAACATATTGAAGTCATTCACATAGACAGAGCCAAGATAAGCCTTCATCGTAGAAAAGATATCGGCAATCGGGATTCCTAAGAATTTTGCCCTGTCCCTGTCCACATCAAAGTAAACCTGCGGGATTTCCGCCTGCAAAGCAGATGAAACGCCTTGCAATTCCGGAGCTTTGTTTGCATAATACAGGAATGTGTCTGTCGCTTGACGCAAATCACTCCACGTAGCTTCTCCCCTTGCTTCCAATTGCATTTCCAAACCACCGCTTTCCCCTAATCCGGGAATCACAGGAGGACGCAGCACATATCCCTTTATTTCAGGATAATAATACAACTCTTTGCGAACGGACTCCATGACGTCCTCCACTCCCATCTTTCCCGATTTGCGTTCTTCCCAAGGTTTCAGAATGACGGTAAAAGTCGCCCTGCTTTGGGTCGCTCCCAACCGGTTACTGCTTCCCGTGACATTTTGCACATAGGCAACACCAGGAAGATTGTCTAAAAAGGCAATCAGGCGATCGGAAACAGTCCGCGTGCGTTCAAGTGTCGCACCTTCCGGCAATTCCACTTCTACGGTAAAAAATCCTTGGTCCTCTTCAGGTATGAAGGAGGTCGGCAATGTCCGGTTCAGGACAAAGATGGCAATCAAAGCCATACCGAAGCCGGCAATAATCCTTCTCGGATGCAGCATGACTCTACTGAGAATTTGGGTATAACGGCTGTTCCCCTTTTCCAACCACTCATTTATTTTCCGGAACACGATGTTCTTTGAATGTTTGGTCGGCCGCAGAAGGATGGCACACATGGCTGGACTCAATGTCAGCGCAACAACTGTGGATATCAATACGGAAACGACAATCGTCACCGAGAACTGACGGTAAAGCTGGCCCGTGATTCCGCCCAAAAAGCTGACCGGGACAAACACGGCTGCCAACACCAATGAAGTCGCTATCAAAGCCCCGCTCAATTCTCCCATCGCACGATGAGTGGCTTCACGTACAGATATTTTCTCTTCGTTGATGATTCTCTCGACATTCTCTACTACGACAATGGCATCGTCAACCACTATGCCAATGGCCAAAATCAAGCCTAACAAAGTAAGCATGTTCAAAGAAAAGCCCATGATCAGCATGAAACCAAATGTGCCAATCAAAGAGATGGGAACAGCGATAGTCGGAATCAAAGCCGCACGCCAGTTCTGCAAAGAGAGGAACACAACCAAGATGACAAGGAATAAAGCTTCAAACAAAGTTTTATAAACTTCATGCACGGATTGGGAAATATATTCCGTCATATCGAATGGGAAGTTATATTCTACTCCATCCGGGAAATTCTTGCTTATTTCTGCCACGGCTGCACGCACATTCTCTGCCACCTCCAAGGCATTCGCTCCCGGCAACATATAAATAGACAAGATGGCTGCATTCTTTCCATTGATGCCGCTTTCTGTTGAATAGGACGACGCTTCCAAGGAGACTCTTGCCACATCACGCATACGCACAATCGAACCGTCCGAATTGGCACGTATCACAATATTCTCAAACTCCTCAACGGTAGAAAGACGGCCGGACGCTGTAACGGGCATGGTCACATCCACATCCAATATGGGCTGCTTGCCAAATTCACCGGCGGCAGACTCCCTGTTCTGGTCTTTCAACGCATCCTGCAAATCTTTGACGGTCAATCCCATGTCCGCCAAACGATCCGGATAAACCCATATCTGCATTCCATAATAACGGCTTCCGACATTGGACACACGACCCACTCCCGGTATTCTCCTAATCACATCCAAGACATTGATAGTCGCAAAATTACTCAAGTATATTTCATCAAACTTGGGATCATCCGACATAAGTGTCAATGTCATCAATTGGCTGGGTGATTGTTTCTCTATCGAAATACCATTCTGAACCACCTCTGCCGGCAAACGGCTCTCTGCCAATTTAATTCTGTTCTGCACCTCAACTGCCGACAAATCCGGATCGGCAGACACGTCGAATGTCACCGTTATGTTCAAGTTACCTGAATTGGAACAGTTGCTTTGCATATAAATCATTCCCGGAGTACCGTTCAACTCCTGTTCAATCGGAGTTGCCACAGCTTGTGACACTGTCAATGCGTTGGCTCCCGGATAATTGGCATTTATCTTCACTACAGGCGGAGTTATCTGCGGATATTGCTCCACAGGCAACATGACCAATCCGACTATTCCTATTATGATTATCACTAACGAAAGAACTGTGGAAAAGACCGGACGATCAATAAAAAATCCTGGTTTCATATATTATTCCTCCTCTTTTTCTCTTAATAACTGAATCGCTTTATCATCATAGGAAGAAACCGGGTGTACTTTCATATTTGGCACCAATTTGTGATATCCTTCAACAACGACCCTTTCGTTTTCTCCCAATCCCCTCTCTATCACAACGGAGTTCTCGACCTCCGGACCTATTTGCACAAATCGTTTTTCAGCTACATCATCCCTGCGTATCACATAAATGAAAGCCCCTCCCTTTTCTACAGACAAAGCCTTGCGCGGAACAACTATTGCCCTTTCCCGCACATCCAACAAAAGTTTCACCCTTGTTGACTGACCGGGCAACAGTTTCCGGTTGGGGTTGGGAAGGATGGCACGCACCGTAAATGTCCCGGTACTTGGATTAACCGACGGGTCTGCAAAATCCACAATTCCTTTTATCGGATATTCCGTATTGTCTGCCAAAGTCACTGTCACTGTCGGTTGCCATGAACGTGTCGTATCCCGTTCTCCAAACTTTACATTCCTACGTTCTGCCCTTAAATAATCCAACGCCGTCATCTTAAACTCCACTTTGACGGTATCGCTCTTCACCACCACTGCCAATTTGGATTTCCGTGCCGGACCAACCAACGTTCCTACGTCAGCAAGACGTTCACTGATGTATCCTGTAATAGGAGAAGTGACACGAGTATAACTTAATTCCAAATTGGCTTGTTCCAAATCAGCCTCGCTCATCGCTATATCCGCCTCCGCATTCTCCTTGGCGGCAATGGCATTATCCAAATCCAATTGGCTGGCGGCATGCTGTTCGTACAACGGAGTCAAACGCTCCACGTCTCTTGCCGCTTTTGCTGCTTGCACTTGATTCTTTTTCAACTGAGCTTTTGCCTTCGCCGCTTTCGCTTTATATAATGCAGGGCTGATAATAAACAAAGGATCCCCTTGATGGACCATTTTTCCCTCTTCAAACAACAAACTTTCCAAATAACCTTCTACTCTGGCATGAATCTCCACGAAACTTTCTGCTTTAATGCTGCCCACATATTCTCCGTAAATCTGCATGTCCTTCTTGACGGGTTTGTCTACAATGACTATCGGTAACTGCTTTTCTTCTTTCTTTTTGCAACTTACCAAAACCATTCCACAACAAAACAGCATAAATAAGCTCCACAATCTTTTGAATGAAAAATTCATTCGAGTCATCCTCTCCATACTTTTTATATTATAATTTCACAATCTATAATTGACTTATATGAATGAAAGAACCGTACCAAAAGCCCATTTCTTTTGTTAAAAGCAGTTACATATATCTTTTACAGTCCCTTCTGTCGCACATTGTGCGGAGTCATGGGAAAACAGAAATGGGGAAAGGGATGTGGAAAATGTAGAATTCTTCCACAAAGTAAGTGCAACCTCTCCCCATGAATGAGAGTAACAAGACAAACTATAAAGGGCTGCATCAAAACATCCGTTTTGACACAACCCCTTTATTATCTATAAGATACTTTATCTATCACTTACGATCAAAGACCTTGACCGTGGCAATTCTTATATTTTTTACCGCTTCCACAAGGACAAGGATCATTTCTTCCTACGCGCTTCTCCGAGCGAATCGGCTCACGAGTCACATGGGATTCCCCACCATCCATGCCTGGTTTCTCTGCACGGTAGCGGCTCATGTCCTCACGTTCTTCTTCTTTCGCCTGTTCAATCTGGATACGCTGGCGTTCCTCGGCAGCTGCCTGGATAGCGGCTGCTTGCTGAGCCAAAGCTTGAGCTTGCATAGCGGCACGGCGAGCTTCTATCTCTTTGCGTTCTTCTTCTGACACCTCACGAACTGGTATCTGTCCACGCATCAAGATAGCAACCGTCTTGCGGTTCATCGTATCGACCATGTTCTTGAACAAATTATAAGATTCCAACTTGTAAATCAAGAGTGGATCTTTATGTTCGTAGCTGGCATTCTGTACGGAATGGCGCAATTCGTCCATTTCACGCAAATGCTCTTTCCAAGCTTCGTCAATTGTATGCAGGACGATTGATTTCTGGAAAGACTTCACGATAATCTTGCAATCGGTGTCGTATGCCTCTTTCAAATTACAAGAGATATTGTACATTCGTTTGCCGTCAGTAATAGGAATCATGATGTTTTCATACATCGCTCCTTGGTTTTCAAACACCTGCTTGATGACAGGAGAAGCAACCTGCGACATACGATCCATACGTTGTTTGTAAGCCTTCAATGCAACATCGAACAACTTATCTCCCAACTCTGCCTGCTTCATTGACTTGAATTCTTCTTCCGTGAACGGAGCCTCCAAAGCGAATGTCTTGAACAATTCCAATTTGAAACCTTCATAATCCAAGGTGTCGGCGAACTGCTCTGCAATGGCAAGAGATGTATCATAAATCGTATTCAACACGTCCAAACCGATGCGTTCACCCATCAAGGCATGGCGACGGCGAGTGTAAACCACGTTACGTTGTGAGTTCATCACGTCATCATATTCCAACAAGCGTTTACGGATGCCGAAGTTATTTTCTTCCACCTTCTTCTGGGCACGTTCCACAGACTTGCTCAACATGGAGTGTTCCAATACTTCACCCTCTTTGAAGCCCAACTTGTCCATCAAGCCTGCAATCTTTTCAGAAGCGAACAAACGCATCAAGTTATCTTCCAAAGAGACAAAGAATACGGAAGAACCCGGGTCTCCTTGACGACCGGCACGACCACGCAACTGACGGTCTACACGGCGGCTTTCATGACGTTCCGTACCGATGATGGCCAAACCGCCGGCTGCTTTTACCTCCGGACTCAACTTGATGTCGGTACCACGACCTGCCATGTTGGTAGCAATGGTAACCGTACTGCTCTGACCTGCCAATGCAACGATTTCTGCCTCCTTCTGGTGCAACTTCGCATTCAAGACGTTGTGTTTAATCTTTCGAAGTGTAAGCATACGGCTCAACAATTCTGAAATTTCAACCGAAGTAGTACCGACCAATACCGGACGGCCTGCTTGTGTCAACTGGACGATTTCCTCGATTACGGCAGAATATTTCTCACGTTTCGTTTTATAGATACGATCGTTCATATCAATACGGGCAATCGGACGGTTTGTCGGGATGACAACCACATCCAATTTGTAGATATCCCAGAATTCACCTGCTTCTGTTTCAGCTGTACCGGTCATACCTGACAACTTATGGTACATACGGAAATAGTTCTGCAAAGTGATGGTTGCGAATGTTTGTGTCGCAGCTTCTACCTTCACACGCTCTTTTGCTTCGATGGCTTGGTGCAAACCGTCTGAATAACGGCGGCCATCCATGATACGACCTGTCTGCTCATCGACAATCATAACCTTGTTGTCCATGACAACGTATTCATCGTCCTTTTCAAACAAAGTATAAGCCTTCAACAACTGGTTGATAGTGTGGACACGTTCGCTCTTGACAGAGTAGTTTGCCAAGATTTGGTCTTTCTTAGCCTGCTTCTCTTCATCTGTTCCTTGGAAATGATCCAATTGGGAAAGTTCGGTTGCAATATCCGGCAACACGAAGAATTGAGGGTCGTCTGAGCTACCTGTCAACAAATCGATACCTTTATCAGTCAATTCAACGCTATTGTTCTTTTCATCGATAACCAAATAAAGCTCATCGGTTGCCTCGTGCATGTGGCGCATATTCTCAGACATGAAGTATTCTTCTGTCTTCAACATCTGTGCCTTCACACCCGGTTCGCTCAAGAACTTAATCAAAGCCTTGCTTTTCGGGAAACCTTTATAAGTACGATATAATTGGATGTTACCTTCTTCCACCTCTTTCGGATCGCTGCTTGCCATCTTCTTTTTCGCTTCAATCAAGAGCTTCTGGCAAAGGTCCTTCTGCGCATTGACAACGATTTCCACATTCGGGCGGAACAATTCAAACAATTGTTCTTCTCCTCTTGGAATCGGACCGGAAATAATCAACGGGGTACGAGCATCGTCAATCAATACAGAGTCCACCTCATCGACAATTGCATAGTTATGTTTACGCTGTACCAAATCCTTCGGGCTGGTAGCCATGTTGTCACGCAAGTAGTCGAAACCGAACTCGTTGTTGGTACCGAAGGTGATGTCTGCCATGTATGCCTTGCGACGTGCATCAGAGTTAGGACGATGTTTGTCGATGCAATCTACTGAGAGGCCGTGGAACATATAGAGAGGACCCATCCACTCTGAGTCACGCTTTGCCAGATAGTCGTTCACGGTTACGACGTGAACACCATTGCCAGTCAGTGCGTTCAGGAAGATAGGGGTTGTACCTACGAGGGTCTTACCCTCACCGGTAGCCATCTCGGCAATCTTACCCTGGTGGAGAACGACACCACCGAAGAGCTGAACGTCGTAGTGGATCATTTCCCACTTCATATCGTTGCCGCCGGCTGTCCAGTGGTTGTGATAGATAGCCTTGTCGCCATCGATGGTAACGAAATCGTTCTTTGGATCAGAAGCCAACTCGCGGTCGAAGTCTGTAGCAGTAACTACAGTCTCCTCGTTCTCTGCGAAACGGCGGGCTGTATCCTTAACGATAGCAAAAACCTGAGGCAACACCTCGTTGAGGGCGATTTCATACTTGTCGAGAGCTTCCTGCTCCAACTTGTCAATCTGGTTGAAGATACCTTCGCGCTCATCGATAGGAGTGTCCTCAATCTTAGCTTTGAGTTCGGCAATCTTAGCCTTTTCCTCTTTAGCGTACTCTTGTACGTACTTCTGGATTTCTTTTGTTTTTGCACGGAGTTCGTCATTGCTCAAGGCATTCATCTTAGGATATTCTGCCTTGACTTTCTCTACGATTGGCTGGATCAACTTCATATCGCGAGTTGACTTGTTGCCAAACAATGACTGAAGAATTTTGTTAAAGTTCATTGTATATTTATTTTTTATTATTATTCGATGTATGATATAGGAATTAAAGGAGTTAAGGAGTTAAAGGAGTTAAGACAAATGTGGGCTGTCAGTCCTTTTTCCTCTTCTGCTTTTTCCTGTTGTTTGTTTACTAGCTTGCAAAAATACAAAAAATATCTGTAAATCTGCAATATTTTACCAATTATTGCCCTTTCTGGCTGCATTTCTTGCAGGTTTTGCTGTCAGAAAGCACATAATCAGCAGTTTGGACCTCGAATAACAATGCTTCCGAAGGGTGCTTTGTACTTATGCGCCACAACGGGATGAAAACAAATATTTGAATGTGAATCTGTCAGAATGTCAGTCTTGACAGCTGCAAGCACAGCTGCCTGATGGTAATGATGCTCTGACATATTCTCCTCTTCGGAAGCCTGCTTGATGGCTTTGATGACATAGAGGATGTCCTCCTCCAATGCCTTCGCCTCCGGTTGCTGGATGAATTCATCGTAGGATATATCCGTGAGCGCAAACTTCAGCGCCTGCTGATAAGTCTGCGCCTCCATGCCGGTTGCCGCCAGGACAACCAAAAGGGCTGTGATATATCTGTTTACCATCATTTTTATTTCTTTTTTATCTTACTTTTGAAAGTCTTTTCCTAGATTTTCTTCTCTCGGTTTCTCTCTGTTTCTGCCTGGAGAAGCATCTCTACTTGTCTTTTCTGAGTTTTTTGAATAATTGTTTCTGTATAGCCAGCTTGCTGCTGTTGAGATCGAGCAGGGTTGACTTGATTGCATATCTCATCAGCAAAGAGAATGCCAAAGTGCTCATTCCTTCGGCATAGCTCTGCCAGATTTGCAGGAGCAATGCCACGAGCAGGCACCATCCCCATACCTCGTAATACCAGTAGAGCTTGCCTTTTCTCATCTTCGAGATGGTTTTCCAAACGAAGATAAGATTCACCGGATTCAGCAGCAACAGCTGGAAGTTGATCTGCACGGTAGGGTGCTGCGAGAAGATCATCGCAAAGAGGATGATACCCGGCAGACCCGTCAGAATGAGCAGGAAGGCATCAAATCCCCAGAAGTTCTTCTTCTTGCGCCATTCGATGATGCTCACACCGATGATGATGAT
>OQVT01001410.1_pt1 | contig 15048 bp, 9 predicted proteins | sample 1691561 | NCBI WGS metagenome assembly OQVT01 (sample SAMN03418260, study PRJEB22391) | human gut metagenome | biome: human-gut; feature: organic feature; material: feces | host: Homo sapiens | place: Tanzania | collected 2013-01 | reverse complement strand
TGGATAAGAACCTGTCCACATCAAAGGTGTTTTTCTTGTCCGCGTCTGCAAGGTACTTGTAGTGCGGGTGCTTGGTGATGTCGAACTTCTCCGAGAAGAACGGCCTCACGCCCCGCAGCTGCAAAATACATTTGCCGCCGTCCGTGATTGCAATTTCTCCGCTTTGAACATCAACGCCGTGAGTAACGATGGTTGACGAACGCTTCAATGCGAGCGTATGGAGGGTAATATTCTCGGGATTCATGCTTATTGCACGGTCAACGGAATTGCAAAAGCTCTCATATGTATCGTCGGTCAGACCTGCGATCAAATCCATGTTGATGTTGTCAAATCCGATTTCTCTCGCCTCATTGAAAACACGAACAACATCGTCAACCGTGTGCCTCCTGCCGATAGCCTTGAGGACGTCATCATTAAACGTCTGCGGATTTATGCTTATTCTTCCGACTCCCGCCGCTTTGATAACCTTAAGCTTTTCGGGGGTTACAGTATCGGCTCTTCCGGCTTCTATTGTGTATTCTCTTATATGCGAAAGGTCAAAATCATTATTTATCTCGTCACAGATTTTTTTAAGCATATCCGCCGAAAGAGTGGTCGGCGTACCGCCGCCCCAATAGATTGATTCGAGTCTCAGTCCGAGGCTGTTTGCGACCTCGGCCGTCTCTTTTATCTCCCTGCAAAGATTTTCGACATAATCGGGCAAAAGCTTCTTTGCCTGTGCTATCGAATGAGAAACAAACGAGCAATAATTGCACCTTGTCGGGCAGAACGGAATCGAAACATACAGGCTGAAACTTTTTTCATCGGAAAGCGACATTATTTTTTCTTCAGCCTTGGCTACGGAATAAGCAAGCTCGGTCTTTTTTTCGCAAACCAACAGCTTATCCTTGAAATACGCCCTTGCACCGTCGTCGCCGTAATCCTTAATCAGCGAATTCATCAGCTTCGACGGTCTTACACCTGTCAGTATGCCCCATTTAGGCACATAGCCCGTAATCTCGGAGAGAAGCGAGAACAGCAGAATCGCCATTTCTCTCTCGCAGTCGTCATAGTCGGCAACCGCTTTTTCTTTCTCCCCTATTGTTCCGTTTATATTGACCGAAACACCGACAACATATTTGCCGCTCATTGAGGTAACAACCGTTATATCGTCAGCTTCGCCGGAATCATCATTTATGACACGGATCGTCTCATAGGGGAAGAAAACCCGACAAAGGTTTTCCATTTCATAATGAAATTTGTGATTAACGACCCTGAGTATCATTTGAATCTCCTCATATATCTGTTTCTTCTGCGTTCATATTCCATGGTCGTGGCTCTGTTGTGACCGGGATAAATCGTATATTCGCCCGGCATTTCATAAAGCCGCTTGATTGAAACATACATGTCATCGTCACTGCCGCCGAAGAGATCCGTTCTGCCCGTTGTCAGACAGAACAGAGTGTCGCCCGTGAAAAGTGTGCGCTCACTCTCGATATAGTAACAGACACTGCCCATTGTGTGGCCGGGAGTGTGCATAACGTTAAAGTCAAGGCTTCCGAGGGAAATAACATCGCCCTCACCGACCATGATATCCGGTTCGATATTCTTCTGAGTGTGCGGTGCAATGCTGAATGCAATACTCATCATCTCGTTGGTAAGGCAATCCGCATCTTTTTTATGAATTACAATTTTTGCCTCGGGGAATGCCTGCTTGAGGTCATAAACACCGAGGATATGATCTGCATGACCGTGGGTCAGCAGGATATATTTAACGTTTTTTCCTTTGAGTCTGTCAAGAAGCTCGGGCGTACATTCGCCGCAGTCTACTATCGCCGTTTCACCGCTTACGTCGTCCGTCACAATATATGTGTTTGCACTGACAGGTCCCAGCACCATTGTTTCAACAGTCATTTTAATCCCTCTTGTTCCAGATAGTCGTGTCCATGATTATCGTAACGGGGCCGTCATTGTGAATTTCAACCTGCATATCCGCTCCGAATGAACCGTGCTCAACCTTCTTGATACCGTTCGCCTTAAGCTGCTCCATGAAATACTCATAAAGCTCGTTGGCATAGTCGGGCTTCGCCGCCGTTGTGAAGGACGGTCTGTTGCCCTTTTTGATATCTGCACAGAGCGTGAACTGAGAAATTGCAAGAACCTCACCGTCAACATCAAGAATCGACATGTTCATTTTCTCGTCCTCGTCCTCAAAAATACGCAATTTAGCTATCTTTGCGGCAAGGATTTCCGCATCTTTCTTTGTATCGTCGGGAAATACGCCCAGAAGAACGTTGTATCCCTTGCCGATTTTTCCTATTGTTTCGCCGTCAACGGCAACCGCCGACGATTTTACTCTTTGAACTACTGCTTTCATACTAAAACCTCTTAATTCAATACCTTAGCTGTTTGAACGCTCAACGTCAAGAACACCGTTTATCTTCCTGAGCTTAGCCATAACGCCGTTGAGGTGCTCAATTCCGTTAACACCGATCGTCAATTCGAGCGACGCTCTGCCGTCCTTTTTGCTCTTGGTATTAATTCCGTATATCATAACACGCATATCTGCGATCATTTTTGAAACGTCGGCCATCAGTCCGACTCTGTCAAGACAAGTCATCGAAACCGTAGCTGTGAAATCCTCCTTAACAGAGCTGTCCCATCCTGCGGGAATCCATCTGTCCGGCTCGTCGGCAAGCTCGATAACCTTGGGCACATTTGTACAATCCCTCTTATGAATCGAAACGCCATGACCTCTTGTGATAAATCCGATAATTTTATCGCCCGGAACAGGACTACAGCACTTTGAAAGCTTGATAAGGCAGTTGTCTATGCCCTCAATAACTACGCCTTCCTGGCTCTTTGTGCGCTTCTTCTGCGAGGGCTTCGTTATCTTGATAACGTCCTCTTCAACAGGCTCGGGCTGCTTGAACTCCTTAACGTATTCGTCCTTTATATGCGGCATCATCTTGTTTAATGATATTCCGCCGTAGCCTATCGCCGCATAGAAATCATCGGTACTGTTGAAGCGCTGACGCTGTGCGACATCAAGAATGAACTTATCAAACTGCTGATCACTGAGCCTTATAAAGTTACGCTTGAACTCACGTTCAACCTCCATCTTGCCCTCAAGGATATTCTCCTCCCTGCGTTCCTTCTTGAACCATGAGCGGATCTTATTCCTTGCGCCGCTGGTCTTGACAAATTTAAGCCAGTCACGGCTCGGGCCTTTGTTCTGCTGAGACGAAGTGATGATCTCGACTATTTCACCCGTTTTGACGACATAATCTATCGGAACGATTCTTCCGTCAACCTTTGCACCGACCATTCTGTTGCCGACGGCCGAATGAATGGCATAGGCGAAGTCAACGACGGTTGCACCTGCCGGAAGATTGATAACCGTTCCCTTGGGTGTGAACACAAAAACCTCCTCCTGAACAAGGTCGGTCTTTATTGTATTCACGATATCCTGCGGATTTTCGGAAACATTCTGACTCTCCAAAAGCTGGCGAATCCACGAGAATTTTTCTTCAAATTTCTGTCTGCCGCTCATTCCGAGTTTATACTTCCAGTGGGCGGCAACACCGTACTCAGCCTGTTCGTCCATCTTGCGGGTGCGGATCTGCACCTCAAAGGGGATGCCCTCGTGGCCGATGACGGTGGTGTGCAGGCTCTGGTAGCCGTTGGGCTTGGGGGTGGAGATATAGTCCTTGAAGCGGTTGGGCAGCGGGTGGTACATATCGTGGATGAGGCCCAGCGTGCTGTAGCACTCGGCCAGCGTATCCAGAATGACCCGCACCGCATAGATATCATAGATCTCGTCGAAGGACTTGTTCTGCATGATGGTCTTGCGGTAGATGCCGTAGATGCTCTTGACACGGCGCTTGATGGTGGCACCCTCGATGCCGCTTTCCACCAGACGCTGCTCAATGACTCCGGACACTCTGGCAAGGAACTCCTCACCGGCGCGCTCGCTGAGCATCCGGCTGATCTCCTCATACCCCACCGGGTCGAGGTAATGCAGGCTGCGGTCCTCCAGCTCTTCCTTCACGTTCAGGATGCCCAGACGGTTGGCGATGGGGGCATACACCTCCATGGTCTCGCGGGCTTTGTCGCGGCGCTTCTGCTCCGGCCATGCATCGCCGGTGCGCATGTTGTGCAGCCGGTCGCACAGCTTGATGATCATGACGCGCACATCGCGGCTCATGGCCAGCAGCATCTTGCGCAGGTTTTCAGCCTGCAGCTCTTCGATGTTGGAGAACTGGATCTTGGTCAGCTTGGTCACGCCGTCCACCAGCAGGGCCACTTCCTCGCCAAAGGCGTCGGTCAGGTCTGCCAGCGTGGTGGGGGTGTCCTCTACCACATCGTGCAGCAGGGCGGCAGCAATGCTCTCGGTATCCATGCCCAGATCCAGCACCAGCCGGGCCACGGCCAGCGGATGGCAGATATAGGGCTCGCCGCTGCGGCGGCACACCCCCTTGTGGGCAGTGTTGGCAAGGTCGTAGGCCTTTTCGATCATTTCCATGTTATAGGAGCGTCCGCTTGCCCTGATGGCCTCGCACAGCTTTTCCCAGGTAACGATCTCCGGCCGCACCTCCGAAGGCAGAGCGCCTTCCGGTGCATCAGCCAGCTGGGCCGTGGCTGAAACGGTGGCCGTTTCCTGCACTGGCATCGGCTGATGCAGGTGGGTCTTTGCGGAGTAGAGATCTTCGTCCCGCACCGGCTTGGGTGCCGGGACCGCAGCTTTCTTTCCCTCTGGCATTTTACATTCCCTCCAAACATTTCAGGACCGGGGCATCCGCAAGGTTCTTTTTGCCCTGCGCAGGCACAAGCTCCAGATATTTTGCCCCACCCTTTTCCACAGCGGCGATCAGGCCCACCTGTTCCAGAGCCGTTACTGCCACCAGTGTTTTGCCTGTATTTTCCTCGCCCAGCTTCGCACACAGCGGCTGCAGATCCTCTGCATGCCAGCGGCGCGCCTGCAGCTCACGATATACCGTGATCATATGGCTGCGGTCGGGCGTGATCAGCGCTTTTTGTTCTGCCGTCAGCGGCGTACCCCGGCGCAGCGCCGCCACCAGTGCGGCCTGCTCCGCCAGCTTGCTGCCAAGGCCTGCCGGGTGCAGATCCAGGATGCGGCCCGAAAGCTGTGCGCCCCGGGGCGAATCGTAGACCGAAAGATTCAGCGCCGCATCTACCACGTCTCCCGTGGTGTAGGGCAGCTGCTCCGGGTGCATGCCGAACCACACCGCATACACGCTGGCGTTGCCCTGCCGCAGGCGCAGGCGGCTGTGCCTGCCATCCGACACCGGATACACCCCGTCCACCACGGCATTCTGCAAAAGGAACACCGGGGTGGGGTTCTCGGCACCATAGGGTGCCAGCTGATCCAGCCTGCGCACGCTCTCCACCGTGACCCGGTCCAGATGAATGGACAGGTCACATTCCAGCGGGGTCGCATGCAGCACCGGGCATTCCCGCGCGGCCCACTCGTTCAGGCGGCGGCGCAGGGCAGGCAGGTTCTCTTCCCGCACCGAAAGGCCCGCCGCCATGGCGTGGCCGCCGTAGCGGATGAGCAGGTCTGCGCAGGAGCCGATGCAGTCGTGGAGGTTGAATCCCTGCACACTGCGGCCGCTGCCCTTGCACTCGCCGTGCTCGTCCACCGTCACCACGATCACCGGCCGGCCGGTGCGCTCCACCAGCCGGGAGGCCACGATGCCAATGACGCCGGGATGCCAGTCGCGGCCCCACAGCAGCATCACGCGGTCTTCCAGCCGTTCCGGCTCCTGTTCCAGAAGCTCCTGCGCCGCATTGAAGATCTGCAGCTCGATCTCCTGACGCCGGGCGTTGATCTCGTTCAGTTTGCGGGCCAGCTCTTCGGCACGGTCGGGATCCTCGCAGAGCACCAGCTGCAGGGCGGTCACGGCGCTGTCCATGCGGCCTGCCGCGTTGATGCGCGGTGCAATGGCATAGCTGACATTCTCCGCCGTGACAGGCTTGCCCGTAAGTCCCACCTCTTCCAGCAGAGCTTCCAGCCCGGGACGGTCGGTGTTTTGCAGCTGGTGCAGGCCGGATCTTACCAGTGTGCGGTTCTCGCCGGTCAGCGGCATCACATCCGCCACCGTGCCCACAGCGGCAAGGTCGCCGCAGTAATCCAGCATTTCCTCCGGCGGGCAGCCGTCCAGCGCGGCGCACAGCTTAAAGGCCACGCCCGCACCGCACAGGCCCTTGAAAGGGCTGGTATCATCCCTGCGGCGGGGATCCACCACAGCAGCCGCCTTCGGCAATGTATCCGGCGGCAGATGGTGGTCGGTGATGATCAGGTCGATGCCCAATTCTGCGGCGTAATCCGCTTCGTCCACGGCAGAAATGCCATTGTCCACGGTCACGATGAGCTGACAGCCCTTGTCGTGGATGGAGCGGATCGCGTTTTTGGAAAGGCCGTAACCATCGCCCTCGCGGCTGGGCAGCATACACTTGACGGTCGCTCCCATGCCCTTGAGATGCTGGTACAAAAGGGCCGTAGCGGTCACGCCGTCCACATCGTAATCGCCGAACACCACGATGGTCTCCCCGTCATCGATGGCCCGCCAGATGCGCTCACAGGCCTTCTGCATATCGGTCAGCAAAAACGGGTCGCTCAGCTCTTCCTCACCGGCCAGCAGGGTCAGCGCATCGGTGGGGTCGGTGACGCCGCGGGCCGTCAGAACGCCCGCCAGCAGGGCGTTTTCCTTCTGCTGGGCAGCAAGCACGGCCTTGTATTTCTGTTCGCTCCAGGGTTCCCCCTCCTGCGCATTGTATTCCAGTTCTTCAGCTGCCTGCTCCGCAATGGCTGCGGTCAGTTCCCGCAGGGCAGCGCGGTCAAGGTTTTTCAGCTCCCATGCACGGTAGGTCATTGAAAATCCCCTCCCGTCAGCCCATCGCTGGCCAGCATACCCTGCAATGCGGCGATCTCCGAGGAGACATCCATGGCAACATCCGAGAGCAGCGTATCATACAGGGTGTCGTACGCCTGATTCAGCGTGTGAAGGATGCCCGCGATATCGCGGCGGATGGTCTCGGCGTTTTCGCCCTGCTGGCCCTGCACGTCGTTGTAGGTGTGCAGCAGCTTGAGGGTGGTGGGGATATAGTATTCCGCAAAGCGGCGGGCCTTGGGCAGGCTTTCCGGGTGTGCCTCCAGCCAGTCGCAGATGGCCGTGGTGGTGGTCTGCATATGGTCCAGCTCTTCGCGGCCCTGCGCATCCTGCATCAGCTGTTTTTCCTGCTGCAGCACAGTGGCAAAGCGGCGGGTTGTTTCCAGATTAAGCGGCACATCGTCCGTTTTTTCCTTTGCCGGTTCCGGCTGCAGCTCTCTGGGGGCCGCAGCGGCCTCCTGCGCGGCGCGGTAATCCTCTGCCGTCAGATAAAGCTTTTCCGTTTTTTCGTCCACCCATGCGCTCAGCCAGCCATTGCGGATGAATCTGCGCACCCACTTGAGGGCCCGGGCCTTTTTCTCGTCCACGGCTTCCAGCGGCAGCCCCTTTTTGCAGTCAAAGCCTTCCGCTGCCTCGGCCAGACGGAGCAGCGTCTTGCTGGCCTTCAGGCGGGACGCACCGGCAGTGATCATCCACACGAACACGGCGGTGACAGCCGCAAAGCACCAGCCGGTGATCCGCACCGCCCCCAGTGCAAAGCTGCCCATGGCTGCAGCATTTTCTGCCATAAAGCTGTCCTGCAGAATGGCCTGCAGAACAGCCGTATTGGGCGTAAACAGGCCCGCCGCACCCAGACAGGAGACTGCCGTGATGCCAAAGATCACCGTAAACGTGATGCCGACTGCCAGCAATGCGCAGCCTGCGCTGTAGCGCTTTTTGGCGCTGGCGCGGATCTCGTCTGCCGGGGTCATCTCTGCCTTGCCGAACATCTGCCGGAACCAGCCGGGCATCCCGGCGGCCTGCGGGGCGCGGTGCTCTTCGTTCCGGCCCTGTTCCTTTTGTTCCGGTGCGCCGCTGTGCGCATTCCGGCGGCTGCGGAAAGCCTTTGCCGCCTCGTTGATGCCAAAGTTCGCGGCATCCACCGCAGCACGGCCCACGCCATAGGCGCGGTCGCCAATATCCTCGCCTCTGCCCTCAAAGCCATGGGCAAACGCATCGGACATGGTATCGCCAAAGGCGCGCAGCTGGGATTCCAGCTCCTGCTGCACCTGACGGCCATCGGTCTCTTTTTTTGTATCGTTTTCACGATCGTTCATCAAAATTTTCTCACCCTTCTGCCGGTGCATACCGGCTGATGATGGCGCGGGCCACCCGCAGGCCATCCACGGCGGCGCTCATGATGCCGCCCGCATATCCGGCACCCTCGCCGCAGGGATACAGGCCTGCCAGCTGAGAGCACTCAAAATTTTCTTCCCGTTTCAGCCGCACCGGGCTGCTGGTGCGGGTCTCAAGGCCGGTCAGGATGGCCTCCGGTGCGGTGTAGCCTGCAATTTTGCGCTCGTAGGCGCGCAGGCCTGCCCGCAGCGTATCGGCCAGCTCCCCGGGCAGCAGTGCACCCAGATCTGCAGCGGTCACGCCGCGGTCGTAGGTAGGCTGCACACGGCCGATGTTCAGCTGCCCGCGCCCTTCCAGAAAGCTCTGGATATTTTCAGCCGGGGCAGCATACTCCCCTGCGCTGCGCCCGGCGGCGTAGGCTCTGGCTTCCAGCTCCCGCTGGAATGCGATGGCCCGGCGGGGGTCGTCTCCAAAATCCTTGCCGCCCACGCTCACCACCACAGCCGCATTGGCATTTTTGCCGCTGCGGGCGTGGTAGCTCATGCCGTTGGTGACAACGCAGCCTTTCTCGCTGGCCGATGCCACCACCTGCCCGCCGGGGCACATGCAGAAGGTGTACACGCACCGCTCCCCCACATGCTGGGAGAGCTGGTACTCGCCCCGCGGCAGGGCCGGGTGCCCGGCAGCTTCGTGATACAGGCTTTTTTCGATCTCGCTTTGCAGGTGCTCGGCGCGGAAGCCCACGCTGAAGGGCTTGCACTCCAGCACAAGGCCGCTGTCCATCAGCATCCCGAAGGTGTCCCGGGCCGAGTGGCCCACCGCAAACACCAGTGCTTCGCAGGCAAAGGTACCGCTGGTGGTAAAAATACCGGTGAGCGCGCCGTTTTTCTGTTCAAAGCCGGTCAGGGCCGTGTTGAAGTGCACCTCACCGCCCAGAGCTTCAATTTCTTTGCGGATGGAGGTGATGACGCCGCGCAGCAGGTCGGTGCCCACATGGGGCTTCTGCTTCCAGGCGATCTCCTCCGGCGCACCGTGCTGCAGGAACACCTCGGTGACAAAACCGCACAGCTCATCGCCGATGCGGGTGGTCAGCTTGCCGTCCGAAAAAGTACCGGCACCGCCCTCGCCAAATTGAATGTTCGCATTCACATCCAGCTCGCCGGTGGCAGAGAAGTGCTCCACCGCCTTTACGCGCTCGTCCAGCGCCGGGCCGCGCTCCAGCACAATGGGCCGGTAGCCCTGCCGGGCCAGCAGCAGCGCCGCAAACAGACCGGCAGGCCCCAGGCCGCACACCACCGGGCGGTGGGGCAGCTTCTGCGTGCCCCGTTGCACCCGGAAGTCGGTCCTGCTGTGCAGGGACACGTTGGCCGATGCCCCGGCGAAGGCGGGTTCTTCGGCTTCGTTTTTCAGGGTGACAGCCACGGTGTACACCAGCTTGGGCTGGCCATGGCGGGCATCCACCGAAAGCTTTGCCACGCCGGTGTGCTCTACCTTGCTGCGGGGCACCCGCAGGGTGTGCAGCGCCTTTTCAAATGCCTGCGGCTCTCCGGCAGAGAGCGGCAGACGGATGTTGCGAACCAGAATCATAGTATCGTGTGTTCCTTTTTTCAGTTGCTGTCGATGCGGCACTGCAGCACATAGCTGCCCAGCGCAAAGATCTTGCCGTTGGAGGGCACATACAGGCGGCAGGCGATGTTCTGCTCGCCCGTTGCCACCGAGAAGTCCTCTGCATCGATCTCAATGACCACCTGCTCCGGGGTCAGGGACGCCATGGCGGCCTTGGGCCCGCAGAGGGTCACGTTCATCAGGCGTTCGGTCTGCACCGTCAGCTGATAGGTAGACGGCAGATTGACCACCTGCACACAGGTGTTGGGCAGGTTCATGGTCTTGGTCTCCAGAGCGGAGCAGTCAAAGCTGACTGTGATGGTGGAGATGTTATCCAGCAGATAGATGTCCGTGGGCAGGTCGATGGGCAGCTCGTAGCTCTTGTTCAGCGTAAAGGTGGAAAGGTCGATGCTGCCAATGGGCAATGTGGACAGCATATCGATCTTAGCCTCCGGGCCGGCCACCTTGAGCTGCTTGCGGCTGAGCGCGTATACCAGCACCGAATCATCAAAATCGCGCGGTGCATTGATGAAATTCACATTCACCGGCAGGGTGGCCATCTTGTACACCTGCAGGGTGACGTCCACACTGTTTTCTTCCAGCTCCGTGTACTCAAACTTGACCTCCTTGCCGCCGGAGGTGTAGAAGCGCAGCGGCGTGCTCAGTGTGACCGACTCGGTCAGCTCCCCGCTGTAGGTCACCTCTGCGGTACAGGTAACGGCCTTGTCCAGCTCACTGCTGGGGCCGGAAAGGGTGATGTTCTCCTTGGAAACATCGGTGCTGTAGAGGATATAGCCATCTGCAATGGTCAGGTAGTTGGTGGTAACGGTAACGGGCAGGGTCTTTTCCTCCACCACGTCAAACACCACGTCCACCGTGTTATCATTGCCTTCCATGGTCACAGTGACACCATTCAGCAGGCCGTTGGCACCGCGCACCAGCAGGCGCAGGGTCTTTTCGCCGCTGTCGCGCACGCTGGAAAAATCCGGGTAGACCACAAAATCGGAAGCGGTCAGGCCGCCGATGGTGTAGCCGTCGCCGGAGATCTTCAGGTTCACGGTCTTGTCCTCGGCGCTGACGATGCTCAGGCCCCGGGAGGTGTAAGCAGCGGAATCGTAGGTATAATCCACCGGCACATTGTAAATGGTGTTGGTGGTGCCGGGCTGGACGATGATGGTGACCACCATCCATGCAACGATGGCACCCAGCACCGAAAGTGCCAGCCGGATGCGGCGGTCGTCCAGAATGTTTTTCTTATGGGCGACCGCAGGCTTTGCGCCGTTTTTCTTGTTGGGTTCGTTGTTCATTGCGCATCGTCCTCCTTCTGGCTGACCCATTTCCACAGACGGTCCAGCTGACCGCGCCAGCCGCTGACCGTCGTCTTTTCGGCAGCGGTCTCCTTGGGGATCATTTCGTCCACCAGACGGGTATACAGGGTCTGGCGGTCAAAGTGGCGGATCAGCACACCGTTTTTCGCCATGGAGATGATGCCGGTCTCCTCGCTGACCACGATGGCGATGGCGTCGGAATTTTCGGCAATGCCAAGGCAGGCGCGGTGACGGGTGCCCATATCCTTGCCGAGATCCAGATTGTTGGAAAGCGGCAGCACACAGCCCGCCGCTTTGATGCGGCCGTTCTCAATGATGGCGGCACCGTCGTGCAGAGGCGTGCCCTCATAGAAGATGGTGCCCAGCACCTCCAGATTGACGGCGCTGTTCACCGGCGTGCCGGTGCGCACGATCTCCGAAAGGTTCGTGTGGCGTTCCAGCACGATCAGCGCGCCGGTCTTGGTCTCCGAAAAGCGCTCGGCGGCATCACAGATGGCAATGATGGCACTGCGCCATGCGCCCTTGAGGCTGGGGTCGTTGTAGCGGCCCTTGACATTGAACAGCTTGGCAGCCCACTGGTCGGTCTGGCCCATGCGCTCCAGTGCACGGCGGATCTCCGGCTGGAACAGCACCACCAGCGTCAGCAGGCCCACCTGCAGCAGGGAGTTCAGCAGCCATGTGACGGTACGCATGTTCAGCGTTTCTGCCACCAGATAGACCACCAGCACCAGCAGTGCGCCCTTGAACAGCTGGCCGGCACGGGTGCGGTTGACAATGCCCAGCAGCTGGTAGATCAGGAAGGAAATGATGATGATATCCAGCAGATCGACCAGCTTGAAGGTCTGGAAATTTGCAATGATCGCGTTCAGAGTCATTGGTACACGCTCCCGTTTACAGTGTTTCGATCAGGGCAACGGCGTGGGCGGCAATGCCCAGCCCCTCGCCGGTAAAGCCCAGATGTTCCTCGGTGGTAGCCTTCACGCTCACAGCGTCCACCGGCAGGCCGAAGGCGTCGGCCAGATTCCGGCGCATGGCCGGGATGTGCGGTGCCAGCTTGGGCCGCTGACACAGCAGCGTTGCGTCGATATTTTCAATGCGGAAGCCCTGCTCCTTTAAAATTTCAGCCACACGGCGGGCCAGCTTCAGGCTGTCTGCGCCGGAGTAGGCAGGGTCATTGTCCGGGAAATGCTGGCCGATATCGCCCAGCGCCGCCGCGCCCAGTACTGCATCCATCACAGCATGGGCCAGCACATCGGCGTCCGAGTGGCCCAGCAGGCCCTTTTCAAAGGGCACTTCCACGCCGCCCAGGATCAGCTTGCGGCCTTCCACCAGACGGTGCACGTCATAACCATGTCCAATGCGCATTTTATGTTCCTCTTTCTGTTCCGGGCGGGGCAGGTCCTCGCGGGTGGTGATCTTCAGATTCGCGTAGTCGCCCTGCGTCAGCTGCACGGGGCGCCCGGTCAGCTCGAACAGGCTGCAGTCGTCCGTGACAAGGCGGGCTTTTTCGGCGTCCAGCTCTTCCAGCGCGGCAAGATACTCTGCGCGGTCAAAGCACTGCGGCGTCTGCACCGCATACAGGGTGCTGCGGTCCGGGGTGGCATGTACAAAGCAATCCTCCGGCACCGTCTTGCCGCTGCCCCGCACTGCCGCCTTGATGGTATCCTTCACCGGCACGGCAGGCGCTGCGGCACCGCATCGGGCTGCAGCTTCCAACGCAGCAGTGATGACCTGCTGGCTGACGAAAGGCCGGGCCGCGTCGTGCACAGCCACAAGCGCACCGGAAGCTGCCAGCACACCGTTTTTCGCGCTCTCTGCGCGGGTGGCACCGCCCGCCACAATGCATACAGGCTTTGCGCAGTCTGCGGCCTGCTGCTGGGCAAAGGCACGGTTACTGCCTGCCACCAGAATGATCTCGTCCACCAGCGGACACTGCGCAAATGCGCGGATGCTGCGGTGCAGCACCGTCTCCCCGCCCAGATCAAAGCTGAGCTTATCAAAACCCATGCGCGTGGAGGAGCCTGCCGCCACCAATACCGCCGATACTTTCTTTTCCAATCTCTTCACCTGCCCGATCCCTATAATAAGCCATATTTTATTATAGCGTATAACTTCTCAAACTGCAACCGATAATCTGCAGCAAAAATGCCCCTCTGCACAGGGCAGAGGGGCACAAACTTGTTCTTGATGGAGTTTACTTCAGGATCGGCTCGATGGCAGCAGCCAAAGCATCTTTCTGTGCCTGTGCTTCTGCCAGATCCTTGCCCAGCGTGGTGAAGTAGGTCTTGATCTTCGGCTCGGTGCCGGAGGGACGCACCACAACGGTAGCGCCGTTTTCCAGACTGTAGATCAGCACATTTGCTGCAGGCAGGCCGGTCTCCTCGGGCTTCTTGTAGTCGGTCACCTTGACCACCTTATGGCCGGCCAGCTCCACAGGGGGCTGCTCACGCAGCTTCTGCATGATGGAAGCCATCTTCTCCATGCCGGTCAGGCCGGGGAACTCAAAGCTGTCCACCTTGTTCAGGTAGCGGCCATACTGCTTATAGATCTCTTCCAGACGCTGCTTGATGGAGGAACCGATGCTGCGGTAGTAAGCGGCCATTTCGCAGATCAGCATGGAGCCGATGACGGCATCCTTATCGCGCACATAGGGGCCGGCCAGATAGCCGTAGCTTTCCTCAAAGCCGAAGATGAAGCGATCCACCTCACCTGCAGCTTCCAGATTTGCGATCTGGTCGCCGATCCACTTGAAGCCGGTCAGCACGCTGCGCATCTCCACGCCGTAATGTGCGGCAATGGCGTCGGCCAGCGGAGTGGACACGATGGACTTGACTGCCACCGGATCCTTGGGCATGGTGCCCTTTTCAATGCGGCCTGCGCAGATGTAGTCCAGCAGCAGAGCGCCCATTTCGTTGCCGGATACCAGCTCATAGCTGCCATCCGGGCACTTCATGGCAATGCCCACGCGGTCGGCATCGGGGTCGGTAGCCAGCATCAGGTCGGCACCGGTCTTTTCAGCCAGCTCCAGGCCCAGCCGCAGCGCCTCGAAAATTTCGGGGTTGGGATAGGGGCAGGTGGGGAAATTGCCGTCGGGATACTCCTGCTCGGGGACAATGGTAATGTCCGTAATACCGATGTCATGAAGCACCCGGGTGACAGGCACCAGGCCGGAGCCGTTCAGGGGAGAATACACCAGCTTCAGCCCTGCGGTTCTGCACAGGCCGGGACGGACAGAGCGGGACTTGATGGCATCGTACAGGGCTTCCTTGCAGTCCTCGTCCACATAGGCAATCAGCCCCTTGGCCTTCCCTTCCTCGAAGGGCATCCAGGCGGCACCGGTGAGAATATCGGTTTTCTGAATCTGGGCGTACACCACTGCGGCGGCATCGTCCGTCATCTGGCAGCCATCGGGGCCATAGGCCTTGTAGCCGTTATATTTGGCCGGATTGTGGGAATTATCAGCGTTGGTGCTCCGCTTCTTTGGAGGATCCCGCTCTGACCAGGGAACTGAAGGAAATCGCGGGTCAGGAGGATCAGATTAAGGAGCGGTTCGCCGTGGCACTGAAATTCGGCACCGCAGGCCTCCGGGGAATCCTGGGCGCAGGCTCCAACCGGATGAATATTTATGTGGTGCGTCAGGCCACCCAGGGTCTTGCCAACTGGGTCAAAACCCAGGGGGGCAGTCAGCTGGTTGCCATCTCCTACGACAGCCGGATCAATTCCGACGTGTTCGCCAAGGAGGCCGCCTGCGTTCTGGCCGCCAACGGCATCAAAGTGCGCATTTATGACGCGCTGATGCCTGTGCCCGCCCTGTCCTTTGCCACCCGCTATTATCATGCCAACGCAGGTATTATGATTACCGCTTCCCACAATCCGGCCAAATATAA
>OQVT01001405.1_pt1 | contig 15068 bp, 17 predicted proteins | sample 1691561 | NCBI WGS metagenome assembly OQVT01 (sample SAMN03418260, study PRJEB22391) | human gut metagenome | biome: human-gut; feature: organic feature; material: feces | host: Homo sapiens | place: Tanzania | collected 2013-01 | reverse complement strand
AGCCAAGTCCTTTTGACTCGCATAACAGCTCAAAATAACCCAGTGTAATTCCAACTTCTACTGCTGCGGAGCCAAATTTCTTCGGCATATGTGGAATAATGACATGTGGTGCTGAGCAAAAATAAATATCTCCGTTCATAGCCTGCGGTCCGCGGGATTCCATAATTCCGTAGGATTCCTCATCCCAGGAATACGGATAGATTTCCTGTTTTTTCAGGTCTTTGACACCTTCACAGATCATCTTGCGCAGTTTGTCCAGTTCTGCGCGGTCATCAATGACCGTGAATTCCATTTTCTGCTTATTTCCGCCAGTCGGTGTTGCCTCCAGTGCCGCAAGCAGTTCATTTAAAAGTTCCGGATCCACATTTTCGTCTTTGTAATGACGGCAGGAACGACGGCTGCAGACCAGACGCTCCATATCTGTAGAAATCGCATCACTTGGTAATGGAAGGCTGTTTTCCGGCTTTTTACCAAGAACACTGATGGCCCCGTTCGGGCAGACGGTCAGGCAATGCTGACAGCCCCAGCATCCGTACCAGTCCATGCTTTTTACCGGTTTCAGACTTGGTTTTTTATGTTCATTCAGTTCAATCAGCATAGATGGACAGGCAAGCTGGCATAAACCGCAGCCCACACATTTACTCTCGTCTACTTGAAATTTCGTATCAATTAAACTCATTAATTGGTTCCTCCTGATATTTTTATTTGTGTCACAACGTAAGGGTAAGCAGTGTGGTTTTGACGCACAGGCTAAAAATAAAGGGACTCTGGCTATTTTTTCTCAGCGAGCGATTGTTAGCCGCGGAGACAAAATCGCAGAGTCCCTTTTCAAAAACACTATAAAAACCACACAATTACCCGAAAACTATATAATATAAAACCAGTTCTCATCCTGATCTAAATTACTGATCTCCATGGTTGTTTTTCCACCCTGCTTGAACTGCAATTCCTGTCCTTTAATGCTTACCGTCGTTCCCGCCGGAATAGACTTTGTAATAAACGCGTTACCACCGATGACAGAATCTTTGCCAATCACTGTTTCACCACCAAGAATGGATGCACCGGAATAAATCGTCACATTATCCTCAATGGTAGGATGACGTTTTGCATTTTTCAACTTCTGACCACCTCTGGTAGACAACGCACCAAGAGTGACACCCTGATAAATTTTTACATTATCGCCGATAATCGTTGTCTCACCGACTACAATACCTGTACCATGATCGATAAAGAAATGCTTTCCAATCGTTGCACCCGGATGAATATCAATTCCAGTTACACTGTGCGCATACTCAGTCATAATACGAGGAATCAACGGAACGGAACGGATAAAAAGTTCATGTGCCAAACGGTTGATAGTAATTGCAAATAAGCCCGGGTAGGCAAGAATAATCTCACCGTAGCTGTTTGCCGCCGGATCGCCTTCCAATGCAGCCTGCAGATCACCTTCCAGATACTCGCGGATCTTCGGAATCTGACGCAGGAAATCTACAGTAATCTCGTAACTTTCTTTTTCAATCTGCTCTCTGCATTTTCCATCCAGCTGCGGACAGAATTTAGAAACTTTTGCGATCTGTCTGCTGAGACGATACAATACATCTTCGATCAATGTTGATAAATGATGGTTCGCATGATAACTTTTGTATGCACGGTCTCTGTAATAACCCGGATAAATAATTTTTAATAATTTTTCAATAATATCAATAATAACTTCTTTATTCGGCTGATCGTAAAAATCTTCCATTTTGTCAATGGTACGATCCAGCTCATAATCGGCAAGAATGGAATCAAGAATTTCTTCTGCTTCTCTTCCTTCCATATTTCTGCTCATATCTGACATACTATTCACCTTTTTCTTTCTCAATCAATTCATTATATTACACTGGAATTGATAATATCTTTCCGCTTTTGGCATATTCTCGTTTTATGGTTTTGTTTTTTATACAACTCTGGAAATTCTATTACCTGAAATCCCCACGATCGCTGACCAGTTCAAATCCGACACTCTCTACTCTGCGTCCCAGACATCCCCGACATTCTGCCGCTTCTTCTCCGGTACAGATTTTATTATCATACAGATCATACTGTTTGCGATTCTTCACTGGTGACAGGTTTGGCATTACAACATTCGCCCCATGCTGCAATCCTTTTTCTCTTCCAAGCGGGTCTGCGGTTCCAAGTGCCGTTGTTGCCGGAAGCAACACATGCGGCAGCATGATACGGATCACAGACAGCAAAAATAACGTCAACGGAACACTTCCAGACGGCTCATCAGCAAACATGGTATCATGATGCGGTATAAATGGGCCGATGCCAACCATCTGCGGATCCAGCTCTTTTAAAAATACCAGATCATCCGCAAGTGTCTCTGCAGTCTGCTCCGGAGAACCAACCATAAATCCTGCGCCTACCTGATAACCAAGTGCCTTCAAGTCATACAGACACTGCTTACGCACCGCCAGACTCATTTCCTCCGGATGCAGTTTCCGGTAATGTACATCATTGGCAGTCTCATGACGAAGCAGATAACGATCTGCACCCGCTTCCCGGAAACGTTTATAACTCTCATAAGATTTTTCGCCAATTTTGCGGATTACCTGCTTTTGTGCCTCAAACAGCTTCTCATTCAGAGGTTTATTATAAAAATCAAACAGGCTCTGTGCAAATCCGAAATTTACCGGAACAGATTCGTCCCAGCGAAAACCGCTTTCCACATCGATATTCGCTTCCTTTGCAGCGCGAAGAATAATAGCTTTGTCATAATACTCATATCCTAATCTCCGAGCTACTTCTTTTCCGATTTCTCCGCCCCCTGCACCAAATTCACGGCTGATTGTTATAATCTTCTTCATACCCTCACCTCATCACACTGGAATTTTTGCACACTACAATACCTTATTCAAAAAGTCAATCGTTCTCGGTTCCTTCGGATGATTCAAAACTTCCTCTGGAATTCCTTCTTCGACAATATAGCCACCATCCATAAAAATAACACGGTCTGCCACTTCTCTTGCAAAGCCAATCTCATGTGTTACAACTACCATCGTCATACCATCTGCTGCAAGCTCTTTCATAACAGCAAGAACTTCGCCAACCATTTCCGGATCAAGTGCGGAAGTCGGCTCATCAAAAAGCATAATATCCGGGTTCATTGCAAGCGCTCTGGCAATTGCAACACGTTGCTTTTGTCCGCCGGAAAGCTGACTCGGATAAGCATCTGCCTTACTGTCGAGTCCAACTCGCTTCAAAAGAGCCATACCCTTTTCTTTTGCTTCTTCCTTGGTCATAATTTTCAGCTCTGTGGGAGCAAGTGTAATATTCTGTAACACGTTTTTATTATTAAACAAATTAAAATGCTGGAATACCATACCGATATTTTCCCGAACCTTATTAATGTCCACATGCTTATCGGTAATATTGACATCATCAATGACAATGGTACCTGCAGTAGCCATTTCCAACTGATTCAGACAACGCAGAAACGTTGACTTTCCACTTCCGGAAGGACCAATCAATACAACAACTTCTCCTTCCTTAATATCAACGCTTAAATCCTTTAATACTTCTAATTTTCCAAAATTCTTTTTCAGGTTCTCCACATGAACCATTACCTTGTTACTGTTCACGGCTTAAGCTCCTTTCGATACGTTTTGCAAGCTTACTCAAGGTGATAATAACAACCATGTAGAAAATTGCAACCACAGCCCATGTTTCCAAAACCTTAAATGTATTATTTGCAATCGTTTTACCAACATTGGTAAGTTCTGGGAATCCGATAACTGACAAAATGGATGTATCCTTTAAGGTAATAATAAACTGGTTAATAATGGATGGAATCATTGTTTTTACTGCCTGAGGTACTACGATAAGACGCATACTTTTTGCATACGTAAGACCAAGGCTACGGCTTGCTTCCATCTGACCCTTGTCCACACTCTGAATTCCGGCACGGATAATTTCTGCCATATAAGCGCCGCAGTTCATTGCCAACGCAATGGTGCCACCTTGAAGTGCAGAAAGACGGAATTGCTGAAAAGAAAGAATACCCAGACTTTTACCTAACTGCTGAATTCCGGAAGGCACACCAAAGTAAATAAAAAATGCCAATACAATCAGCGGAACTCCACGAACCGCATCTACGTATATCGTTCCAAGGAAATTCAACACACGGCTTCTGCTTACATTCATCAATGCAAAAATCATACCGATTACCATTGCAAAAGCAAGTGCCAGCAATGTTAAAAGCATGGTCTTTCCAAGTGCTTTCAGCAGCATAAAACTATACTTCTCAATAATTAATAACATCTATTCTGTCTCCTTCTCTCTGATTATCCTCACGCTTTTTAGTCCCGGGAAATTTTCCTGTGATTAAAAAACGTGAGGAATTCATTCTAATGAATCCCTCACGCCAAAATTACTGAATTATTTCAAATACTTGTCAAGGATTTCCTGATATTTTCCATTCTCCTTAATGTTTGCAAGACCTGCATCAAACATGTCAAGAAGTTCCTGATTGTCTGGATTCATAATTGCAAATCCGTAAGGAGCTCCTTCGCTTTCCATTCCTTCCGGAATCTGAAGCTCAAGACCGCCTTCTTTAATAGAAGCTGCCATAATTGGTGTATCTTCTACACATGCTGCGGAGTTTCCAAGAAGTACATCATTGTACATTGTTGGTGAATCTTCAAATACAGTAATGGTAAATCCATACTGATCTTTTAAGCTGTTTGCAAAATCCATACCAGCAGTACCGTTCTTAACTGCTACATTCTTTCCTGCAAGATCATCAAAGCTCTTAATGTCGCTATCCTTTGCAACAACGAATGTCTGAGTTGCATCATAGTAGCCATCAGAGAAAATCCAACCGGAATCAATACGTTCCTGCTTAATGGTTGCGCCGGCGATGATTGCATCTGCCTGTCCGGACTGAACTGCTGCAACTGCTCCGTCCCATCCAAGACTCTGAAGATCATATTCAAATCCCTGATCTTCTGCGATTGCTGCTAAAATATCAACATCAATACCAACGAACTCGCCATCTTCGTTTGTGTACTCAAAAGGCTTAAATACGGTATCTGTTGCGATTACCCATTTCTTATCAGAAGCAGTTGTATCTGTTGCAGCATCTTCTGCTGTAGCATCTTCTGATACTTCTTCACCTTCTGTACTTACTACTGCATCATCTGTTGCTGTTTCTGCAGTAGAACCGCATCCTGTGAGCATACCAATTACCATGGTTGCACATACTGCAAGTGCCATTAATTTTTTCATAATATTATCCTCCTTTATATGCGACGCTATTTCCTACGCCTGAATATAAAACCATTAACAATTATATTGGATTTCCGTGTTTTTGTCAATTAGTACCTTCCATAAGGAGTTCCGCCACAAAACAGTCCTCCACCGCCACAACACAAGTTACACAGCAAATTGGCAATACACAATTTCAAACACAGATTTCCATTTCCGGAAACCGGACTACCATACGTATATTGTCTCTGCTGGTACCAGTTTCCTCCATTTTCAAATTGTGAAACAAGATTCTGATAATCCCGATTTCCAGGCTCCAATGCCAGTGCACGTCTGGCATGCTCCAATGCCGAAACCTGGTTTCCCAATCCGGCATGGGCTAACGCACTGTAATAATACCATCTTGCATTCCGTTTACTTTCCTCCATGTTATCCAAAACATTTCTTGCTTCTTTATAATAGCCGCTCCGGATATAATTACCGGCAGCCCTGATATAATTGTCCTCTTCATATCCGGTATTGGTTCCACCATAAGTTCTCTGACCAAAACCACCAAAATTTCCAAATCCTCCAAAGAAATCCTCAAAATCCCCGTAATATCCACCGGTTCCCTGACTGCTATATCCACCACCATAACTACTTTGACCGGTATATCCATAACTGGAGCCTCCGGTACGCTCTTTCATAATCTGCTGGTACGCCTGCTGAACTTCTTTAAACATTTCCTCTGCCTGTTCTTTATTTGGATTATTAATATTGGCATCGGGATGATACTTTCTGCTTAAAGCCTTATATGCTTTTTTTATTTCTTCTTCGGTAGCATTTCTGGAAATGCCTAAAACCGTATACGGATCACGCATGATTTCTCCTTACTCGCTCTGCTTTGTGGCACGCTTTTGATTTATGGCTTCATAACGATACCACACTCCTGAATAAATAATATTTCTCAATATTTCAATATTATCAATAATCGGAAGTTTTTCAAACTCTTTAGAGCACTCTGCCATCATCATTGTCAGAATGGTCTTGATTTCGCCTTCAAAATCGGGATCATCGCACTTTCCAAGCAGTGGATTATACCTTCCGTTCTTCTGGTCGTCAAAAACATCCTCATACGCATCAAGCAGATAAATATATTTTCCAAGATAAAATCCAAGTCTTCGCAGAGATTCTTCCCACATATCCTCTTTGGGTGCCATAATCTCGCTCATAATCTGTCCAAACAAACCGGATACTGCATCAATATCCGTGCAATTCCGTTTTTCTTCTTTTGACAGCTCCCGAAGCAACCCATCGATTTTTCGCGCCTTTTGTTCATACTTAGCATAAACCTTATGATAGGCTTTGGATAAAAACTTGCCATATGCCAGCTTATGAAGTTTCTTTTCATCCTGCCAGTCATCCATACATTTATAATAAGAGAGCAGAATGTTCATATCTGCACCATATTCGGTATAAATGCTCTGTCTGGTCTGGTGCTTTTCAAACGGATGTGCAATACAATTTACGACATTTTCCTGTACCTGTGGCTCATAAAGACTGCCAAGAAGCATCACGACAAACGTCATATCATACGTCAGCGTCAATTGACCAAGAATCCCGTATTTTTCTTTCAGCATATGACATAATCCGCAATAATAAGAGTGATAAATGTCATATTCTTTAAACTTCATATCTCCTTTATTGATAATTACATAACCAAACATTCCGCTTCACCTGCCTTCGGTGCTCTTAACTCTTCTTGATAAACCTTGTGTTACACTTGGGACAACGAATTTCAATCCGTCCCTTACCTCTCGGAACACGAATCTTCTGTTTACAGGTTGGACATTTATAAATATGATGTGTTTTTCTCTGCCGGATATTTCTTACCAGACCATTCCAGAAATTTCTTACCTTATACTCCTGCTTGAGATAAAAATTGTTTTCCTGCTGACGTTTATAATAGTTTCTTGAAAGCAGTCGGAAATACATATAAATAATCAACAATAATCCGATGATATAACAAAACGGAACACGAAACATTGATAGAATCAGTGTAATTAACACCAGCACCGACAAAAATCTTGTGAAAGCATCTGCTCCCGATGCTCCATATCTTCCCTGCATAAAACGATACATCCGTTCCCGAAATTTCATAAATCCACAACCTTCCTGTGTCTAATTTCCTTTTATAGTAACCATTTCTATTCAGAAAATCAATGAACTAGGCATAAAGCAATCTTAAATTTTTATAAAATTAAATACTATTTCCCCTCAACAAAAAAACAGAGAAGTGCATTACACTTCTCTGTCATCAAGCTTTTCTACTTATTTTTATTCTGTTTCTTCGTCCTGCTCAGCTGCTACTGCAGACACTACAGAAGAAACTACTGCAACTACTACTGCAAAAATAACAATCAGCAATCCACCCGCTAATAGAAAGAATTCCATTTGTCAAACCTCCCTATCAAAACTTCTCTGAAATACAATTCTCACTAAATGCTATTTTACACGAAACAGCATGGCTTTTCAATGGAAAAAATCATTCTAAAGAATTTTATTTACAGCGGACACAAGTGCATCAATGGAGCTTCGGATAATATCTTCATTGATACCAACGCCCCAATACATCTTATTGTCATGTAAAATTCCCACAAATGCAACGGCTTTGGAAGAAGATCCCAATGAAATTGCATGTTCCTCGTATACGGACAATACATATTCTACGCTGAATTTTTCTTTTAATGCATTGCTGACAGCATCCAGACGTCCGTTACCCATTGCAGATATAGTTTCTTCACCTGCCGCACTTTTAACAACCATGGTCGTCTCAATTCCACCGTCTTTCTGCACAAAATGGCAATCCGGCAATTCAAATTTGGCACGTACCTTTACGTAGTTTTCTTCAAAGATAGCAAAAATGTCATCCGGTGTAAGCTCGCTGTGTCTGCGGTCGGAAACTCCTTTTACCAGATATCCGACCTCTTCCCTCATCTTTTCAGGCAGGGTAATACCAAAGTTCTGCTTGAGTATAAATGCAACACCGCCCTTTCCAGACTGGCTGTTAATTCGAATAACATCAGATTCATATTCTCTTCCCAAATCCTTCGGGTCGATTGGCAGATAAGGTACCGTCCACTTATCGCCACTCTTACCTTCTTCTCTCCATGCCATTCCTTTGGAAATTGCATCCTGGTGGGAACCGGAAAATGCCGTAAATACCAAATCACCGGCGTATGGAGTTCTCTCGTGGACATGCATTCTGGTAAGACGCTCATAGGTCTTACGGATTTCCATGATATTGCTGAAGTCCAGACCGGACTCTACACCATGAATTGTCATATTTAATGCAACGGTAACAAGGTCCACGTTACCTGTTCTTTCTCCGTTTCCAAATAAAGTTCCTTCCACACGATCAGCACCTGCCAGGACACCAAACTCTGCATCGGAAATACCGCAGCCACGGTCATTATGTGGATGCACGCTGAGTACAACGCCATCACGATACTTCAAATTCTTGTGAAGATATTCCACCTGTGTTGCAAAAACATGTGGCATTGCATTCTGTACGGTTGTAGGAATATTGATAATTGCTTTTTTCTCCGGGGTTGGCTGCCAGACATCCAGCACTGCATTACAAACCTCCAGTGCATATTCTACTTCTGTACCATGAAAGCTTTCCGGACTATATTCAAATGAGAAATTTCCTTCCGTTTCATCTGCAATTTCTTTTAAAAGTTTTGCACCATCCACAGCAATCTTTTTTATTTCTTCTTTGGATTTCTTAAAAACCTGCTCTCTCTGGGCAAGTGATGTAGAATTATAAAGGTGGACAATTGCATGTGGTGCACCCTTTACTGCTTCAAAGGTTTTCTTGATAATATGCTCTCTTGCCTGTGTCAGTACCTGAATGGTAACATCATCCGGAATCATATTACGTTCAATCAACGCTCTCAAAAACTGATATTCGGTATCGGAAGCTGCCGGAAATCCAACTTCAATTTCCTTAAAGCCAATCTTTACAAGCATTGTGAAAAATTCCAATTTTTCATCCAGACTCATCGGCTCAATCAATGCCTGATTTCCATCTCTCAGGTCAACACTGCACCAGATTGGTGCCTTGGTAATTGTATCCTTCTTTACCCAGTCATAGGTTGGATTCTCCGGTAAAAAATAGGTTTTTCCATACTTCTTTGCTGCTTCAATCATTCTTTTTCCTCACTTTCCTACACGTTATTGTTCCCCCGGATATAACGGAAGCTCCTATTAATTTAAAATAGGATCCTGCTCGCAGGATTCTCCGCCTGCGGCGGGTCGCCTTTGCGACATCATTCCGCTCCGCCGCAGTGCGATCCTCGCGGAGCGTTTTTATGTAATAGGAGCTTCGCTCCTATCACATAAAAAAATCTCTATGAAACTTCCATCCGGAACTTCCATAGAGACGTAAATTCAATCTACGCGGTACCACTCTACTTCACGAATCAATCGTGCACTCATCAGCACTAACATGCCTCTTCCCTTTTACGGCGGAAGCTCCGTCCGAACCTACACAGAAACAATGCTTATTTCCTTCAGCCGGCTGCTCAAAGGTGAGTTCATAATTCTTCTTTGACTGTCTCGCACCACCCGACAATTCTCTGATTTCCAAATCCTTACTACTATTCCTTATCATCGCATTTATCCGCTATTCAATTTTAACCTATCTTAGCATATGCAAAATCAACTTGCAAGTGCTTTTTTATTTTTATGCCGAAGCCAGTTGTTTTCCAAGTGCTCTGCAGTCTGCAAGACCATCTTCATCCGGTGTTTCATGACAAATTACACCTTCACCGCCAACAACGGTAGCTCCAGCCTGCTTCATACGCTCTTCCCAGTCACGCATCCACTGACCGTCGCCCCAGCCGTAGGAACCAAACAATCCTATTTTCTTTCCATTTGCAAATGTCTCCACTTCGGCAACAAACGGCTCCATTTCTCCCTCTTCCAAAACTTCAGCTCCCATTGCAGGGCAGCCAAGTGCAAATACATCCTGGGATTTCAAATCATCCGGCTGCACAGCTCCTACATAAGTAACCTCTGCTTCTTTTCCGCCTTCACGGATTCCCTCTGCAACAGCCTCTGCCATTGCCTGTGTATTTCCTCCCTGTGTCCAAAAAACAACATAAATCTTTTCCATTTTTCTATCCTTTCTTAAATACAATTATAGTTTTTTATATTTCGTGGCATTCTGCCATCACAAATATCAATAATCTGCTCCATGGTAATTCCATGTGACAACAATTGCACCAGATTTTCTCTTGTATCATCATATTTCTGGAACAATCTTTGTTTAGCGGCGGGGTTTTTATAGACCTTCCAATCCCCCATGCATAAAAACTGCTTTCCTTTATGAAGAACAAATCCTTCCACATCCTCCGGCGGATAACCTAATAGCAATCCCATTTCATGTGGAAATGATGTTTTATTTTTCAGATAATTCTGATAATGCATACGGAAAGTCAGTAATATTTTTTTCAATTCCATGCCGGAATATCCAAACTGCTTCAGTAATCTTCTTACCTGTTCACCCGACAAAAAAGCTTCCAATGCACGTTCCCGATAAAGCAATACGGTAATTTTGTCCTCAATCATTCCCAACGGGCAAATTTCAATGCCGCTATCCTGTATGATGTCCAGAAGTTTTTTATACTGCTCTTTCTGAATGCGAAACAAATTTGATATTTTCAATCCGGTAATTAACGGAGCACACTGAAGAGCCAATTGTATTTCAATGTCCTCGACTCCGATTTCTTTAACAATTTCCCATGCTTCAGTGCTCAAATCACCTCCTCCTTTCTTTGGTTAGTTGCATCTAACCGCTATATAAAAATAAATAGTTAGTCACAACTAACTATTTATAGTATAACTTACTTTTCAAAATATGCAAGCAAATCCTTCGAATACATATGATAGCTTTTCTCAACTACTACATTGTTTTCCCGGAACTAACATCTACTACCACAATCTGCTCGTCCTTTACCACAAACCGGATATTAAAATCCGCATAAAGCATTCCATACTCCCGGTGTTCATCGTGATGATAGGCAGGGCGTGGGTCCTGTCTTAACAGTTCCAGCAATGCCTCTCTTTTTTCGACCGGTACTTTTTGCAGCAGATTTTCAGAAAAATTTACTTCCACCGTATCATCTTTTACTCTTCCCGCAAAACCGTTTGTGGCATCGACATGGCAATCCACATAAGGAAGATACGGTTTGATGTCATAAATAGGCGTTCTGTTTCTCATATCAATCCCGGAAACGTAGAGCACCGGACCGTTTGCAGTTTCTTCAATTCTATCCAGATGCACAGAAGAAAGTCCAATTGGATTGGGGCGAAACGGAGAACGTGTTGCAAAAACTCCCATATGGGTATTGCCGCCCAGTCTTGGTGGTCGTACTGTTGCAGAGAACTCTTTTCTTTTGACTCCTTCAAACTCCCATAAAAGCCAGATATAATTAAATTCTTCCAGACCTTTTACCGCATCCCTGGAACGATATTCCGGTTCAAATACAATCGTTCCTTTTAATTCCTTAACAAGACCGCTTTGACGCGGAACACCAAACTTTTCATTTAAATCTGTATAAATATATGCAATGGGTGTCATATTTCACCTTCGAATACTGTCACTGCGGGTCCCGTCATATATACCAGCTGATTTTCTCTGTCCCATTCAATTTCCAGTTTTCCACCCAAAAGTTCTACGGTTATCTTTGTATCGGTCAGATGATTCAACACACATGCTACGGTCACAGCACACGCTCCCGTTCCACAGGCAAGTGTTTCCCCGGTTCCCCGTTCCCAGACGCGCATCTTTACGTGGGTACGGTCTATCACCTCTACAAACTCCACATTGGTACGTTTTGGAAAACGTTCATGGTGTTCAAATACGGGTCCTATCTTTTGTAAGGTTTCATCATCCACCATCTTATCAACAAATACAACGGCGTGAGGATTTCCCATTGACACGCATGTCATTTTATATATTTTTCCTGCCACCTCAATTTCTTCATCGATTACCTGGTCATTTTGTGACACAACAGGTACTTCCGATGCTTCCAAAATCGGCGCCCCCATATTGACCTTTACAGTCGATACCTTTCCGGTTTCAGGGCTGACATTCAACTGCAGATATTTTATTTTTCCGCAACTGATTACGGTAATATCTGTTTTATTGGTGAGCCCTTTATCATAAACGTATTTACCCACACATCGGATACCGTTTCCACACATTTCAGAACGACTTCCATCCATATTATACATTTCCATCTCAAAATCAGCTTCATTTGATGGATTGATAAAAATCACTCCGTCTCCGCCGATTCCAAAGTGACGGTCACTCAATCTTTTTACAAGCTCACTTTTCTGCTGTTCCGGAATAATTTCTTTACTTCCATCCACATAAACATAATCGTTTCCACAGCCTTCCATTTTCGTAAATTTCATTGGTATAATTCTCCTTTTCTCCTAATACTATATAAATAAAAGATACCATCAAAGGATTTTCCATGAGTGCTAAAACTAAAATTGTTGTACTTCGTATGAAAGAATTAATTTATACCGGCATCTTTGCGCTCCTCGGGTTGCTGCTAATCCTTCTGCTGATTGTCGTATTCTCACCCAAAAAGGATTCCAAAACTGACACCCCAACAACGGAGCCATCTTATGTGCCGGGTATTTATACCACATCCCTGATGTTAAATGACCGTGCCGTTGATATTGAAGTTACTGTTGATGAAAACAACATCAACGATATTCGCATGGTAAACCTGGACGAAGCTGTCACCACTATGTTTCCACTTCTGGAGCCCGCTTTTGATGATCTGGCAAACCAGATTGTCCGTAACCAGTCCGTAAGCGACATTGCTTACTCCGATGACAACAAATATACTTCCCTGGTATTACTGGATGCCATTAAATCTTCCTTAAGCAGAGCCGCTTCGCCATCACCAAGCAGTTCTCCTGATGCGACTCCAACTCCATAAACATCGTACTTTGCGTGGCATTATAGTTCTTCCAGCTCTGCTAGCCATAAATTTGCACACGCATCGGACGGCATTCTTAAATCTCCTCTTGGAGAAACCGCCACACTACCGACCTTAGGACCATCTGGGAGGCAGGAACGTTTAAATTGCTGTTGGAAAAATCTACGATAAAAGACTTTCAGCCATTTAAGAATTTCTGCTTTCCCATAACTTCCTTCAAATGTATCAAGTGCCATACGATATATTTTGGATGGTGAAAAGCCCCAGCGTAATACATAATAAAGGAAAAAGTCGTGCAGTTCATAAGGTCCGACCAAATCCTCTGTTTTCTGGGAAATGATACCGTCCACAGGCGGAAGCAATTCTGGACTGACAGGAGTGTCAAGTACATCAAAAAGTACTTTTTGCAGTTCCTGATTCCCACAGGTATCTGCATAATATTTTACAAGATGTCGTACCAGTGTCTTAGGAACTCCCACATTAACACCGTACATCGACATATGATCTCCATTGTAGGTTGCCCATCCAAGCGCCAGTTCGGACATGTCTCCCGTACCAATCACCATGCCGTTTTCCCGGTTAGCAATATCCATTAATACCTGAGTACGTTCTCTGGCCTGACCGTTTTCATAAGTCACATCATGCTGGTCCATGGATTGCCGGATGTCCCGAAAATGTATCGTTACCGCTTCCTTAATATCCACTTCCTCCAGGGTAGCGCCCAGAGTCTCTGCAAGTTTACAAGCATTCTCATAAGTTCGGTCCGTAGTTCCAAAGCAGGGCATGGTTACTGCAAAAATATTTTTTCTTGGCAATCCCACCATATCAAATGTTCTTGCCACAACAAGCAGTGCCAGTGTTGAGTCCAGACCACCGGATACACCGATTACAGCTTTCTGGCATCCCGTATGTTCATACCGCTTTTTCAATCCGAAAGATTGTATCGACAAAATTTCTTCACATCGCTTCTCCCGTTCTGCCACATCAGATGGTACAAACGGCATACGGTCAAACTTTCTGATAAGTTCTCCTTCTTTTTCTGTCACATCAAATGCTATGACCCGATAAGATGTATCATGACTCGTTGAAAACGTATTTCTCTTTCTTCGTTCCAACATAATTCTTGCAATATCAAGTTCTGTATAAATAGATGCGTTTTCAAATTTTGAAGATTGTGCCAGAACCGTTCCATTTTCCGCAATCAGATTATGACCGCCAAACACCTGTACGAAGGTATAGAAATTTCCGGTCAGACCGTGGGTTTGATTACTTATATGCGTACTGATTCAATTAGACTTTCTAATGAATTTGTGGCAGAAACGTATAAATTTATTGAAAATAAGTATGGTAGCGAATATACTGGTGCAGTTAAGAAAAGCAAAAAAACTGAGAATGTTCAAGATGCTCATGAGGCAATAAGACCAACTAGTATAAAAAGAACACCAGAAAGTGTAAAGCCATATTTGACTGACGATGAATTTAAATTATATAGGTTGATTTATTATAGAACTCTTGCTAGTTTAATGGCTCCGGCTAAGACTGAAGCAACAACGGTTATTTTAAATAATAAAGATTATAATTTTAAAGCAACTGGGCAAGTTATTATTTTTGTGGAACGTAAGGAGACACAAAAAATGCTTCAGAAACTTTGCCTTAAAAAATATGGCATTATTACTAAAATAATAAACGGTGATACACCATCGATTGTTAAGAGGAATATGCCAAACAAGCAGTCAAGGCAATCAAGTATTGACGAATTTCAAGCTGTGGATGGTTTTAACGTGATTATCATGTCACCTGTAGCTGCCGGTATGG
>OQVT01001404.1_pt1 | contig 15071 bp, 11 predicted proteins | sample 1691561 | NCBI WGS metagenome assembly OQVT01 (sample SAMN03418260, study PRJEB22391) | human gut metagenome | biome: human-gut; feature: organic feature; material: feces | host: Homo sapiens | place: Tanzania | collected 2013-01 | reverse complement strand
TCTATATTGTACGTCCAGACCGCGCCTATTTCGGCGAGAAAGACTGGCAGCAGATTGCCGTAGTAAAGGCAATGGTGCGCTTCCTCAATCTCAATGTGCAGATTGTAGAATGCACCACGATACGCGAAGAAGACGGCTTGGCTAAGAGTTCGCGCAACACGCTGCTCTCAGCCGACGAGCGCGCCATCGCTCCGCGCATCTACGAGGCGCTGAAGGCGAGCCGCGAGTATGCCAAGACACACACACTGGCAGAGACCCACGAGTATGTAGTCTCTACAATCAACGCCGTAGACGGACTTGAGGTGGAGTATTTCTCAATTGTCGACGGCGACACATTGCTCGATGTAGCTAATTGGGACGACAGCGCGTATGTAGTAGGCTGCATCACGGTTTATTGCGGCAAGACCCCGATACGCCTCATCGACCACATCACCTATAAGAAATAAGATTCTCAGAAATATGATGATAGAAGTATTAAAGTCGAAGATTCATTGTGCGCAGGTAACACAGGCGAATCTTAACTATATCGGCAGCATCACCATCGACGAAGACCTCATGGATGCTGCCAATATGATTGAAGGCGAGAAGGTGCAGATTGTGAACAACAACAACGGTGAGCGCTTCGAGACCTATATTATAAAGGGCGAACGCGGCTCGGGCTGCATCTGCCTGAACGGTGCGGCAGCACGCAAGGTGGTTGTGGGCGACACCGTGATAATCATTTCCTACGCCCTCATGGACTTTGAGGAGGCTAAGACTTTCCGCCCCTCAGTCATATTCCCGGAGAATAATAAAGTGTAGAGTTTATGAGTTTTGAATTTTGAGTTTTGAGCTTTGAATTATCGGCTTCGCCGATTATGAATTATTCAGTTTTGAATTCTGAATTCACAACTCACAAGTCCCAATTCATAAATTCAAAATGCGCAAAGCGCACAATTCTTGCTCTGGCAAGCGGCAAAGCCGAGCGCAAAACTCAAAACTCAAAATTTCATTCATGCCAGATAATCCTACTACAAAACGCTCTTCGAAAGCTGCGCCAAAGGCTTTCGACAAGAACTACGGCCATCTGCAGCCGCAAGCCATTGACATAGAGAAGGTGGTGCTTGGTGCGCTTATGATTGATAAGGATGCGTTCTCTATCGTGTCCGAGACATTGCGCCCCGAGACATTCTACGAACCGCGCCACCAGAAGATATACAACGCCATACAGACGCTCTCGATGAACGAGAACCCGGTCGACATCATGACCGTAGTAGACGAGTTGAAACGTGAGGGCACTATCGACGACGTGGGCGGTGCGCCTTACATTGTCGACCTCAGCTCGCACGTGGCTTCTTCGGCTCACATCGAGTATCACGCCAAGATTCTTGCGCAGAAGTTCCTCGCCCGACAGCTCATCTCCTATGCCAGCGTCATTGAGACAAAGGCGTTCGACGAGACGCAGGACGTAGACGAACTGATGCAGGAGGCGGAAGGCTCGCTCTTCGAGCTTTCGCAGCGCAACATGAAGAAGGACTACACGCAGGTAGACCCCGTCATCACCCGCGCCATCGACATCCTTCAGAAAGCGTCTGCCAACGCCGGTGGCTTGACGGGTGTGCCTACGGGCTTCGAGAAACTCGACGAGAAGACGAGTGGTTGGCAGAGTTCCGACCTTGTCATCATCGCCGGACGTCCTGCCATGGGTAAGACGTCGTTCGCCCTTTCGCTCGCTAAGAACATAGCTGTCGACTATCATACGCCTATCGCTTTCTTCTCTCTTGAGATGAACAACGTGCAGCTTGTAAACCGTCTTATCTCTAACGTCTGTGAGATTCCGGGCAACAAGATGCTTAATGGTCAGCTCTCCGATGACGAATGGGAGCGCCTTGACAAGAATGTGCGCAACCTGCAGGGCTCGCCGCTCTACATCGACGATACGCCGGGCCTCTCTATCTTCGAGCTGCGCACCAAGGCACGCCGTCTTGTGCGCGAGAAGGGCGTGAAGATTATCATGATCGACTACCTCCAGCTTATGAACGCTAACGGTATGCGCTTCGGTAGCCGTCAGGAGGAGGTGTCGAAGATTTCGCAGTCGCTGAAGGGTCTCGCCAAAGAGCTTGACATTCCTATCCTCGCTCTCTCGCAGCTTAACCGTACAGTTGAGAACCGTGAGGGTTTGGAGGGTAAGCGTCCGCAGCTGTCCGACCTTCGTGAGTCGGGAGCCATCGAGCAGGATGCTGATATGGTGCTCTTCGTACACCGCCCCGAGTATTATCATATTCTCACCGACGAGAAGGGCAACGACCTTCGCGGTATGGCGCAGATTATCATCGCCAAGCACCGTAAGGGTGCTACGGGCGACGTGCTCCTCACGTTCCGTGGCGAGTTTACACGCTTCCAGGATCCGCAGAAGCAGGCTGCGCCTATCGTCGACGTGCCGTATGGCTCAGAGATTATCGGCAGCAAGATGAACGGTGGCGATGTGCCGTTGCCACCCGATATGATGGATGGTTCGCCCTTCGGAGATTCTTCTGAACCGGCACCGTTCTGATAAAAGTAAAAAAGGGCTTTTAAAAGTAAAAGAGTAAAAAAGTAAAAGAGTAAAAAAGCAGAAAGCCAGTATAGCTTCTCACTTTTTTACTCTTTTACTTTTTTACTTTTGAATGTATTGCAGAATCTGTTCGGCGTGAATCTTCGTCTTTATTTCTTTCGGTGTGAAGATTTTCTGAATGATGCCATTCTCGTCAACGAGGTATGTTGTGCGGAGAATACCGATGGTTTTTCTGCCGCACGCTACTTTTTCGCCCCAACAGCCGAGTTGCTGCAATAGTGTTGTCTCGGTGTCGGCGATTAGTGGAAACTGCAGTCCCTGAGCGTCAGCGAATTTCTTCTGCAGGGTCTGCTTGTCCTTGCTGACACCTATTATCTCGTAGCCGGCAGCAGCCAACTCCTCTTTATGCGCCTGGAGGGAACATGCCTCGGCTGTGCATCCGCTGGTGTTTGCCTTAGGATAGCTGTAAAGCACAATCTTGCGACCTCTGTAGTCGCTTGCCTTGATTTCGTGTCCGTCTTGGTCGATGCCAAGAATCTCGGGTATTTTGTCTCCTATGTTCATAATTTTGTTATGTTTGTTTTATGTTGCAAAGATATATGTTCAATCTGAGATAAACAAATTATGAGTTGAATAATGTTCATACTCTTATTCCACATTAATTCATAATTGCTCTCTTACAAAATATGGGAAAGTCGATATGTCTGATTGTGGGGCAAATTCAAAGCCTTCGTAGCTGAAAGCTGAAAGTTCATCGGGAGTGGTGAGGCGGTTGTTCAGAACGAAGCGTACCATAGCTCCGCGGCACGACTTCGCCCATACAGCCTGCATCTTCAGTCTGCCGTCTTTTTGTCGCACATAGAAGAGAGGCTGTACGACCGTCACTTCCTTACATACCCTCTTCCAGTCGAATAGATGCTCATATTCCTCTGTGGAGAGATGCAGGAGGATGCCGTCGTCTGCTCGCACGCAGTCTATTAGCACATCTGTCAGCCGGCCTTTCCAGAACTGATTTATGGGCTTGTCGTTTGTTGCTTCGAGCGTGACGCAATGCTCCATACGATAAGGCACAATGCTGTCCATTGGGCGAAGCAGACCATATAGGAAGCACGTTATCCAGAGATGTTTTTGGGCGTATTCCAATGCCTCGTCGCTCAAGGTGCCGGCACGCAGATGCTTGTATGCCTGACCGTTGTAGGCAAGCAGGGCTGGCATCTTCTCGGCTGCCATAAAGTTCTGATAGCGTCTCCAGTTCTCAGTCGCTATCTTCTGGCTGCAATCCAGCTGCCGAGCCAAATCCTCAACGTCCATCCTTGCCATTTCTGCAGCCAGAGTGTCGGCTACGTTCTGGAAGAGTGGGGTGGAGAGCGGCTTTCTGTCCGTCTTGTCGAACATTATCTTGGCGTTTGCTAATAATATCTGCATGTTGTATTCTTATGCTCTTCGTTTAAAATCAGTCGGTTTTTCTTTTCTGCCGATCAGTCGATATCAATCAGTTGAAAGTGCTTGTTGAAGGTCAGGTCAATTCCGTTTGTCAGTTCCACCTCGTATTCCTTCTTGTTCCACTCAATCTTTCTCACAGCTTCTCCTCTATAATTCTCCTTCAAGTAGGTCTTGATGGGTTGCGGAATCAGCTGGCTGGGCACGATGCTTTGCTTGCAGTCAATCTCAGTAAGGTTGCCCTTCTTGTCGAACTCCAGCTTCGTGCCATTCCGTAGAACAACGTCATAGCTTCTGCTGACAACGCCAGACTCAATCGTAGCAAGCATCACCTTCTGACCTTTGAAGTGTTTGCTAAGCAAGGTCTGAGCTTTGGCAGGAAGTTCATTAACATTGATAGGCTTGTCGTTGCCCGCATTTGCTACGATATTGAATGACATCATGCAACAAATGGCAATCATCAAAATTCTCATAATTCTTTTCATAAGCTACAAATTAAAAATTTACAAATACCATACATTCAATTAGACGCAAATCGTTCGCGATAGTTTATTAAAAACATCCTTTTTCTTTCTGTTCTTCCTTTTTGTTCACAATCTGCGTGATGCGCCTGATGCTTCTGTTGCGTTGGTTGATGATGAGCGGCACACGTTCTACCACCACCATAGAAGTGTCGAGGCCCAATGCCTTAGGCTCGTCGATGCCTATCTTGCTGATAAGAGCGTAGAAACTCATCAACAAGTTCTGCTGACGGTTGGCGGAACTCTCTGGATAATATACACGATGAATGATGATGAATCGGAAATCGCCAGGTATTCCGTTCTTACGAAGCGAAGGATAGGTGCTTTTTAAATCTACCTTCTTGCTTGCCACAAGGTCTTCCACCACTTGTCGCAGATATAGACTCACACGAGGCTCAATGCGGAAACCTATGTGCATCGTCACACTATAGAGAGTGTCTGGCACCAGAGTTTTGCAGCTGTACTCAAGCGTGTCTGGAGTATCTACAAACTCCATATTTATAAACCAGTAATGATCGGCACGCTTGGGCTGCTTGTTGATTATGGAATAGAGCAGTTTGTCGTCTACGGCGCCTTCCTTGTCGGCATGGTTTACATAGACAAGATTGGAGGCGTACTTGGGGATGCTCTCGTCGGCTTTGATGTCGGAGATAATCTGATAATAGTCATCCAGCGGTTTGGTGCAGACATAATGGCGTCGTATCTTCATGGCTCTAACCCATACATACATCATCAGGAACAGGATTCCGCCAATGAGCATCGTACACCATCCTCCAGCGAGAAACTTTGAAAGGTTAGCTGCCAGAAAGATGGCTTCGATGGTGCAGTATGCGCCCATAAACAATATCGTGAGGACTCGTGCCACGCCCTTGCTGTGCAGGTAGAAACCGAGCAGCAGGGTGGTCATCAGCATGGTGATGGTGATGGCGAGTCCGTAGGCTGCCTCCATGTGCGAGGAGTCGCGAAAGAGCAGGATGATGATAACCACGCCGATGTACATGGCAAGGTTGATCATCGGGATATAGAGCTGTCCCTTTACATGGGTAGGATGCTTTATACGCATACGCGGCCAGAAGTGCAGGTTCATGGCTTCGCTCAATATAGAGAAGGTGCCGCTGATAAGTGCCTGACTTGCCACGATTGCCGCACCCGTGGCCATGATGATGGCGAAGATCAGCATGCTCTGCGGCATTATGGAAAAGAACGGATTCACGGACAAGGCTGTTGGCACATGGTTCAGCACCCAAGCGCCCTGTCCCAGATAGTTGAGAATGAGCATGGTCTTTACAAATGCCCAACTGATGGTGATGTTTTTTCTGCCACAATGTCCCAAGTCGGAGTAGAGAGCCTCGGCACCGGTAGTACAGAGAAACACGGCGCCAAGGATTAAGAACCATTCAGGCGATTGTGTTAGCAGAACAACTGCGTAATAGGGATTGAAAGCCTTCAGTATCATGGGGTAAGACGTGATGCTGACGGCTCCCACCACGCCCAGCAGCAGAAACCATAGCAGCATGAATACTCCAAACGACTTGCCTATGCTCTCTGTGCCAAACCGCTGTACGAAGAAGATGATGGTGATGATGGCAAGTGTAATTGGGATGACCGGCAGATCAGGACTGATGCTTTCGAGTCCTTCGATGGCTGTGGTAACCGTGATGGCAGGGGTGATGATTCCGTCAGCCAACAAGGTGCTGGCGCCTATGATAGCCAATATGTAAATCCACTTGCTCTTGAGTCGGCGCAGCAGGGCGTAAAGGGCGAGAATGCCTCCTTCGCCATTGTTGTCGGCTCGCAGAGCCACGCATACGTATTTGATGGTGGTCTGTAGGGTGAGTGTCCAGATGATACAGGATAATGCGCCCAGTATGGTGCTTTCGTTGATGGTCTCGCCTGTGTGTAGGATGGCTTTCATCACATAGAGTGGTGATGTTCCGATGTCGCCAAACACGATGCCTAAAGTGACGAGCAATCCCAAGAAGCTTATTCGATGATGGTTGCAGACTACCGATTTTTCTGTATCTTCTCTCATGTTTTTCTCTTTTTTATTAAACAATGTTATCCTTTAGATTATCAAATTGTCCGCAAAGGTATAAACATGAGAGGTAAAATATGATTCGTTTAACAAGAATTATCTTATTTAACATCTGTTCTTCGCTCTGTCTGCCATTATATCTTCCATGTTCTCCTTGGCCCAGTTGATTATGTTTTCCACGAGCGGCAGGAAGGAGAGGGCGCGTGGTGTTAGGCTGTATTCCACACGTGGGGGAATTTCCGGGAAGACTTCACGGCTTACGAATCCGTCCTCTTCAAGGGCGCGGAGCGTCTGTGTTAGAGACTTTTGCGATATGTCTGGAATCTGGCGTTGCAGTTCCTTAAAACGCATAGGCTCCTTGTGCTGCAGGTTGTACAGCACAAGGAGCGACCATTTGTCACCTACACGCGCAAGTACATTGCGGATAGGGCAATTGATGAATAAAGCGTCTCTTATTTCTTTGTTGTTCTGTTCTTTTTTCTCGTTCATTATTTGTTCAATGGGAAGATGTTTGCATCGTCCATGAAACTGGTGATAGGCTTTGCCTCGTACTGAATGCACATCATTACCAAATCTTTGTCAGAATTGTTGCGCAATGCACGTACTCCTGCAGGTGCCACACGGATGATAGACCCTTCGCTTACGGCTGTTTTCTCGCCGTCCACTTCATATTCGCCCTTGCCGGAGATTATCACATAAAGCTCTTCGTGGGTCTTGTGCGAATGGAGGAAAGGGGCGTCTTCGCCAGCAGCAATGCGTTGCAACGAAGCTTCCGCACCTGTCATACCGAGTTCCTGACCAAGGAAAATCTTGCCTTCCACGTTTTGCCAACCATTTAGGTTCTTGATTGCATAATTCTTCATGATTTACTGTTGTCTTTTGATTTTTTGCGAAATTGCGTTGCAAAGTTAATGACATACAGCGAATTATACAAGTAGGCACTTTTTCTTGCCTTTGTTACCTAAAGGTTAGTAATGGATATATCAGATGCTTACAAATTTTACTTTAACATATTTTAGTTGTTTATCTTCTGCCATTACAAACCCTAAACAGGTTGTATTCGGTTCGTGTTATACTTCCCGTTCGCGTCCGCCGTCCGATCAGATTGCGTCCGCCGTCCGATCAGATTGCGTTCGCCGTCCGATTGGATTGCGTTCGCCGTCCGATCGGATTGCGTACGGGTGACGATGACTTTTGCAAAAGAGTTACTATAGTCCGCACAACATTCTGTACGGGCAAAGCTCACACTTCTTTCTGTCGTCCGTGGGCGTGAAGGCGGCGTCGGGGGAATACATGTCGGCTACGGTTTCCTTCAGTTTTGTGAGGAACTCCTCCTCGTAGACCGTTACGTCGCTTATCGGGTGTTTGTCGATGAGGAGCGTGGGGTCGTAGTCGTTGGCGGGGGCTTGCTTTATGAAGAGCAGCGCGGGGCTGACGGCGTCGTTAGCGGCGTTCCACTCCTTAGAACGGCTCACGATGAGCGAGTAGAGTATCGCCTGCAGGAAGTAGTTGGAGTGTTTGCTGGCGATGTTCTTCGGGTCGAACACTTCCTCGATGCTCTTTATTGCGCTCGACGGCTTGTTGCCCGTCTTGTAGTCGACCACGCGTATGCGGCGCTTGCCGGTCTGCTTGTCGGTGACGGCGTCGAGTCGGTCTATGATGCCGCCGATGGTGAGGTTGTAGTGTTTGTCTGGTGCACTTGAGACAAGTGCACCCCCTTTAAGTGCACCCTCTTTAAGTGCACCCCCTGAGGGGATGGTGAACGACAGCTGCGTGTACACCTTCGCTTCTTCCTCCATAGCGAGGATTGAGAACGGGCAGAGCTGCTGGTCTATCTTCAGCAGTTTGGTGATATACTCGATTATCACCTCGCGGTTGATGATCTGCAGTCCGTTGTTGGTCTTGCATTCCTCCTCCTCGAAGGCGCGGTCTACAACACTTGCCAGCAGTTTGCGGTTGCTGAGATAAGCCTGTATGTGAGCCTTCTCAATAACCGGACTATGGTCGGTGATGTCTTTATATATAAGGTAAGCTGCGCGGTGGAAGATGTTGCCGAACATGCGGTTGTCGATAGTCTCTGGGTCGCTGTCTGGCTCCTTTATGTGCGCTATGTACTGGTAGTAGAACGCCAGTTTGCAGCGTATGTATGTGTTGATAGCCGAGGGCGAGAGGCGGCTTATCTCCTCGAGCTTGCTGAGGGCAGTCTCGTCTTTCTCTATGGGTTTCGGCATCAGAGGCGTCGGCTGGTTCTTCGCCGTCAGACTGTAGTGGTCTATCTTCTGTCCGCTCTCCACGAGCAGCTGCAGCATGAAGCGGCTCATCTCGCCGGTGTGTCCGTTGTCGGTAGAGTTGTTGTAGGCGATGGTGATGTCGCCGGCGCGCTGCAGCAGTCGGTGGAAGTAGTAGGAGTAGATAGCTACCTTGTTGTCGATGGTGGTGAGTCCGTGCGCCTTGCGTATGGAGTAGGGTATGAACGACGAGTCGTTTACGCCCTTCGGCATGTTGCCTTCGTTGCACGATAGCAGCAGCACGTTGTCGAAGTCGATGTTGCGCGTCTCGAGCACGCCCATTATCTGCACGCCCACAACGGGCTCGCCGTGGAACGGTATCGACGCTGCGCCTACGAGCTGCGACACCAGTCGGCGCAGCGTGGTGTTGTCGACGAGGAGGTCACCGCTGTCTGCTAATGCAGCGAGGCGGTTGAGTATGGTGAACATGCGGAACACCGACTCCTGCGTGAGCGCATCGCCCTCCTGCTTTGTGGCTATGCCCACCTGCTTCACGAGTGTGGCAATGTGGTGCAGAATGGAATGTTGAGTGTTGAATGTTGAATGTTGAGTTGTCGGCTGCGCCGATGTTGAATTGTCGAATTTTGAATTTGGTTGGTGCACTTGAGACAAGTGCACCCCCTTTAAGTGCGCCTCCTTTAAGTGTACCTCCTGGAGGTGGTGTGCGTAGGGATGCGCCATGAGCTTCTTAAGGTAGTGTGGGTTGAAGGCAGTGCCCTTCTTGCGCAAGTCGAGCGTGTAGAGGTCGAAGAGCAGCATCACGAGCGACGCTACGGGCGTCATGGCGAGCGGAAAACCGCTCGTTATGTTCACCTTGTCGGCTTCGGGCGGCAGACTGTGCATTATGGGCAGCAGTATGCTCTCGTCGCACATCACGACGGCTGTCTTACGGCCAGCCTTGTAGCGGTCGTTCTCAAGAAGCCAGTTGCTCGCGAAGCGCGCCTGCGCGTTCTCCGTGGGCGAGGATATGAAGCGTATGCGTTTCGGTCGGCGCATGTTGGCGTAGATGTCGCGGTCGGTGTTGTCGAGCTCGTTGGGGAAGTCGGTTAGGTAAGCGGCGAACGACGCCGTGTTGTTCGGAACCGAAGCAGACTGCTGCGCTCTGGCTGTCGGCATGTAATATTCGTCGAAGTCCCAGTAGAACTTCGCCTTGCCCTCCTTCATCAGTCGGCTGAACAGCACACGCTCCACCTTCTGTATGAGGTTGAAGCCTACGAACAGATACTTGTCGTACTTTAGGTGGAGCGTCTCCTCGCTTGCCACCTTTCTATATATGGCGCCCTCGTAGCCTATGCCCTGCTCGGTGAGGCGGCGGTTATAGTCGTGGTAGATGTCGCCGAAGTGCGACCACAGACTGAGGAAGCGCTTCTTCAGTTCCGACTCGATGTCGTCGCTGAAGTTGGCGAAGAAGCGCTTCAGCATCTCCTTCTGCTCGTCGTCGAGATAAGATATGTCGTCGAGCTCGTGAATGTCCTTAAGGTTGCAGAATATGCTGTCGGCGTCTGCCATGTTCTTGTCGATGTCGTCGAAGTCGGCAAGCAGCAGCTGTCCCCAGCCGTAGAAATGGTCGAGCGTCTCGTCGATGCCCGTACACTTCGTGAACGACTTGTGTATGTCGCATATCAGCTTTATAGGGTCGGCTGGCTTGAGGTCGGTATGCTGGCGGAAGAGGTCGCTGATAGTGATGTAGGCAGGGCTCCATACGGGCTGACCCGCAATACGTGCAAGATGCTCGTTGAGGAACAGAGCGGCGCGCTTGTTCGGGAACACCACGGCGATGCGCGAGAGGTCGGTGCCGTACTTGCCGATTATATCTTCTGCGACATATTCTAAGAATGTTTTGTTCATGTTGTTTTCCTTTTTTTGTTAAACTTCAACGATGTTGTCCGAATAGACGTACCAGAGGTAGCCCTTCACGTCGGTGTAGCCCATGTCGTGTGTGAGCGATATGTAGCGCCGCACCTGGTCGGTGTGCTCGGGTTGCGGCTTGCCGAACTTGAAGTCGACGATCTGCACCTCATCGCCGCGCTTCATCACGCGGTCGGGGCGGTGCTCCGTCAGCTTGTCGGTGTGTGGGTCGTAGCTGAGGATGGAACACTCGTTGAAGAGCGTCCAGCCGCCCTCGAACCACTCCTTCACCTTTGGGTTAGAGAAGCGTTTGTGCAGCATGTTCTTCAGTTTGTTCGGCGTGATGACGCTCTCGTCGAACAGACCTTCCATCTCCATGTCGTGCAGACAGCTGTCTACGTCGTCGGCTGTCTCGATGTTCGAGAACAGATAGTGGAGCAGCAGACCCGTCTTGATGTACGACTGCTGCTCGGCCTGCTCGTCGTCAGCCTCGTCGTTGATGAAGTCGCGACTCTTGTTGCTCTGTTTGAACTCTACGTTCGAGGCGTAGGTCTTCATCGGCAGCAGGATGTTCTCTACGTGCGGCGTGAAGATGTTCGGCTCCTCAGCCTTTTTCTTCTCCTTGGTGGTGTCTATCTCGCCGTAAGTCAGGGTGATATGTTGAGATGGTGAGGTGGTGAGATCGCCATCGAGCGAGCAATCGGGCAGCTGCATGTCGCTTATCGCTTCCTCTATCACGTACGAACGCAGCGATGCGTTGCCGCGGCGTGCGAATACGATGAGGCTGCGCTCGGCGCGCGTGAACGCCACGTAGAGCAGGTTGAGATTGTCTACGCAGTTCTGCAGATGCTCCACGATGTAGTCGCGCTCGTATATAGTGCCCATCATCTGCTTGGCGCTGAAGTCTACCGGCACAAGCGGCAGCTCGTTGAACGGCGCCTCCGTAGGTTCGCACCATATAGTGTTGTTCTTCTCCATGCGCCAGTCGCAGAACGGAATGATGACGTGCTTGAACTCCAGACCCTTACTCTTGTGTATGGTGATAAGGCGAATGCCGTCGATAGAGCGTGCCTGGATGGTGTTCGATGCGAAGTTCTCGTTCCACTCCTCAACGAAGTCGTCGAGTGTGGCTGTGTTTGAGGTGAGGAAACTGGTGAGGCAGTCGAAGAAAGCGTATACATAGGCGTCTTCGCCCACGATGCGCTCAAGACTGAATATCTTGTAAAGACGTTCGGCAAGTTCGTAGATAGGCATCACGAGCAGTTCGTCGCTGTGGTCGCGGTAGCTGGCAGGCAACGCTTCCTCTACGCCCTCCTCGGTAGAAACCATGCGGTTGGCAGTCGCGAGGTCTACGCCCTTCACCTTCGTGAGGTAAGCCTTTGCGATGTACGCCCTTGTCAGCTTATCGTCCTGGTGCGTCAGCGAGTGCATCGCCGCTACGAGGATGTTCAGCGCCGTAGAGTTGTCGAGACGGAAAGCCTCGTCAGACACAATCTTCAGTTCGGGACGCACGCATGCGAAGTGCTCCGCAATCTGCTGTATGGTGTTGTTGGAGCGCACTATGATGGCTATATCAGAAGGGTCGGCGCCGAGTTCTATCAGATGGTCTACTGTCTCGACCGTCTTGTTCAGCGTGATGTCGGTGTAGTCGTCCTGCGGAAGCAGCTCGATATGTACGTATCCGGAGTCCTCGCGCTTGTCGGGCACCTGCTGGCACACGTCGGCATACGCACTCTTAAGCTGTTCGGCAAGGTCGTTATCGTCGCCGCAACACTCCTTCAGGTCGTTGAACTCTATCTCGGCGGCACGCTCGAAGAAAGCGTTGTTGAAGTTGATGACACGGCGCGACGAACGGTAGTTGTGCGTCAGCGTGCGTATGTCGAGCATGTCGCTCACCTGCGGGAACTCGCCCTTGATGTTGTTCAGCATACGCCAGTCGCCCGAACGCCAGCGGTAGATGCTCTGCTTCACGTCGCCCACAATCAGGTTGCCGTGCTCTTCGCTGTGGCTCATGCACTCCTCGAGCAGTACCTTGAAGTTCTGCCATTGCACGGTGCTCGTGTCCTGGAACTCGTCGATCATCACGTTCTCCAGATGCGAGCCTATCTTCTCGAAGATGAACGGCGAGTCGGTGTCCTTGATGAGCGAGTGGAGTAGGGTGTGGGTGTCGCTGAGCAGGAAACGGTTTGCCTCGACGTTCATCTCGCGCACCTTCCGCTCAATGCTGTTGAGCAGGCGCAGCTGGTTGAGATGCTTCAGCGTGAGCACCGCCGATGCGTACATTTTCCAGTTGCTCTTGCGCGTAGATTCTGCCTTTTCAAGAAGCGGCACGATGGTCTCCTCGGAGAAGTGGCGCAGCGATTGCGGCGCACTCTTCTTCGTCCAGCAGTCGGCAGAGCCTTCGTCGAGCGCCTTCTGCACTCTGCTCGTGATGATGCTCTCGTCGTATTGTCCGTTCTGCAGTTTGATGAAGTAGCCGGCAGGTCCCGACTTGCCATAGCTGAGGTCGGCGATGTCAACGCCTTCCGTTTCGAGAGCCTCGAAGAACTCCGCCGCAACGCTTTTCAGTTCCTCTTCGGCCTCGTCGCGTATGGTTCTGATGCGCTTGGTGTACTGCTCGAAGAAGCCCTTCTCGTGCAGCAATGTGTTAAGCTCCTTGCTCTTTGTCTTGTAGAACTCGCGGAAGATGTTCTCGCCGAACGACTTTATGTAGCCGATAACGTTCCAGTTCTTGTCGTCGTCGATGTTCTCCTTTATATAGCCGAGAATCCACTTCAGTAGCTCGTCCTTTTCGCCCAGTTCGTCGATCATCTCGTCTACAGCGATGCTCTCAATCTGTCGGTCGTTAAGCTCGATGCGCAGATTGGCCGTGAGGTCGAGCTCGCGTGCAAGATTGCGCAGCACGCTTTGGAAGAACGAGTCGATGGTCTCGATGCGGAAGTAGCTGTAGTTGTGTACAATATTAAAAAGAGCGATCTTGGCGCGATCGGACATAAACTGTTCGGTCACACCAAGTTCGCTCTTTATCTTTTCTATATAATCCTTCGACTTCGGGAGCTGCTTCCATATACCATAAAGTTGACTGAGGATACGTGTCTTCATCTCCTCAGTAGCTTTGTTCGTAAACGTAACAGCGAGTGTCGAACGGAAACTCATCGGGTTCTTGATGAGCAGTTTTATGTATTCTACGGATAGCGTGAACGTCTTTCCGCTACCCGCACTTGCTTTGTATACGGTAAGTGCTTTCTCTTCTGTCGGTGTCATAATGAATTGTTAGTCAATACGTGTGATAGTCATGGCGATGTCCTCAATAGGACGGTCGGCACGGTCGGTGTCGACGTTCTGTATAGCGTCTACAACGTCCAGTCCTTCCTCTACCTCTCCGAACACGGTGTACTCGCCATCGAGGAACGGAGTGCCGCCAACTGTTGTGTAAGCCTCCATCTGCTCAGCGCTGAAGCCAACGGGATTCTGCTTGCATATCTCTTTCGCCTCTTTCATAAGGCGCTCCTGCATCTCCTGCAGTCCGGCGCGGTCGCGGTTCTTGCGCATCTCCATAATCTCCTTCTTGTAGTAGGTCACAAGGTCGTTGAAGGTGATGGTCTCCTGGTTCTGCTTCATCTGCTTCTCCATCTGCTTGAGCTGTCCCTGGTTGTACTTCTCGCCGAGCACGATGTAGAACTGGCTACCGCTCGACTTCTTGTTGGGGTTCACCTCGTCGCCTAAGCGTGCTGCAGCAAGAGCTCCGCGCTTGTGGAAGTGTGTAGGTGTGAACTCAGCCTCAATAGTGTAGTCGGGTCCGCCTGCACCAAGCTGCTTGCCCTTTGGCGCATTCTTGCTGTCGGGGTCGCCGCCCTGCACCATGAAGTCCTTGATGACGCGATGGAACAGCGTTCCGTTGTAGAAGCCTTCTTCAACGAGCTTCAGCATATTGTCACGATGTTTCGGGGTGTCGTCGTAGAGGCGCACGATGATGTCGCCCTTCGGTGTCTCGATCTTAATCTTTGCCATTGTCGTAATATATATGTATATGATTAATTGTTTATATTTGTGAGTTTTGTTGTCAGTATTTGTGAGATTTGCCGTCTCTATGTATTGGAGATTAATATGCAAAATTAATTATTATTTCTGTGAATGGCAAACAAACTGGGCATAATAAAAAGATGTGTTATTAGTAAGTAAATAGCAGGATATTTCATTACAAATAAAAAAGTTTATATTTTTTCGGAAAAATAGTTCTATGTAAAAATAAAAGTATACCTTTGTAAACAATTTGATTAAATAAAACTAATTTGTTATGGTTAAAATCACTTTTCCTGATGGTTCTGTTCGTGAGTATGAACAGGGCGTGACGGGGTTACAAATCGCCGAGAGCATTTCGCCGGCTCTCGCTCGCAACGTTGTAT
>OQVT01001403.1_pt1 | contig 15072 bp, 11 predicted proteins | sample 1691561 | NCBI WGS metagenome assembly OQVT01 (sample SAMN03418260, study PRJEB22391) | human gut metagenome | biome: human-gut; feature: organic feature; material: feces | host: Homo sapiens | place: Tanzania | collected 2013-01 | reverse complement strand
CCATGCACCGATCCTGGAATCGTAAATCTCGTCGCACGCGATGTTGCAGACGTCAGCTATCATCATGCGAGTTTTACCAACACCAGTAGGTGCGCTTCTCAAATAGAACTTTGTCAGCCTTGCACCCATCGTCACCGTGTTTATGAAAGGTCCGTACAACGGCACGCCGAACTCTGGCTCGTTCCTCAACTTGCTGAACAAGGTGCTCAAACCGTCACTTACAAGCTTTGTGTTCTTGTCTAGGTTGTCCACAAAAGTAGACTTGATCTTTGACATTTTGTTTTCAATGTCGTCCGCAATGTCGTTCGCGCTCATGTTGTCGAACTCTTGCCATTGCTTTTGCCGTTTCTTTGCATCAAGCTCGTCCATATCGAGAATGGATGACACGTCTATACCAGCGTTGTCGTACTCTCGAAGCAACGTCATCTTCTTGAGTCTGTTGTAGTACAAGTCAAAGTTGTCAAGGTCGCATTCCGCCTGGACCTTGGCAAACCACTCGTTGCCCCTTGACGCTTTGTAAGTCGCATATGCCTCTGGGTACGTCGATAGGACGTCGTCGACCGCCTTGGCTGTGACCTTTGTTCCGCCGTTCGCATAGATCGTGCCGATTGCCGAGAACACAACCCTGTGCAGTTCTGATGTGAAGTCCTCGGCCCTAAAGAAATACTTTCCAGTGTCTTCCAGCAACTCGGGCTGGTTTATGATTCCACCTATCACCTGAATCGCGGATGTCGAGTCTTCGTATTTGCTCGCCAAAACACAACCTCCTATGATAGTTCAAACCCTTTTAGGTAGTTTTTCATTTTTGTCTCGGGTGCCTTTATCTCTATAACGTCAACTTCAGGGGCGAGCACTTTGTTTATCGCATCGGGCTGGTAATATTTGACATGCAGGTCCCTCTGCTCCTTGAAGTAGTTCTTGGCAGACGAGGAGCAGTTAAAGGACGCTCTGATATGCGAGTTTGGAAACCATGAGTGCGGTTACACTATGGATTCGAAAGAAGCGGTTCGTGAGCTCTTTGACGATAAAGAAGCAAAGAGTAATGAGCTGCTAAAGAAAGTCCTTCCTATCGCATGGAAGGAATATCTTGAAAAATGCGATGATTACTAATTATCATATTTGACTGTGGTGGCTGCTCGTCCGTGAGGATAGGCAGTTTTTTTTAATTACGTAAGGCCTTGATACACAACGAAATAAATTTGCAAATAAGATAAACTTTTCTTGCTAAATACTTGCGTATTTGATAAATTATCACTATCTTTGTAATGCAAATAAGATAAATAAGTAATCACTTAAAATTCTAAACATTATGGCAACTTATAAGAATATCCTTACCCAAAAGGGTCTTACCGAAAGCGAAGTTAAGAATATTGAGCGTGAAATCAAGCTCGATACCTACGCAAGTATCTTCAACCAGTATATGAAGGATGGAGAGAGCGGTTCAATTAGCGATGCCATTCCGCAGCGTATGCTCTCCCTCATCAAGATTGAGTTCGATGATGAGCGTGAAATGGCAGAGTGGGAAAATGACAACCTTTTCTTTGCCGCTACAGACTTGGAGCTGGCTATTGCCTATGTAAGAAAGAATGTCGATATGGAGCGTGTAGAGAGAGTCCGTTCGGTCCTCGCTTCAAACAATATGGAACTTGATGATGTGGACGAGGATCTGTCAGATGAAATCTACGACCTCATGGAGGAGTATGGCGCAGACCACGACCTCGCAGAAGGTTGGTGGGAGTATGAGGGAACAACCGAAGATGTACTGAAGGGACTTTAATATTGGCAATTATGGAAACGATAAATGCATATCCAACATTGGAAGTGGAAAGATACAATCTTACGCAAGCAGACTTACGCACCAAAGGATTGAACCTATATATCATCGTGGAGCGCGACCATAACTATTATGACGACTCAGATACAAACTTTCTGTATTTTGATGCTGAAGACAATCGACTGAAGACCGGACAGTGGACAACAAGAGGGTATTGTGGTGACTTTTACTATGACTATCCTCGTATTACGGAAGCCGACAATAGTATCAAAAATAAAGCACTTGTTGCGATGCGAGACTATGCAAAAAGTGCATCGACACCATCGAGCCTGACCACAATGTGGTGGAGAGATTACGATATAGAGGAGTTTGGAATCCCTTGTGTTGTATCGGGAGGTCGCAAATACCAAGGAGAAGGTGTGTTAGTTAAACTATACAACCACAAGAGCTACTACGGCTCTTCGGAAAGCGTTTCTTTGTGGACTGGTGAGAAGATGGAATTTGTCAATCCTCATTTCGTGAAAGTCGATGCGGACTTGGTTTTCTCCAAGATGTACGAGGTTCTTGATGATATGTCATTTGATGAGCTGTATAAATTCATCAATGAGTTCTACGACTCTCGTTATGATAATCCAACAACATTGATGTTAGAGAGAATATGTCCGATAGTTCCTACGAACCGACCTACCATTGAAGACAAACGCAGAAACTTGCGAGAGTGGGTTGCAGACAAGTTCAGCGATAAGACTCCGGAAGAGCAAGAGAAAATAACACATTGTATCATGGTGAAGAAATACGGAAAGGACACAATATGAAACTAATATTGACAGACACAAATAAAGGGTATTCCTGGAGTAACAGAAACAGATATTATCTCTGTGAAACACAGAAGGAGTACGACGAGCTTGTGGAGAAATACAAGAGCCACGAAAACTACCGTAAGGTTTATATGTTTGGATGCTATCGTGAGGTGGCAAACTCCATCCAAGTACAAATTGGTGTGGGTATCCATTGCCGACCACATACAGAAGTGAGCGATGGCTATGCAGTCCATGGTGGTCACACTTTGGATGCGGAGGGAATAACTGTCAGTTATAGAAATGGTACGTCGTCTATGGACTACACATCATACGAGCACTATATTAAACCGGGGTCTATCAAGGTAGACGAAAAGGCAAAAACAGAAAGTTGGTGGGTATGAACAAAAGGAATTTGACTCCAGCACCGATTGACAACAAGAATATTCTCGAAGATTTTGCCGACACCATTGTTAGCGAGTTCGATGACGGAATAGCGGAGCGCCAAACATTTTGGCGAGACAGGTGTTTGTATCTTGTAGATTACGCCTTTGGCACCAACCGCGGAACTGTAAAGTGTGTATATGGTAATCCAACTGACATTGACATCTTAAAGTTAAGGGATGAGTTGTCCAGATACCTTAACTGTGACGAAGAGAGAAATGCAAGCTGCTGCGAATTGGAGGTAGACGGAAAAGATATACGCCTCGCTTTCTATTGGAGAGAAGAATAAAGATTTATAGTTTAGTTTTTTAAGTGTAGAGGGACGGGCTAATTTGCGGCTCGTTCCTCTTTTTTTGTGGCAAAAACACAGCTGTTTACTGAACGATAGCGTTCACCACTATTTGATAACCTCTGACGAACACACAGCTTATTATAACTTACCTTTGCTATTGACAAAACAAAACTGCCTCATTTCTGCTGTGAGGCACGATTAATAACCCACAAGTAAGAAATGGCAAAATTAAGAATTTACAATCAGATTGTCAACGAGGAGGATAAGGTCTTTCTGCAGGACTGGTACGGCACGGACGGTGTTTGCTACAAAGACATTCCAGAGTTCCTTGACTCCATGGAAGAGGGCGACAACGAGATTGACATCAAGCTTCACTGCCCTGGCGGAGATTGCATTGAAGGTTGGGCAATCTATGACGCTCTGCGTAACTCCGGAAAGACAATCTCTGCAACCATCGAGGGCGAGTGCTCCTCTATGGCTACTATCATTCTCCTTGCCGCTCCAAAGGAACGGAGATTTGGCTTCGAGAATGCAAGAATGTGTATTCACAACCCTGCGTTTGATTGGCTTGACCTTTGTTCAAGTGAAAGACTCACGGCAGACGAGATTAACAACCTCAAAGCAAAGCTCACAGCGCAGGAGTTCTCTCTCAGGGAGGAGCAGAACAAAATTCTGAACCTTTATGTTGAGCGCACGGGGGCCGACCGCGAGGAATTGCAGTCGCTCATGAACGAAGACAAGTACGTTGATATGGCACGAGCAACGGAACTTGGCTTTATAGCCTCAACACTCGCTCCCAACACGGACAACAAGAAAAAACATAAATCATCAAAATCAAGCAAAATGGCAAAAGAACAGATTAAGATTGAGAACCGCATCGTAAAGAAGCTGCTCTCTATGGCTGGTATCGCCAAGATTGAGGACGTGCAGATCCTCGACCAAAAGATTACCGCCGCCGACGGCACCGAGTTCACCGTAGAGCGTGAGGACGGCGACCCGCAGGTTGGCGACAAGGCTTATCCCAACGGAACATACGTTCTTGAGGACGGCACTACTATCGTAGTTGCAGACGAGGTTATCGAGTCCATCACTCCTGCCGACAATGGCGATGGCGAAGGTGGCGACGGCAACGGCGAGGGTGACGGAAGCAATGACCTCAAGGCACAGGTAGACAACCTCACGCAGCAGGTAGCCGACCTTACCGAGCAGGTGAACACACTCACCTCCGAGAAGGAAGCTCTCGCAACCGACAAGGCAAATCTCGAAAGCAAGGTTACAGACCTTGAGGCAAAGGTGGCAGCACTGGAGCCAGAGGCAAAGACCGACGAGGAGAAGGCTATCCTTGATGTCGTAAACAAAGCCGGTGGCAAGGCGTGGCTCGACGGACTGAAGGATATGTCATCCACATTCACCGCAAGCAACCGTAAGTTTGTGGCTCATGGCGACAACAACGGCGGACAGCAGGGCGAGACAAGAGCACAGCGTATGCTCCGTGAGCAGCGTGAACGTCAGGAGGCAAAGCGCAAGGCTCGCAAGTAGTAATCAACATGTATAACGAATAAAACAAGAAGCATTATATGAAAACAATAGACTTCAATAGTTTTACCGTCGACAATGGTGCGATTCGTGACCTTAACGAGTTGCTTTTCACATCAATCTTTAACGACCCCGACCTTGAGCGTACCTGTACCATGGTGACAGACCTCACCAATGGTCAGAAGTTCGGCATGCTCGACTCTATGGGTGATGTCGGCGAGAGCGGCGGTGGCTGTGACCCCACCTACAGCAAGATTAAGGTTACTGGTATCGAGAAGACTTGGGATTTGGGCAAGTGGCGCATCCCTAAGTCTGTCTGCTACGAGGACCTGACCAACACGCTCGCCAAGTATGGAATGCATCCTGGCACAGAAGCAGGCGACATCACCGATACGCCTTACTTCGACAAGGTTCTTGAACCTCTGCTCCAGAAGGCTATCACCGAGATGTTCTGGCGTCTTACATGGTTCGGCGACAAGGACGCAAAGAACGTATCCTCATCTGGCATTGACACCGTTGGAGGTGGTCATATCACCGATACCATTGACCCGAAGTTGCTCAAGCCGACCGATGGCTTCTGGAAGCGCCTGCAGGCTATCATCGCCGATAATGCCGGACAGCAGACACAGATTGCAGCCAACAACTCTGCATCTAAGGCTCTTCAGAAAACAGACCTCCGCAAGTCGGGTGTGGCTATCGGTATCGTAGATGATATGCTCACCGACGCAGACTCTCGCATCTTCGACAAGCCCGACCACGCTATCATGATGACCAACTCGCTCTACAAGGCTCTGCGTAACGATGTCGTAGACAAGTACGGCAAGACGACAATGCCTTTCGAGTTCGTCAGTTCTGGTATCGGTCTGTCCGAGTATGACGGCCATACCGTGATTGTGCTTGACATTTGGGACCGCCTCATCCGCAAGTTCGAGGACAACGGCACGACCCTCAACTGCCCGCACCGCGCCGTTCTCTGCTCACCGAGCAACCTCTTCGTAGGAACTTCCGATAAAGACCGTATGTCATCACTTGATGTAGAGTTCGACAAGCGCAAGCGTGACAACTACATCTTCGCCGAGTCAGACCTTGGCACTGTCATTGGTGAGGACGACCTCGTACAGGTGGCTATCTAACAACAAGTCTAACAAGGAGGGGAGGCCGCAAACCTCCCCTTTATGAATTAAAAACATACAATTATGGCAGAAACATGTGATTACGCTCTTGCACAGGACATTTCCGTATCGTGCGAGAAACCACAGAAAGCCGGAATGATGAATAAGGGCTACCTTGTCAATTTTGATGATGTTGACTGGGCAACACTTGCACAGACAGAAAACATCGTTTCAAAGCTCGCCCTCTTGCAAGGTAGAGCTTATGAGGTAGTCGTTCCTGGCAAAACTCCATTCACGGGAACGCAGACCGCACTTGTAGTTGGTACATACCTCAACAAGTTCACTAAGACGGTTTCTATCGTGGTGCTCAACTCTGGTCCCGATGTTTCAAAAAATGTCATTGACCAGCTCGCCAATGGTCGTTTCATCTTCATTGGCGAGAACAAATACAAAGGTACAGACGACAAGAATACCTTTGAAATCTTCGGTCTGGAGCAGGGGCTTACCGCTTCTGAAATGACAAATGACAAGTACAGCGAGGACACTGAAGGCGGTTGGGCTGTAACGCTGACAGAGGAGAATGCTCCAAGTAGTGGCATCTTCTTCTTCTCCGAGTCGGTTGCAGCAACACGCGCTGCACTCGCTTCTCTCGTAAAAGGCTCATAAGAGATAGCGTATGGAAGAATACGAGATTATTATGAGCCGACTGACTGATATGAGGAGCCGTTTCGATAGCGGCTTCTCATCATCAGACAGGAGCTATATTGAGCAGCTTTACAGAAGTCTGCTCAACAAGACGGTAAGGCGTAGCGGATGCGCTGACTGCTACCGCGATGCCTTTCTTGAAATTTACACTTATCTCAAAAGAACAGGAAAAATGCCTACTAAACCCAATTACGTTCTGAAGGCGGGTGTCATTGTGCATCCCAATGGAACAAATCAGTTTTATGCAAATGCGAACATTCCAGACGAGGTTGCGGAAAAGCGCCTCGCAGAGTACCCCGAATCAATCTCCGACTTCCTCTCGTACCCGAGTGACTACCTCGCTCGTGTCGAAGCACGCAAAAATGGTGAGGTGTCTGCTCCGACAGACCTCGAAGCCATGTCGGCAGCGTATAAGGAGGCTGTGGAGGAGCGTAATGCAGCAACAATCGAGATTGCTGCAAAAAAGCAGGAGATTGAAACCCTCAAGGCGAAACTGGCTCTTACCGAGGATGAACTTGCATCCGTGAAGAAACAGCTTGAGGATCAGCCCACCGCATCAGCAGATGATGACGGCGCACTCTCAATGGAGATTGAAACCCTCAAATCAGACCTCGAAGCGGCAAACGCAGAGAACGCCGCTCTGAAGAAAGAGCTTGAGGAAGTAAAAGCCGCAGCCAGCACTACCACCAAGAAACGTGGTGCCAAGTCTGCAGAGTAACCCTTTTAAGTAATCATCATGGCAGAATACAATGAAAAGAAACGTAACGCACTCGGCATCATCGGGTGGTTCGTAGTGTCACTCGTCATCAATCTTCTCGCTCTTGTGCCTATGGTACTCCGCGAGCGTTACCAGTGGAAGAAGTACAACCTCCCCGAAATCGAGTGGTACGACATTCTGCGCTACGGCGTGGCAATCGTCATCGGCAGTGGTCTGCAAGGACTGGCACTGCAGTATTTCTTTGGAATGTAACATCGGAAACAAACAAATAACCCATTGCACTCATGAATATCAATAACGTAAGAAAGCCCAAGAAAAGAATTGACGTGAGCTATTGCTCCACGTTGAACATCCAGCTCTACGGAAGGGATAATCTCTATCCGCAGAGGATGCGTGACCTTATCCAGAGTTCACACACAGGAGGGGCTTGCTGTGAGCGTTATCAGACATTTATCGAGGGCAATGGGTTAAACAACACCGAGTTCTCGGAGTATGTCTGCAACCGTGCCGGCGATACCGTGGATGACATTTTCCGACTGATAGCCCATGATATGGCAATGTACCACGGCTTTGCCCTGCATGTGAACTACAACATCTTCGGCGAGATTGTCGAGGTTTCCCATGTTCCTTTTGAAACGTGCCGACTGGAAGAGGAAACCGATGACGGAAAGGTGGTGTACATCAACTATCATCCCGACTGGACTGGCCACAAGACCCGAAAAGGTAAGTATATCCGTGTCACAAAGGATAACACAAAGAAAATCTACACATTCAACCCACGTAGAGAGGTTGTCATGGCGCAGATAAGGAAAAGTGGCGGCATTGAGAATTACAAAGGGCAGATATTGTGGTTCTCAATGGCTGGCAAGTGGGAATACCCATGCCCGATATATGACAAGGTGGTTACAAATATTTCCACGGATGAAGGACTTGACAACGTGAAATATCGCAATGTCAGAAACAACTTCCTGCTTGCAGGTATGCTCACACATAAAAAGGGTTCTTCACTCGGAATTGACGAGAATGGCAATGAAATCAAAGACGAGAACGACAACTCTGCAAGCATCAGTGAGAGTCTTGACATCTTTCAAGGCGATGAAAATGCCTGTGCCATCATGGACGTCACCATAGAGTCAGATGAAGACAAGCCAGAGTTTACATCGTTTGAAGCGCAGAACTTCGACTCCAAATTCAAGTGTACCGAAGAGAGTGTTACCAAGAGTATCTATATAGCATTTGGTCAAGAGGTATTCTACCGAATTATCGAAGGCTCGCTTGGCTTCTCCACAGACATTATGTCTGAGGCTTTCCGATATTACAGTTCTTACACCAGTAGTCCTCGACGCGCAATCAGTCGTGCCTTGAAGCGTATCTTCGACAACTGGAAAGAGAATGTAAACCCATCGGATGATTATGAGATACAATCACTTGTGTACCAAGGAAAATAAATTTATATGGAACATATATTACAACCTACTGACGTTCGGTCGCTCGGACGACCTATCGGAAAGGTTGCTGACGAGAAGCTGATGGCGTTTATCACTGAGGCAGAGCAGCTACATATAAAGCCTGTCCTCGGTGATGAGCTGTTCCTTAGAATTCTCGACAGCAACGAGAAAGACAACAATGAAATTGCAACACTTTTAAATGGCGGAACTTATAAGGATAAGAGAGACGGACTTCGCAGCTTCATGGGGCTCAAAGTTGCACTCTCTTATTTCGTTTATGCTCAAAACCTAATGTCGGGTGATATTGAGTCCACTCGCTTTGGGTCTGTGATGAAGAACGGGGATTTTTCCACGCACATATCATCAAAGGAGCGTTCTGACGCATACAACAACGCTGTGGATGTGGCAAAAGCCTATCTTCGGGAGTGTGTCGAGTATTGCAAGGAAATTGGCCTTATAAAAGTGGTTGGAAGAGCGAAATACAACGTCGGTGGCGTTACAATCCGCAAAATCGGCAAGTAATAACCATTAGAAAGCAATAATCATGAATTTAACAGATATATCATCACTAAAGGGCAAGGTTGCCAATGGTGGAGCCACTTCGCAAGGTATTTTGACGAGCGAGAATTGGAATACGCTCGTTAGTGCCGTAGATGAGCTTCAAGGAGCCTCTATAGTTGCTGTTACGCCATCTGCAAACCCGACATCATCGTCAGTGAACGTGATTTTGCAGTTTCAGACGGGAAAAGGCAATCCAGTGCAGTGTCAGTTGGTAATTCCAGCGTCGAGCGAGGCTTCTGCCGGTGTTTTTACGCCAGCACAGCTCAATTCGCTTAAATTACAGATACAGGCGGTTCAAAAAACGGCCAACGCCAACGCGACGACTATCAATTCACTAAAAGACACCTTGAATTCTACCACAAATGCGACAAATGCATCTGCAAGGCTTATAATTCCCGTGTTTTGCAACAATAGCATCACATTCGAGACCGAAGAGGCGTTCAAGGAACGTGGAATGGATGAGGAGAGTTGTCAAATCCTCAAAAATGTGGAGTATGCAGCCCAAAAATACATTGCTTGGCACCACAAAACTGGCGAGACAATAAACATCGATACGCTTGCATTGCTAATAGTTAGTTCCGATGGAACACCATCTGTTGTTACAGAGGAATTAACAGAAGAATTTAAAGAACTGCCGCAGCTTTACGAACGCGTAACGACCGTGGAAAACATCAAGTATGTGTACAAGCTGTACGCGATTGTAGACTCGTCTAATACGGTTGTGGTTATGGATAAGACCGGGATGCTGTATTACGATATAGCGACACAGGAGTTCTTCAAATATGTATACAGAAGACCGAAACCAGGGGCGGCTCTTGGATGGGTGAGAACAACGGTTGAAGATGTGAACCTTGATGCTCTTTTTGTGTGTAACAAAAAGGTATATGAATATGTTGATGGCGGCATGGTAGCTGTCGGCTCTTCTCTTGAGATTGGCGACAAGGAAGGCACTGCCTACGAGGGCTCGAAAGGCGCTGCCCTTGAAAAGAGAGTGACGAAACTTGAAGGTAACCCTGTCAGTCCTATCTACAATGTAACGGTGGAAGTGCCTCTTTCTGATGGCGCTTTCTATTCTTTGTATAATGCCGAGTACACGAATCTGTCTGCCCTTCATGCTTCACTACCTAAAGCAACGAAAGGAATGATATTGTCGTTTGCCATTGCTAAAGGCAAATGGAAGACCTACCAGTACACATCTGAAAGCACTGAGAGAGAGGACTGGATAAACATCGACAACTGGCAGGACTTTGGTTCGCTTGCTGCAGGATCAGAAACGTACATAATCATTGATAGTCTTTGTGGTCCTCGTCAGACAACCGGTTCGGGCGGCAGTCCGCTTCCCTATGACCTCGCAAGCGCAGTGCAAGCGTTGGCAGACTATGAGAAGACAAGCCAGATAACATATCGTAAGCGTGGTCTTGTAATTTCTTATGTGATTGACGCAGACGGTACAAAGATGGAGACCAAGCAGTTCCAAGGTGCCGTCACGGACTTTATGAACCTTGAGTTTTGGAATGACTTCGGAGGCGGTGGCTCAAAAGTCGTTACATCGGACAACCTGGAAGTGAATGGCACTGATGCGTTCTCTACTGGTGGCGCAGCACGCTACATCCCTGTTTCGGGAAAATTTGAAAAGAACGAGGACGCTAACACTTTGAACCTCCAGTTCTATGGAGCTGATGATGAAGAGCAGACAAACGACCCTCTTTTTGCCATTGAGAACATTCCCATGGGAGGCTCGGGCGGTGGAGGTCCTGTCGCCACTATCAACTTCACCATCGTAAACCAAAACAAGGTTATTGCAGTAAACAGCGAGTTTATCCTTCAGCTCGACATCGACACGGAGGATGAGGTGGATCAGATTGTCATTGCTGACAAGACTACTGGCACTGCGTTGAAAACTGTGAACGAGCCTAAGCCTTCGGGTGGTCTGTATAATGTAGACCTTTCGGAGTACTTCAAGAACGCTTCAAATCAGAAGTTCAGCATCACTGTAAAGTCCGGCTCTCTCTCGCTTACCAAATCCCTCACTATCCGTGCCGTGGATGTGTCGGTGGCAAGTGTGCAGACGCTCGGCTATACTGCCGATACCGTTTTGCGTGTTGGTGGTGGTCAGACATCTATCAATGTTTACAAGTTCCCAAACAACGTTTCGTCTATCAATGCGACCGTTGAGGTGTATTACAATGGCGAATGGAAGGTGTTCCAGGAAAAGACTATTACATCTACAGCCACACAATCTGTAGTCATAAATCCTCGTGACCTCTTCGGAAATGGAGAAGTTGCTTTGACGCATAGCGTTCTTCCTATTCGCGTCCATGGAGTGGAAGCTGACTCGGGTGTTGTGGGCAACTACCTATACACTGGACTATTCGTAATTGACGACAATGCTATACTACCGTTGATTCTGATGAACTGGACTTGCGATGGAGAGGAAGCCACCGTAAAGCTCTTGCAGTCCGTTAGTGTGAATATTGCCATTTACGACCCGACAAAAGCTATGGGTTCGGCAGACTTCTTCGTCACGAACAGTAAGACTGGCACCAAGACCTTGCTTCGCTCGATCGAAACAAACCGCTCTATTGCACAGACTCTAACCTATCGTGTTGAGAATGTGGAATATGACGGCTCGGTATCATTGTCAATAAGTGGAGAGAACGGCAACGCTTCAACTCTGCTGCCGATGAAGTTTACCGTGAACGGAACGTTGCTCGCTATCAGTAGCATGGGCAATGCTGCTCTTGACATCAACCTCCGCAGACGCAGCAATTCGGATGTTGATAAGTCTATCAAGTCGTCATTTGTCAATGCGAGTGGTCAGACAGAGACTTTTGAGTTGAAGGTGTTTGGCTCAAACTATTCATCTAACGGCTTTGTGAAAGACTCATACGGCACATCACAGTATGGACAGGACAACGACCCCGGCATCATGGCACTTCGTGTAGCAGAGGATGTGACGGCTTCGCTTGATTATCCTCTTTTCGCAAATCAAAACGTAGAGACAAACGGTTCTGCTTTCCAAATGACATTCCAAGTGAAGAATGTCATGGATGATGATGCGGTTCTGTTGAAGTGTTTTGACGGAACGGTTGGCTTGTATATCAATGGAGGAAGTATCATCTTCACCACCGTAGGTGCAAATCCAACTGAGGCAGCAAGCACCGACTCTACCTCTATCCGCGCCAACTATACACAGGGAGAAGTTATCACGCTTGCTCTTGTGTTTGAGAAAGCCGGTGCTTCACCAAAGGCTGGTGTCGCCCTTGTCAAGATGTACATCAATGGTGAGGATGTTGGAGCTTGCTATTACAATACGGGACGCAGTGCGACTTACTCTGAGGCGACATTTGAGTTTGATGGCAAGTTTGCAGACCTTTATATCTACGACATCATGGCGTGGCGTACATTCTCTGATGACTACCGAAAAGTGTGGGAGGAGTACCTGCTCAAACTGTCGGACACTTCGACAATGATTAACGAGTACGAGGAGAACAACAGTATTATGGCCACACAGCAGATTACCGAGGAACCCACGCAGCTAATTGCAGCCAGCGGCAATCGTGTTCATGTGGAGACTGGTAACTACGAGCGTCCACAAGCCAACGCCCTCTTCAATATCGGTATACCGTATTTCGTCATCACGGCCAACCAAGAGGTCATCGATGCAGAAGGCTATACTTATGCAGACGAGAAGAATGGAGGCAATTTCCCTTCATGGTTGGAGTCAAGAACATCGGATAAGAAATCCACAATCTATGTGGACGTATATGCGTATTTCCCCGACAGACCTTGGCAAAACTTCGTAGCTTACAAGGTTCCGATTACCAACCAGGGAACAACCTCGTCAAAGCGTCCTATTAAGAACGTAAAGATGAAGTTCAAGAAAGCAAAGTCGATGGAGTTGCTGCATAAGCGCTCCGACTTTACCGATCCAAAGCAGTTGGCACTCTACGACATCTGTGCTGCAAACATCGCCAAGAGAAAGGTGCAGATTTACGATGAGAGTATTCCGACCAACATCATCACTGTAAAGGTGGACTATTCAGAGTCTGGTGGTGCGCATAACGGAGCCTCAACAGAGCTCTTCAACCTCGTTCAGCGTGCTCTCGGCAAGGACTATATGACCCCGGCGCAGATAGCATACGACTCGACGAACCCAAAGTACACGATGAACTCGTCTATCGACTCCATCCCGTGTGCTTTCTTCCGTACCGACACCACAGACCCGAAGAACGCTTATTTCCATTCTAAGGGAAACTGGAACCAAGACAAGGGTGATGCCGCTATCTACGGCTTTGAGAAATGTGCTGCATACAACGACAAATGCCTTAACTATGGCGACTTCAAGGAGGTTGTCGTTACTACCGTTGATGACGGAGTAAACAAGGCTGATTTGGTTACACAGAGGGCTGCTGCTTACGTTCTCGAGAACTTCTCTAAGATGAACGCATCCGTACCATACATCTTTACGGAGTTCTGCGGCCCGAACTATAAGGTGTATCGTGATAATGGCGAGGGTACGTTTGAGGAGGTGGACCCGGTAGCTTCGTTTGTTGAGACAACAGAGTCGGCAGAGCAGATGAAGACGCACCTCTCCGATTTTGACCTCAGCGCAACCTACCGCTATGACACTACGCCAGAGGCAGAGGGAGAGCATACTTATAAGTATTATCATTATGTGTCTAAGGGCTTCAAGGACACGACGGGTAGAATGTACTTCAATCAGACAACCCAACAATGGACGGTCACTGGCGATGTGCTTAACCCGGTCGAAAACTATGAAATCCTTACATACGATGATATGGCGTGGTTCAGAGGTATCAGCAAGCCTGCTGATATGATAAAGAAGGACAACCACTGGACGAACTACTTCGAGTCTCGTTATCCTGATGATGACGACCTTAATGACCTCTATGCGAATGGCGGTAGTTTTGTGCAGTGTGACTCTGTATCCGGAGCGACAACAACGGAATACTATTGGGATGCTGTGGACGAGAACAGCAAGCTCATAAACTCTGACGAGGGTATATCAAACCATAAGGAAGGCATTGTGTACAAGACAAAGGACGGCATCTATTGCAAGTATAAGAGTAGTTGCAAAAAGGTTCCGTATCAGCTTTTCCGTTGGCTTGAGTTCTGCCATCGCGCCGACTATGAGACTGGTAATCTCTCGTTGTGGAAGACCGACCTTTACAAGTACGCTAACCCATATTCGGTATTCTGTTACCACTGCTTTACAGACGTGCTGCTTGCAGTGGACCAGCGTTCCAAGAACATGATGTTGGGCTTTTACTTGGAGAAGGACGGAAGTGTGAGATTGTACCTCAATCACTTGTATGACGGTGATACGATTTTGACTTCCGATAACAACTGCGGTCTTACCGTACCGGTAGACCTCGACCCCGACTCCGAGGAGGCACGCAACTATTATGCAGGCTTTGGTTCTGTATTGTTCCGCAACAACTACCTTGGTGGTGGTCGTGTGCAGATAGATGCAGACGGTAATACTATCTCCTTGTCGCAAGTCTATAACGCTATGCGTTCCGTGCAGGTTAATGGTAACGCTCCATTCTCTGAGGCAGGATGCACATCGTTGTGGATAACCAAGCGTCTGTCAAAATGGGCAAAGCTCGTCAGCTCATTTGACCAGGAGAGAAAGTATGTGAACACAATGGCTTACGATGA
>OQVT01001400.1_pt1 | contig 15082 bp, 14 predicted proteins | sample 1691561 | NCBI WGS metagenome assembly OQVT01 (sample SAMN03418260, study PRJEB22391) | human gut metagenome | biome: human-gut; feature: organic feature; material: feces | host: Homo sapiens | place: Tanzania | collected 2013-01 | reverse complement strand
ATGATATTTCTGTTCCAGTACTAGAAAAATGTGGATATTTTATTGGTATAAGAAGTGGTTTTTGTGACATTGTAAGTTCAGCAAAATGCAAAAAAATAATTATATATCAGCCATATATTTTCTGGGGAGATGGGAGTAATTTAGATTTCAGCATTTTCATTGCTGTTTCTCTATTTTGAATTTGAGAACGCTCTGATTGACAAGCAACAACTATGTTTGTTGGAATATGTGTAATTCTTACTGCTGATGAAGTTTTATTAATATGTTGTCCTCCTGCTCCTGATGCTCTATATGTATCTACTCTTAAATCGTCTGGATTAATATCTATTTCAATATCTTCTGTTATTTCTGGTAAAACTTCTAAAGATGCAAATGATGTATGTCTTCTTCCACCTGCATCAAAAGGAGAAATTCTTACTAATCTATGTACTCCCATTTCTCCTTTTAAATATCCATAAGCATTTTCTCCAATTATCTCAAATGTAACGCTTTTTATTCCAGCTTCATCTCCTTCGAGATAGTCTAATTCTTTAACTTCATATCCTTTTTTATTTGCCCATCTTGGGCAAATACGTTGATAGAGCCGTACAAAGTGGCAACGTAAACATACTTTATGAGCAAATACAATGGGTAGTGCTTAGCTCAGCTTTAGGTGCTCTTCTCTCTTGGCTGATGTTACCTACTTTTACAGCTATCTACGAACGCGGTATTGCCAGTATAACTGTACGCGGCTCCATGTTAAAAATGCTCTTGGCTCTTCCCTCAGTGCGCGGCGTCAAAGCTCTGTTTGGCTGCTTGCGTTCTCCTTTGGAACTTAAAGCCTGGGCCTGCCCCAATTGTGCGCCCTCAGAAGCGGGAGAAAAGGAATCGACTAATGAGCCTTTTGCCCTCCCTTGGGATTTGCTCAGCTGGAATGTTTTTGCTACTGCCGTTTGGACAGTAACCTGTGTAAGACTGATTGGTACCGTATGTGAAACCTGTAGTTCCCAATGCACCAAGTGTAGAATATGGAGCGATATCCTGGTTACCGATGATACCATAGCTGGCACGGATCTTCATGTACTCTACAGCATCCTTGATTGGCTCCCAGAATTTCTCATTTGAGATAGTCCAGGCTGCAGCTGCAGATGGGAAGTAACCCCACTTCTTGTTGGTAAAGCGGCTAGAACCATCCGCACGGAAGGTGCCGGTCAACATATAACGGTCTGCATAGTTGTACATAACGCGAGCTACACCAGAGAGCATGGTCCACTTGCTGTAGCCGTTGCTAGGACTCTTGGAAGCTGCATCTGCTACGTTCCAGTAACCCAACTGCTCGTGAGCAAGGCCTGTACCGGAAATACCCATGCTGCGAACCTCGTTTGAGGTAACTTCCCATACTCCTGTTGCTGTCAAACCATGATCGCCCCACTTGTTGCTGTAGGTCAAGTTGTTGGTTGATTGCAATGCGGTAACGGTAGCATCGTTGTTGCCCATTGAATTACCAGACTGGTTCACCTTGGTAGACGTGAAGTTATACCACTTGTAATCGTTGTAGTCGATACCATTGGTCGTGGTGAATGTCAAGCCTTTGAGGAGATTGAACTTCAAGTCAACGTGACCGGTTGCATGACCGAAATATTTTCCGTAACCGTTTTCCGAGATTATATCTCTTGCAATTTTATCGACATCAGAACATTTTGCTCCGGGTTTTACGCTGTCAAGTACAGCAAGCTGAGCTTTAAATACGATGTCATAAACCTTTTTCATTTCTTCGTCAGCCGACTTGATTGCTTGAATAGAACAAATTAACAGGCAAAGTACTCAAAAACGCTCTTTCCTCAGCCGTTCTCTCATTCGGATTAGCTGCCAGATATTTTGAAGCGACCAAATCTCCTTTTTCATTCAATATACCGTATGTAAAGAAACCCTCATCGTTCCTCACCAACATATATTGGTCTGTCGTTTTAGCCCAATTCACATTCTCATCACCTCCAAGAATGAATGTAAGCATTTTACCATTGGGCTGTTTAATGGTAATTGCCTGTCTCTTTGCCGGAATGGCAAAAGCTCCCATGCCTATCATAAGACACATAAGAAGCATGACTGTTTTTCGTAAACCTTTTCTCATTATATGTTTCTGTTTTTTGTTTTTCACTACGCTACAACGCAAATCTTATTGCTTTAAGTATTCGTTTCTTTCATGAATAAGACGTATTTGCAAGCATCCCTGCAGCACCGGATGCGTACTGAAATCACGCACCAAAATACTGTTGGCCAAAAGATATTTAAAGATCAGCTTGCCTCCTGCGGCCTGCTCCGGCAGTCTTTCGCTAAACTTCGCCGCATAAGCCTTGGCCAGCTGCTGCATCAGCTCACCCTCCGCACGGAAGGTAACGAAATTAGTTGCCGTTGGCCATACCTTAAAACCTAAGGTTTTCAGGCAGTCCGCAAATTTATCGCGTTCCTCGCGAATGATTTTGATGCGCTCCTTATACAGCTCCTTATTTTCGTAAACGGTCTTGGCAGCCATCAGCGTAAAGGCATTTACATGATACGGCAGCAGCGCCTTGCCCAGCTGTCGCACCAGTCCCAGCGCACCCACTGCGTAACCGCAGCGCAAGCCTGCCAGCCCATAGGCCTTGGAAAAGGTGCGGAAAACCATCAGATTGCTGTAGCGTCCCACTAAGCTCAAAGTAGAGCCTGCTACCAGCCACAGCTTATGCATCGGACGCAAATCATTCGGTGCCAGCTCCTTGCCATCGGCAAATTCCATATAAGCCTCATCCATAATAACAGGGCAGTCTACATTAGCAAGAATTTTTTCCATAGCTGCCAGGCTGTTATAGTTGCCTGTCGGGTTATTCGGATTGCAGACGATCAAGAGCGACGGCTGCTGCTCCTTGCAAAAGCTGATAACGCTATCAGCATCAACAAAGCCTTCGGCTGTCAGCGGATAGCGCACCTCCTCGCTGTCGGAAAGGGCAGCGTATTCGCCGTACATAGAAAATGACGGCCAGGGTACGGCAATCTTTTTGCCCGGTCCGCCAAAAACATAGCAGGCCTTTTCCAACAGCTCGCTGGAGCCGTTACCGATTTTTACACAGTCAATATCTACATCCAGCTCTTTGGCAATAACCTCGCACAGGTTTTCCGATTTAATCGGCGGATAACGGTTAAACGGGAAGCGTGCGGTGCGCTGGGTAATTTTTTCCGCAATCTCCTGCGGCAGCTGGTAATTACTTTCGTTGGCGTTAACAATAATATCCGCAGCCACGCTTTCTACGGCATATTCCTCCATCGCCTCAATACTTTGGCGAACAGTAAAGCTACTCATTTTCTGCCTCCTTATTTACCCACACGTTTACGGATAGCGTTGGCATGAGCCTGCAGGCCCTCTGCTTCAGCCAAGGTAATAATATCGTCGGCAGCAGCCATCAATGCCGGAGCAGTGTAGGCAATAATGCTTGTTTTCTTCATAAAGGTTTCTACGTTCAGTACGGAATAGAACTTCGCCGTACCGCCTGTCGGCAGAACGTGGTTCGGTCCTGCATAGTAATCGCCCAGCGGTTCCGGTGAATAAGCACCCAGGAACATTGCGCCGGCATTACGGATATACGGCATAATTTCGAACGGTGCCTTAGTCATGATTTCCAAGTGCTCCGGTGCGGAAAGGTTTGCCATTTCGATAACGGTAGGCATATCCTTGGCAAGGATAATCTTGCCTGCCTGCTGCAGTGAGGTACCGGCGATTTCCTTACGCGGCAGCTGTGCCAGCTGCACTTCGATTTCCTCGCCCACAGCGTTGGCCACACGCTCGCTGTCGGTAATCAGAATAGCGCAGGCCAGCGGATCATGCTCTGCCTGGCTCAGAAGGTCTGCTGCCAGATAAGTCGGGTTAGCGCTGTCATCTGCTACAATCAAAATTTCGCTCGGACCGGCAAGCATATCAATATCAACATGACCGATAACGGCTTTTTTAGCCAAAGTTACGAAGATATTGCCGGGGCCGGTGATTTTTTCTACCTTCGGTACGGTTGCGGTGCCAAAGGCCAGCGCAGCAATCGCCTGAGCGCCGCCCATTTTATAAATTTCGGTAACACCGATTAATTTTGCCGTTACCAGCACGTTCGGATTAACCTTGCCGTCCTTTCCGGGCGGTACGGCCATCACAATGCGGGGAACGCCTGCTACCTTTGCCGGGCAGGCATTCATCATTACAGACGAAGGATAAGCAGCAGTGCCGCCGGGAACATAAATACCGACGGAATCAACCGGCGTAACCTTTTGTCCCAGCAAAGAACCGTAAGGGCGGTTCGTAAGCCAGGTTTTCGGCATCTGCTCCTCATGGAACTTCATAACATTGGCAATGGCACGCTCCAAAGCAGCCTTTACTTCCGGTTTGACGATAGCTTCCGCTTCCGCAAATTCTTCCTCGGTTACGCGGATATTTTCCGGCGTCAGCTCTACGCGGTCAATCAGCTTAGTATAGTAAAAAAGGCTTTCGTCACCGTTTTTGCGCACATCAGCAACAATCTGGTCAACAACCTGTGCTGCCGTCATGTGTCTGCCAAACATAGCATCCGTGCCTGCCTGAATGCGCGGAGATAATTCCACCTCGTCAAAAGCTTTCTTCTTCATCAAAGCAGCAATCTCTGCTGCGCTCATCTTTCTTGCGTCTGTAACCTGCATTTTATTTTTCCTCCTCATTTAAAACAATACGTAAATCCTCAACCAACTTGTGCAAGCGCACAAATTTCAGCTTGAAGCTGGCGCGGTTGGCAATCAGTCTGGCAGTAGCGGTGAAAATAGAATCAACCTCCGCCAGTTTATTTTCTTTCAGGGTTCGCCCCGTTTCTACTATATCTACAATCATTTCGCTCAGGCCTACAATAGGTCCCAGCTCAATCGAGCCGTTGAGCTTAACAATTTCCGTCTGAATGCCCAGCTTATTGAAATAAGCCTTGGCGCAGTTAGGATACTTCGTTGCTACCCTCAGGTGAGCGTAATCCGTCAGCTTGTCACGTCGCTTAGCCTCCGGCACCGCCATCATTAAACGGCAGCGGCCAAAGCCCAAATCCAAAAGCTCCACTACGTCCTTATCCTGCTCCAGCAGCACATCCTTGCCTATGATGCCGATATCTGCCGCACCGTATTCCACATACGTCGGCACATCAACCGTCTTGGCAATAATGAAGCGTACCTTGGTTTCCTCGTTGCTGATAACCAGCTTGCGTGAATCCTCGGTAACGTTTTCGGCGCTGTAGCCTACCTTCGCCAGCAGGCGTACAGACTTATCGAACAGCTTGCCCTTCGGCAATGCTATAGTAATGTATTCGTCCATAAAAATACCCCTCTATATTTCCCAGCCATAAGCTGAATGAGTATAATGTTTTTTCTTTAAGCTTATTCTACATATACTAACGATTTACAGCCATATTCCTTTACTGCGAGCGCTGCTCCCTGCAGGTCCGCAGCCTCGGTCAGCAGCTTCACGCTGCGGCCTTCGCGGCGCAATGCCGTCGCTTTGGCAATCGCCTCCGGCAGCTTGCCTTCGCTCCAGGCTACCAGCACGTCCCAGGTGCGGTTATTGGTAGCAACGCCGTTGCGTTCCAAAGCCAGCAGTACACGGTCCACGCCAACGGCAAAGCCTGTTGCCGGGCATTCCAGCCCGAAGCGCTGCATCATCTTATCGTAGCGTCCGCCGCCTGCCACCGGATAACCCATTTCCGGCAGATACACTTCAAAAAGCATACCCGTGTAATAATCCAAAGAACGATATAAGCCAAGGTCAAAGCTCAAATAGCCTGCGGCACCATAAGCCTCCACCAGCTTGTAGATTTTGCGTAAATCATTCAGCGCGCCTTGGCACTTGGCGTTAGTTACTATTGCAGCAACCTTGTCCAAAAGCTCTATGCCGCCCTGCAGGAAGAGGAAATCAGCAAAAAGCTGCTTGATTTCCGGACGGATATTTTCCATCGCATCTGCCATCTGCTGCATGCCCACAGCATCATGACGGCGCAGGCAATCCTTCAGCTGCTGCAGCTGAGCAGCATCAAAGCCCGCTTCCTCCGCCAGGCCGTTGATAAAATCAACGTGGCCCAGGCTGATAGCGAACTTCTGCAAGCCTGCAGCCTGCAATGCTTCGGCTGCCAGCACGATAACCTCGGCATCGGCAGCAGCGCCGCTGGCACCCAGCATTTCTACACCGGCCTGTTCAAATTCGCATTGGCGTCCTGCCTGAATTTCTTCATAACGGTAAAGATTTGCCAGATAGCAAAGACGTTTAATCTTTTCGCCGCCCTGCAAGCGTGTTGCTGTCAAGCGGGCAATCGGTGCCGTCATATCATTGCGCAGTGCCAACAGATTATTGCTGCGGTCAAAGAAACGAAAGTCACCTTTGGAACCGGCAGCGCCGAAGGTCTCAACATATTCAAAATCGGGTGTTTTTACCTCATCATAGCCCCATTTGTCAAAAACGTTGATAATTGCATTTTCAATTCCGCGGCGTGTCTTCATCTCTCCCGGCAGAATATCCTTGGTTCCGTAGGGAACCTGATACACCTTGTTAGTCATCTTTTTTCTTCCCCTCTTTTATAACTTGCATAACAGAATTATAACCGTCAGCGCCGTAAACAAGACAACGCTTAACGCGTGAAATCGTCGCAGTGCTGGCACCGGTTTTCTCTACAATAGTTTCGTAGATACAGCCTTCATCCAGCATGCGCGCTACCTCCAGGCGCTGTGCCATGGCCTTCAGCTCGCTGATAGTACAGATATCCTCAAAAAATTTATAGCATTGCTCCTCATCCTTTAAGCTGAGAATCGCTTTGAATAATTGGTCTGTTAAATGATCATGAATATTTGCTGCCATTTTTTAGTTTCCTCCTGTGCGTTACGTGCATATAACGATAGTACTTTAACTCACTAACTCGTAAAAATACTTTAATACTTTATCTCGTGAAAGTCAAGAAAAATTTACAAAAAATCTTTTTTCCGCAGGTTTTGTAAAAAATTTCGCATTCCGCTTTACAATTACCTAGCATTTTGATATAATTTGAGCAATTCCTGAAATCCATTGGACGCAGCTTTACAGCTTTACAGTTTTTCAGTAAATTTTACGCAAAACTGTTGACAATATCCTAAAATAGATGTATGATTATTTCATTCAAACTTCACAGAGATTTCATCAAGAGTAGCCGAGGGACTGGCCCGATGAAGCTACGGCAACCACACATCAGTGAACGGTGCCAATTCCAACGGATAATTCCGGCAGATGAAGATTACAGATGCAACGTATCCTTCGCCGTGCCGGTGAAGGATTTTTTTTACGCAGCCGTCGGTTATCCGACGGCAGACGTACACCGGAGAATGCGACTCTCAAGCAACATCCGCTGACTTCTATTGGAAAATAATCTCTCACACTCAAATAAGGACTGCTGAAACTTGCAGTCACATTAGAAAGGAACACAAGAATGATAGAACTAGTTAATGTAGAAAAAACCTACTACAGCAAGGCCGGCGACATCCATGCTCTGCACAAAACAAGCCTGAGCATCAAGGCCGGCGAAATTTTCGGTATCATCGGTCTTTCCGGTGCCGGCAAATCCACATTGGTGCGCTGCATCAACATGTTGGAAAAACCGACCGCAGGCCAGGTATTCGTTGACGGCCAGGAACTGACCGCCATGAGCGAAGCACAGCTGCGTAAAGCACGTCAAAGCATCGGCATGATTTTCCAGCACTTCAACCTGCTGGCAAGCCGTACTGTTTATGATAACATTGCTTTTCCGCTGGAAATCCAAGGTCTGAGCAAGAGCGAAATCGACAAGCGCGTTCGCCCGCTGCTGGAGCTGGTACAGCTGGAAAGCCGTGCCAACTACTATCCCAGCCAGTTATCCGGCGGCCAGAAGCAGCGTGTAGGCATTGCCCGCGCCCTGGCAAGCAATCCTAAGGTACTGCTGTGCGACGAAGCAACCAGCGCCCTCGACCCGCAGACTACCAAATCTATTCTGCATCTGCTGCAGGACATCAACAAAAAGATGAACCTGACCATCGTGCTGATTACACACCAGATGGAGGTTGTAAAAACCATCTGTGACCGCGTTGCTGTTATCGAAAGCGGCGACATCATTGAGGAAGGCCCGATGATTGATGTTTTCACCAATCCGCAGCACCCCACTACCAAGGAATTTACCAAGAGCGTTATCAACGCCGAGCTGCCTGATATCGTTAAACAGATGAAATTAAGCGATACCTATACCGAAGGCAGCAAGCTGCTGGTACGTATCTCCTTCATCGGTGACAGTGCCAGCGAGCCTATTATTTCCGGCATGGTAAAACATTTTGATGTTGACGTAAGCATTATTTCCGGTAATACCGACCAGCTGAAGGATGTCCTCTTCGGCACCCTGCTGATTGAGATTTCCGGTAACCGCGAGCGCATTAAAAATGCATTGGAATATCTGCATCAGCAGCATCTGAAAACGGAGGTAATTGGCTATGAGTCCTGATATGATTGACCTTTTAATAAAATCCTTTTGGGAAACCTGCTACATGGTTTTCGCTTCTACCGCACTTTCCACTTTAATCGGCATTCCGCTGGGCGTAATCCTTACCGTAACCCGCAAGGACCACATTCTGCCGAACCAACCGCTTAACACTATTCTGGGCGCGATTGTCAACGCAACGCGTTCCACTCCTTTCATTATATTAATGGTAGCAATTATTCCGCTGACACGTATGATTGTCGGCTCTTCCATCGGTACTACCGCAGCAATTGTGCCGCTGACTATTTCCGCAGCACCGTTCATTGCACGTATCATTGAATCTTCTCTGCTGGAAATCAACCCCGGCATTATCGAAGCAGCACAGGCTATGGGTGCAAGCCCGATGCAGATTATCACTAAGGTACTGCTTCCCGAAGCAATGCATTCCATCGTACTGGGCGTAACGCTTGCCATCATCAGCTTAATCGGCTATTCCGCAATGGCCGGCACCTTAGGCGGCGGCGGTCTTGGTGACCTGGCAATCCGCTACGGCTACCAGCGCTTCCAGATGGATGTTATGATTGCCACCGTTGTCGTGCTCATCGTCATGGTACAGGCAATGCAGTCCTTAGGCGACTACGCATCCAAAAAGCTTAACAAAAACAAACTGTAATCTACAGGCCAAATGAGGGTTTACAACGATGAAGCGAGTTTCATCGACGTAATAAAGAAAAAAGCCGCTGCTGTCTGACAGCAGACCACCATTATTTTAGGGAGGAACAACTTATGAAGAAGATTACCAAACTTTTACTCACCGTTGCGCTCTGCGCACTGACCATCATCGCCGCAGGCTGCGGCGGTGACAACAAGGCAGCCGACAAAAAGGCTGACCCGAACGCACCTGTTAAAATCGGCGTAACCGCAGGTCCGCACGCTGAAATCATGGACAACGTTAAAAAGCTGGCTGAAAAACAAGGCCTGAAAATCGAAGTTGTCGAATTCTCCGACTATGTAACCCCGAACGTATCTCTGGCACAGGGCGAGCTGTTTGCCAACTCCATGCAGCATGCTCCGTATCTGGCAGCAACTCTGAAAAAAGAGCCTAAATTCGAGCTGGTTGAAGCTTTCAAAACCGTAAACTTCCCGATGGCTATCTATTCCACCAAATACAAAAAGGTTGAGGATATCCCGGCAGGCGCAACCATCGGCATTCCTAACGATCCGTCCAACGGTGCTCGCGCACTTCTGGTTCTGGCTGACAAAGGCTTCATCGAAGTTAAGGATAAAAACGATGTTTCCACCTCTGTAGCAAGCATCACCAAAAATCCGAAAAACTATAAAATCCAAGAGTTGGACGCCGCTTCTATTCCTAAAGCAATGGGTGACCTTGATATTGCCGTAATCAATGCCAACTATGCACTAGTTGCCAAGCTGAATCCGTCCAAAGACAGCCTGCTGGTTGAACGCGCTGATAACCCGTTTGTCAACATCTTCGTAACCACCAAGGCTAACGAAAAGGATCCGCGTATGGAACAGCTGAAGAAGATTTATACCTCTGCTGAAAATAAAAAATTCATTGAAGATCACTTCAAAGGCTCCATTACTCCGGCATTCTGATTTGTCAAAGTATAACATGAAGTCCTCGCAGCCTTCCTGCGAGGGCTTTTTCTTACCCATCCGTAAATTCCCAAAAAATTTTGCGTTTAGCACTTTACAAATTTAGCATACTAAAGTATAATGGGTACATAGTTAAATGCTAATTAACAAATGAGGTGTGGAAAATGAAAAAATTAGTAGCTTTAGTAATGGGCCTGATGATGATGCTCATGATGGTTGCCGGCTGCGGCAGCGACGGCCCGAAAAAAATGGTAATCGGTCTGGACGATAACTTCGCTCCTATGGGTTACCGCAATGAAAAGAATGAAATCGTCGGCATGGATATCGACCTTGCACGCGAAGCCTGCAAGCGTGCCGGCATGGAAGTAGAATTTAAACCAATCGACTGGGGTGCAAAGGAAGCAGAGCTCAAATCCAAACGCATTGATGCTATCTGGAACTGCTTCACCGTTAACCCGGAGCGTGAAAAGGTATATGGCATGTCCAAGCCTTACATCAACAACTCCCAGCTGGTTGTTGTTCCTAAAGATTCTCCGATTAAAACCCTCGAAGATTTAAAGGGTAAAATCGTAGCGGTACAGGATGACAGCACAGGCTCCTACCTGCTCGAACAGCCTGCACACAAAGAGCTGGCAGCTTCCATGAAGGAAGTTCGCAAATATCCCGACTTCGCAGCTATTTACATGGAAATAGACAACAAACGTGTTGATGCTGCTATCGTAGACGCAGTTCTTGCTCGCGGCTATTATGACAAAAAGAAACCCGGTGCCTACAGAATTCTTGAGCAGAACATGGGTGATGAGGTTGTAGCAATCGCCTTCCGTAAGGACGACAAAGACTTCAAAGACCGCATCGACAAAGCTATGGATGAAATGAAAAAAGACGGTACCTGCAAAAAGATTTCCGAAAAATGGATGGGCGCAGATATCACAAAATATTAATTTGTTATCACTTGAGGGCTGTCGCATTTAGCGGCAGCCCATATTATAATTATATGGAGAGAAATAATTTATGGATTACGTTTTAAATATCATCCCTCAGATGATGGATGGCTGCCTGGTATCATTTCAAGTTTTTATTATCACCATCGTCCTGAGCATTCCGTTGGGCATTCTGCTCAGCCTTGGCCGTGTTTCCGGCATTAAACCCCTGCAGGCCCTCATCGGCGGCTACGTTTGGATTTTGCGCGGCTCCCCGCTGATGCTGCAGATTTTCTTCGTTTACTTCGTACTGCCGTCCGTAGGCATCCGCCTGCCGGACTTTGAATCGGCCATCGTAGCCTTTGTATTAAACTACGCTGCCTACTTCTGTGAAATCTTCCGCGCCGGCATCCAGGCAATTCCTGCAGGCCAATACGAAGCAGCGCACACTTTGGGCATGAACTACGTGCAGACCATGCGCCGCATTATTCTGCCGCAGGTTATCCGCATTATCCTGCCGCCTATCAGCAACGAAACCATTACTCTGGTAAAGGATACCTCCCTGGTATACGTCCTGGCGATGAACGATCTGATGCGTACCGCACGCAATCTGGTACAGCGTGACTTTTCTATTACCCCCTTCATCGTTGCTGCTGTCTTCTACCTGCTGGCAACTCTGATTTTAACCCTTGTTTTTGAACGTCTGGAAAAACGCTTCTCCAGATATGACCAATAGGAGGAGTAACCACCATGACAACTAAAATCAAAGCAACCAATATCTGGAAAAAATTCAATAACCTGGAAGTACTCAAGGGCATTGACCTTGAAGTAAATGAGGGCGAAGTTGTTGCCGTTATCGGCCCTTCCGGTGGTGGCAAGAGCACCCTGCTGCGCTGCCTCAACAAGCTGGAAACAATCGACAAAGGCAGCATCACCATCGACGGCGAAGAGCTGTGCCGTGAAACCTCCAGTGGTACGGAATATGTCAAGAATAATGACGTGCGCCGCATCGCCTGCAAAATGGGCATGGTATTCCAGCAGTTCAACCTTTTTCCGCATATGACTGTTCTGGAAAACCTGATTGAAGCACCTGTCAACGTACAAAAGCGCGATAAAGCAGAAGTAATCAAGGAAGCAGAGGTTCTGCTGGCAAAGGTCGGCCTTTCCGAAAAGCGTGATGTTTATCCGCGCAAGCTCAGCGGCGGCCAGCAGCAGCGTGTAGCTATCGCCCGCGCTCTGGCAATGAAGCCTGCCATCATGCTCTTTGACGAGCCTACCTCTTCTCTGGATCCGGAGCTGACTGGTGAAGTACTGCGTACCATGCGCGAGCTGGCAGACGAAAAAATGACCATGGTAGTCGTAACGCATGAAATGGGCTTTGCCCGTGAGGTTGCTACCAAGGTTGTTTTCATGGCTGACGGTCATGTACAGGAGCAGGGCAGTCCGGAAGAAATTTTTGTTAACCCCAAAAACGAACGTCTGAAATCCTTCTTAAAAGTAATTTTAAAGTAATCAGATAAAGGTTTCTAAATTAATTCACAGATTACACCTACCTTTGTCATATATGTTTGTTACAATAATACTCGAGGATGAAAGGAACCTATTGAACAAGGCAAGCAAAGAAAGGTGATTTCAATGCACGTTAAAATTCTTGGCCCCATGACTAAGCAGGCAGAGCTGCTGCTGCAGAATACTGCTATTGCTTTAAAGAAGCTCAAGGTTAAGGCCGAGTTTGAAAAAGTTTCCGAATTCCAAAAGGTAGTAGCCTATGGAGTTATGGCCTTCCCCGCTTTAGTCATCGACGAAAAGTTAGTTGCTGTCGGCAGCACGCTTTCGGTAGATGAAGCCATGACTCTTATAAAGCAACTCTCCTAAACATATCTTTTCATCATACACCTCTCCTTAAATACACCGCACTGTCCGAAATGTGCGGTGTATTTTTTTATTTTGAAAGCATTTTGATTAATGTAAAATTTATGTAAAGTTCCTTACGCACTTTTAACATCATAAAATTTCGAGTATAATAAGTATAGGTATATGCTGTTTTTACAGCAATCATGGATGCATACAAATTAAAAAAGGGGACTTATTTTTTATGCTTGCTTATTTCTTGGCATTTTTAGGCGGTATCGCCTTATTTATGTATGGTATGCAGCTGATGGGTGACGGTCTGCAAAAGGCTGCCGGCGCTAAGCTGCAAAAGATTTTGGAAGCCATGACAGGCGTGCTCGCTATGGGCATTCTGTTGGGCGCAGTTGTTACTGCAGTGCTGCAGGCCAGCGGTGCTACCACTGTTATGACCGTAGGCCTGGTAAATGCGGGTTTGCTCACGCTGAAGCAGGGCTTCGGCATTATCATGGGTGCCAACATCGGTACCACTATGACGGCACAGCTCATTGCCTTCAAGCTTTCCGATTATATCACGATCTTAATCTTCATCGGCTTTTTGATGCAGCTGCTGGCAAGAAAAAGCCGTACCAAATATCTTGGCCAAGTTATGCTGGGCTTCGGTATTTTGATGCTGGGCATGGATATGATGGGCAAGGCGGTTATGCCTCTGCGTAACTATCCCGGCTTTGTGCATTTCATTGAGGTTTTCTCCAGCAATCCTTTGCTGGGCATCGGCATCGGTATGATTATGACTGTGCTGATTCAGTCCAGTAGTGCTACCATCGGTATTCTTATCGCCATGGCCGGTCAGGGCCTTATTCCGCTGGAGGGTGCTATTCCTGTACTGCTCGGCGACAATATCGGTACCTGTATTACTGCCGTACTCGCTTCGCTGCGTGCTAACCTTACGGCTAAGCGTGTAGCTGCAGCTCACGTAATGTTCAACGTTATCGGCAGTATAATTTTCGTAATCTTGATGCCGTTCTTCATTAAATTCGTGCTGCTCGTATCACCTGACGGCGACATAGCGCGTCAGATTGCGAATGCGCACTCTGCGTTCAACATTTTGAACACGCTGCTCTTTATGCCCTTTGTCAACCCTTTCATCAAGCTGGTAGAAAAGATTGTGCCGGGCAAGGCAGAAATCATCTCCATGCGCCCTGTTTATCTTGACAAAAACATGCTGAACACTCCCTCCATCGCTATCAGCCTTGCTGTCAAAGAGGTTGTGCGTATGGGCGAGCTGGCACGCAAGGACGTGCGTCTTGGCATGGAGGCTATTCAAAACTTTGATGCCGACAAGGTAAAATATGTTCTGGAGCACGAGCCTGTTGTCGATGCGTTGGAAAGAGATATTACCGACTATCTGACGCAGATGAGCTCCTCTGAAATGAGCGAAAGCCTGACGACACGCCACACTGGTCTTTTGCACGCCTGCACGGATATCGAACGTATCGGTGACCATGGTGAAACATTGGCTAAACGCGCACGCAAGCTTGTTGAGGAGGATGTAGTTTTCTCCGATGAGGCTAAGGCCGAGTTGCTGCAGCTCAGCGAAATGGTACTGCGTGCCTCCGGACGTTCATTAGAAGCACTGGAGAAAAACGATAAGGTTATTGCGGAAGACGCTGTACGTCTGTGCCGTGAGGTTAAGCAATACCAGAAGGAAATCCGTAAGAATCACATCACGCGCCTTAACGAGCACATCTGCAATCCGACTGCCGGCTTCGTCATGATGGAGCTGCTGATTAATATGAAGCGTGTATCCGATCATTCCAAAAACATTGCCCAGCTGGTGCAGGGAACCTTCTAAGAGCTATAAAATCACAACAAGCATACAGACTACTGCTCAACATAGTCTGTATGCTTTTCTTTTGCGTGAAATTATCGCTGAGCTAGCAGACATCTATATAATTAAGGCACACTTTTTCATACGCGCCTCTAAAATTACACAAGTATACTTTAGTAAATCGTACTTGAGTAAATTTACTCGAAGTACTGCAACCCCTGCTCGCGTAAAACAATAATATAATTACAACAGCCTTATCATTACAAGCCTATATTAATACACTTATAAAATCACAACTTTTTCACAAAATCTTTGCTATAATTTAGATAAGCAAGGACTGCGCTTCCGACTGCTACAGTCTTAGCGCAGTCCTTTTGTTATGCGTAGAGCCACATATG
>OQVT01001396.1_pt1 | contig 15108 bp, 11 predicted proteins | sample 1691561 | NCBI WGS metagenome assembly OQVT01 (sample SAMN03418260, study PRJEB22391) | human gut metagenome | biome: human-gut; feature: organic feature; material: feces | host: Homo sapiens | place: Tanzania | collected 2013-01 | reverse complement strand
TATTCCCATCGTCATGCCGATATTTTCTGCCAAATAAAGCTCCTCGTAGTTTTTCACCACAAAGCCCTCAAAACCTACCTTATCAAGCTCTTTTGCGATAGAAACAAAATAATCAGATGAATCCGCCCTGAGTATGGTAGGAAGCATTAGATACACCTTCTTCTTTCGCTTTGTAAGGCTTAGCACATCATCTGCAAACTGCTGTATCAGAGTCTTCCTGTCGTACATGTCAAAATCCAGATAAAATACATCAAAACAGTTATAGCCCATGAGTGTTTCAAGCTGCTGGCGTGTCATACATGAGCATATGGTGGTGTAATCCTTTGCATTTACAGCTTCATGCTCATGTACTGCATCGCTTTTTATGGCATGTTCCGGAAGCTCACACAGACTTGACATATCGGCATACCTAGCGTCATCCCTGTAATACTTTTCCAACAGCTTATCACTTAGTCCCAAAATTGCATCACGTCTCAGCTTATTTAATGCTCCGTTTGGCACAAATACGTTTTCTCCGATTTGAGCATCAATATGTGAGAACTCAAACTCTGTATCACCGGTTTTGTTTATTCTGTCGATTGCCGCCTTTTTGTCAAGTGGTGCCTTAAGTGCAGCGCTGACAGGTTCTATTGAGGCTTGGTATGCCACATCACCTCTTTTTACAGCAAGACTTCCCGGCTCGCCCTCTCTTAAAACAAGCTCTCCCTCTATCGAAAGCTTTCTTTTTTCCGGCAAAGGCTCTACTGCCTTTGAAACAAAATTTGGCTTCACATAAGTCACCATATCAGAGCCATTATGATCAAAATAATACCTGTCCGTGAAGCCGCAGCGGTTTCCAAGTGCCTTTATTCTGTCATAATCTGCATCTGTAACAGGCTTCATGCTGTCAATATAGCTTCTGTAGTATTTTACCACTCCGCATGCATACTCAAGCTGCTTCATGCGGCCCTCAATCTTGAGTGAATAAACACCCGCCTCATGCAGCTTATCAAGTGCCTTTATACCACACATATCCTTAAGGCTTAAAATGTATTCATCCTTTTTGCCCTCCACTGTATACGGCAGTCTGCAGGGCTGTGCACAGCGGCCTCTGTTACCGCTTCTACCGCCTAAAATACTGCTGAAAAGGCACTGTCCTGAATACGAATAGCATAGTGCTCCGTGCACAAAGGCTTCAAGCTCCATGCCTGTTTCCTCATGTATGCGCTTCATCTCGGCTAGAGAAACCTCCCTCGCCATGACCACGCGCGTCACTCCAAACTGTGAAAGAAAACGCACTCCGTCTGCTCCCGTCACCGTCATCTGTGTACTCGTATGTATCTCCATTGACGGAAAATACTCATGGATAGCCTTCACCACGCCAAGGTCCTGCACTATCACTGCGTCAAGACCTCTTTTGTAGTATGGAAGCAGGTAGTCGTAGAGCTTTGAAAACTCACTGTTTTTAATAAGCGTATTGACCGTCAGATACACCTTTACTCCCCGTAAATGTGCAAAATCAATTGCCTCTAAAAGCTCCTCCTCTGTGAAGTTATTGGCATATGCCCTGGCTCCAAACATGCTTCCACCCACATACACAGCATCGGCGCCGCTTTCTATCACACCCTTAAATATCTCAAGGTTTCCTGCCGGTGCAAGCAGTTCAAAATCTTTATTTCTCATATATTTCCTCATATAGATGCTCATTTGATATCATATAAACCTGCAATAAAATAGGGAACAGTGTACGATAACTGTTCCCTTTTATTGCTATTTATCGCTACTGTCATTTGCCTCCTTGGAAGCATGTGCAGATTTTTTAACAGGCTTTTTTCCATCAAGAAGTGACTCCTCAAGAGTTGCCTCAAGTCTCGCCTTGTTGAGTAAAAGCTCCTTATTTTGTGCCTCAAGCTCTTTCATGCTCGCCTCGGCATTCTCGGTCTTTACCTGATTGGAAATTAAATCATGCTTTAAATCATATATTTCCTTATCCTTATTCTCAATATCCTGTGAAAGACCATCTGCCATCTTCTTAGCCTTGAAATAATCGTCTGCAATATTAAGATACATCATATCCGTTCTAAGCTCTGCCGACATGCGTCTGTAGCTTTCTTCTTTATTGAATTCAGTTATCTTATTATTAATGTATGATGCAACTCTCTGAAGATACTCCTCGCTCTCATATCCACCAAGCCTGATTACCTTACCTCCAAGAATTACCTCTGTTGTATTCTTTGATGACATAAGTCCCCTCCATATATGTAGAAATAAACATATTAAGTATATAATAAATACACCTACTATTCAACTCATAAAACACATTCTGTAAAATATTTAAAACATTTTATATTATTTTTCTTTATTTGTATTTAATTTAAAGAAAATTCATACATTAATATACTTAACAAATTTAATGCTACTGTTTCTGTACGCAAAATTCTTTTTCCTAATGTTACTACTTTTGCACCAGCATTTTTCAATTGAATTATTAGAAAATTAATACTATTTCATTATTTTTTTTCTGCTGCAGCACAGCTCCATGATGCTAAAGCCAAGCTAAAGAACTTGCTCATGGCATCGTCGCCTCTTGATGGAAGCACCACAGGAACCTTTGTTCCCATCAGTATTCCGGCTGTATCTGCCTGTGCAAACAGAGTTATCGTCTTATAGAAACTGTTGCCAGCTTCAATATCTGGCATTATCAAAGCATCGGCATCACCGTTAATAGGCGATGTCATATTCTTTATTCTCATAGCTTCTGCCGAGCATGCCGTCTTCACGTCCATAGGACCATCGATGATGCAATCGCCAAACTCGCCTTTCTCTGCCATCTCTTTCAGCTCTACATAGTCGAGAGTCAGAGGGAATGTCTTGCCATTCACCTTCTCTGTGCAATGTATCAGCGCTATCTTTGGTCGTGGCATACCGATGCCGTGGCAAAGGTCTACAATATAGCGTACTTGCTCTATGCGCTGTTGCAGGGTAGGGTATGGTATTACTGCCGAGTCGCTAAAGAACAACATCTTGTGATATGAAGGCATATGAGCCAATGCTATATGAGTCATCACGGCTCCTGGCAGTAGCAGTCCGCATTGCTTGTCGAGTATAGCTCTTAACAGGTTGTCGGTGTTGATCATACCTTTCATCAATATGTCAACCTCTCCATTGCGAGCCATCTCTACAGCTATGTGAGCAGCCTCGTCGCGCGATTCCACTCTCATCACCTTCCAATGTGTGGCATACTTCTTCAGTCTTTCGTCGCTCATCACAATCTTTGAGCCACCAACGAAGGTGATGTCAACAAACTTACGTTCCAGCGCCCATTGGGCAGCTATACGTGACGATTCGTCTTCGGCACATACCAATGCCAAACGCCAACGCTTGTTGCGACATTCCAGTCGTGCAAGCATGTCTTTGAAGTCTTTTAATCCTTCCATAGTATTTTCAGTTTATAGGCTTTGTTTAAGATTCGTCTTTCTTATATATATAATAATGTGTATTTGGAAGTATCAACTTTATTTCTTCTTAAGTTTCAGTCTTGCCAATCCTCCCTCGCTTGTTTCCTTGTAAAGCGATGGCAGGTCGCGACCAGTTTGCTTCATCACCTGTACCACCTTGTCGAACGATACCTGATGATGACCGTCTGAGAATGTGGCATATAGCTCAGCATCCAACGAGCGTGCTGCCGCAAAAGCGTTGCGCTCAATACATGGTATCTGCACAAGTCCGCACATAGGGTCGCAAGTCATACCGAGGTGATGTTCCAATCCCATTTCTGCAGCATATTCTATTTGTCGTGGACCGCCACCAAACAATTGGCATGCTGCAGCCGACGCCATAGCACAAGCCACACCAACCTCTCCTTGACATCCCACTTCAGCACCGCTGATAGAAGCATTCTGCTTAACGATGTTTCCTATCAATCCTGCTGTTGCCAATGCATGCTGTATGCGCTTGTCGCTAAAGCCGTGAGCTCTTGATAGATGATATAGTATTCCTGGCACCACACCACACGATCCGCAGGTAGGAGCAGTAACGATAGTTCCACCAGCAGCATTCTCTTCACTCACCGCCAATGCGTATGAGAAAACAAGACCTCGGCTCTGTAGTGTTGGGCGGAAACTCTTTGTCTTAATGTAGTAATTGGCAGCCTTGCGTGGCAGATGAAGCTGACCTGGCAACACTCCTTCGTGTTCCAAACCGTTTTCTACCGAGCGCTGCATAGCTTCCCATATATCTTGCAGAAAGTCCCAGATACCTTCGTCTTCGCATTCTTCCACATATTCCCAATACTGCTTACCATTATCCAAACACCAGTTCATGATGTCTTCAAGTTTGTTGAGCGGATATGGTTCAGGAGTAGAAAACATGTCGTCGTTGTCGCCCTCAGAAAGAGCGCCACCACCTACGCTATAGACGGTCCAATCGTCTATAAGCTTATCCTTGGCATCGAAGGCTTTGAATTGCATACCATTAGGGTGGTAAGGCAATTCTATTTGTGCTTCCCATATTATCTCTACTGGAGCCAAAGGTTTTAGCACGTCTTTTATGGCTTTGTCGGTAAGGTGACCTTTGCCTGTTGCAGCGAGGCTTCCGTATAGTGTCACCTCATAGCGTGCAGCATCAGGATGTTTCTTTGAGAATAACTTAGCAGCCTTTTCAGGACCCATAGTGTGGCTGCTCGAAGGACCTTTACCTATTCTGTATAGTTCTCTTAACGATTTCATTAGTTTCTTTTTTGCAAATTTATAAATAAAAAATGAGATAAGTCTCTTTAAATTCAATAAAAAAAGATAAATGTAGCAAGCTAATGACAAAGTCAAGAATATATAATGATAAAGCTGAGAATAAATATAAAATGCGAAGGGATATAAAACAAAAAAGGAACTTACCATTTAGTAAGTTCCTCTTTGTTGGGATACCCGGATTCGAACCAGGAAAGGCAGGACCAGAATCTGCAGTGTTACCATTACACCATACCCCAATGCCTTAATTGCGGATGCAAAGGTACGGCTTTTTTTTGAAACAACAAAAAAAAACGCGATTTTTTTCTAAAAAACTGCAAAAAAACAGCATAATAAGCACTATTATCAAGAAATAAACTTATCTTTGCAATTCAAATAGAATAAAAATGGAACAATCGACACAACTCGTAGAAACTATAATAAAAGGAATACAAGAGAAAAAAGGTAAAGACATCGTGGTGGCTGACTTGCAACACATTGAAGGCACCATCTGCAAATATTTCGTAATATGCCAAGGTGCGTCGCCTACACAGGTGGATGCTATTGCGGACTCGGTGGCGGAAACCGTCAGAAAGGAACTCGCAGAGAAACCTATTGCGGTGGCAGGAACGGAAGCGGCACAGTGGGTGGCTATTGACTTTGCCGATGTCATGGTGCACGTGTTTCTGCCGGACGTGAGAGAGTACTACGATTTGGAACATCTCTGGGACGATGCTGACGTGAAACATCTACCCGACTTAGACTGACATTGAAACAATGACGGCCCCCATGCGGCGGGCCATATATTATATATAAGGTATGAACGATAATCAAAAGAAAGAACCTAACATGAATATGCCACGCTTCAATATGAGCTGGCTTTATGGACTTGTCATCGTTGGCATTGCCATCGCAATGTTCACACAGGGTGGCTCTTCATCCAGCGTCAACATAAAACGCACATATACCCAGTTTCAGACTATGGTGATGAAGGGATATGCCCAGAAGATTGTAGTCAATAAAAACAAGGATGTACTTCACATGTATCCTAAAAAGGAACACCTGAGAGATGTTTTCAACGGTGGTGTGAAACAAGTGGGACAGAACCCTACAGTGGAAGTGGAAATCGGTTCTGTGGAACAAGTGGAACGCTTTGTGGAGCAGGCGCGGGCACAGAAGAAATTCAGTGGCGACTTCTCATATGACAACGAACAGGACAGTGCGCTGCTTCATACCATATTCATCAATGTCTTGCCATTGGTGATTATTGTGGTTATTTGGATATTTATCATGCGCCGTATGAGCGGTGGCAAAGGGGGAAGCGGAGGAATATTCAATGTCGGAAAGTCAAAGGCTCAGATGTATGAAAAGGGTGGTGAACTGAACATTACCTTTAAAGATGTGGCTGGTCAAGCCGGGGCAAAACAGGAAATGCAAGAGATTGTGGATTTCCTCAAAAACCCACAGAAATATACTGAACTGGGAGGAAAAATACCCAAGGGCGCACTACTCGTAGGTCCTCCAGGAACGGGTAAGACGCTGCTTGCCAAAGCTGTGGCGGGCGAAGCGGGCGTGCCGTTCTTCTCTATGAGTGGAAGTGACTTCGTAGAGATGTTTGTGGGTGTGGGTGCCAGTCGTGTGCGCGACCTCTTTCAACAAGCTAAGCAAAAGGCTCCTTGCATCATCTTCATCGACGAGATTGACGCCGTGGGACGTGCCCGTTCGAAAAATCCATCAATGGGTGGAAACGATGAACGTGAGAATACGCTCAATGCGCTGCTCACGGAGATGGACGGATTTGGTACCAACAGCGGAATTATTACGCTGGCAGCCACCAACCGTGCGGATATGCTCGACTCGGCACTGCTGCGTGCAGGACGCTTCGATAGACAGATTCATGTGGATCTGCCCGATTTGAACGAACGCAAGGAGGTGTTTATGGTACACCTCAGACCATTGAAACTCGACGATACTGTAGATGTGGACTTCTTGGCACGCCAGACTCCAGGATTCTCTGGCGCTGACATTGCTAATGTGTGCAACGAAGCTGCCCTGATTGCAGCACGCCACAATAGTCATAGAGTGGGCAAGCAGGATTTCCTCGATGCGGTTGACCGTATCATCGGTGGATTGGAAAAGAAAACTAAAATCATGACCAACGAGGAAAAACGCTCGATCGCTATCCACGAAGCAGGTCACGCTACCATATCATGGTTTACAGAACATGCCAACCCACTCGTCAAAGTGAGCATCGTGCCACGTGGCGGAGCACTGGGTGCTGCATGGTATCTGCCCGAAGAGCGCGTCATCCAAACCAAGGAGGCTATGCTCGATGAGATGTGCTCACTGTTGGGGGGACGCGCAGCAGAGGAACTCTTCATCGGACAGATCTCTACTGGAGCGATGAACGATTTGGAGCGCACTACCAAACAGGCTTATGGCATGATTGCCTATGCCGGTATGGGTGACAAATTGCCCAATATCTGCTATTACAACAATAGCGAATACCAGTTCCAGCGTCCTTACTCTGAAACGACCGCTAAGGTGATGGACGATGAGGTGCTGAAGATGATCAACGAACAATATGACCGTGCCAAGCAGATTCTCAGCGAACATAAGGAAGGACATGCTCAATTGGCTCAGCTACTGATAGAGCGTGAGGTGATATTCGCAGAGGACGTGGAGAAAATATTCGGCAAGCGCCCATGGACCAGTCGTGCGGAAGAATTGCTTGAGGCTCAGCAGCGTGCGGAAGCAGAGCGCATGGCAGAGGAACGTGGCAAGCGACTGGAGGCTGAGGCTGCACTGAAAGCACAACAAGAGAATAATGCCACACCAGTGGATGACAACGATACGGATAATCAAAACAAAGAAGAAAATCAATGAAAAACTTTATAGTAAGAGCCATTACCGGTATATTATTTGTGGCTGTCATTGTGGCAAGTTTTCTGCGCCCTGAAGCTATGGTGTTGCTCTTCGCATTCATCACCGGACTCACTATATGGGAGTTTGGAGGACTGGTAAATCAGCGCGAAGGGGTGGCCATCAATCGCTTCATCACTACTGTGGCTGGTGTGTATTTCTTCCTTGCCATGACTTTCTTCTGTAGCGATGTCTATGGAGGAATGGCAAAATCGGTGGTGTTTATCCCTTATCTGGTGACGGTCATCTATCTTATCGTTGCAGAACTCTATCTGAAACAAACTGATCCAATCAACGACTGGGCATATACGATGTTCTCACAGATGTATATTGCACTGCCGTTCTCACTGCTTAATGTGTTGGCATTTAATGCAACACCAGAGGGAATCGTGATGTTTAATCCCATACTGCCACTGTCGGTATTTGTCTTCTTGTGGATGAACGACACGGGTGCCTACTGCGTGGGCTCGCTACTTGGACGTCACAAACTCTTCCCAAGAGTATCGCCAGGAAAATCATGGGAAGGAAGTATCGGTGGATGTGTCGTAGTATTGGCTGTGGCATGGGTCATTGCTAATTATGTAGATAACGGGCAGTTGTTGGGCATGACGTCGATGCTGGCCACATGGGAATGGCTCGGATTAGGATTCGTCGTTGTAGTGTTTGGTACCTGGGGCGATTTGGTGGAAAGCCTGTTTAAACGCACCATGGGCATCAAGGACAGCGGCAATATACTGCCAGGACATGGAGGAATGCTCGACCGCTTCGACTCTTCGCTCTTGGCTATTCCTGCGGCTGTGGTCTATCTCTACACCATTTCTTTGTTCTGAACCAATTTCTCCTAACAATAGCAAAACAGGAAACTAATGATAAACAAACACTTTCCGGCAGCATTGAAAACGCTTTTTCTTGCTGTCGTTATGCTTATGGCAGCTGCAACAGTTAAGGCTGCAGACCCCGTAAAACAGTATGGACAACTGCAAGTGAAAGGTGCACAACTCTGTGACCAACAAGGAAACCCTGTTATCCTGCGTGGCGTCAGTCTGGGATGGCATAATCTCTGGCCACGATTCTATAACAAACAGGTAGTGAAGACCCTCAAGACGGATTGGAATGCTTCGGTCATTCGTGCTGCTATGGGAATACTGATAGAAGACAATTACTTGGAGAATCCCGATTTCGCTATGCAGTGCATGACACCGGTCATCGAGTCGGCTATCAAGAATAATGTCTATGTCATCATCGACTGGCACAGCCATAACCTCAAAACTGCTGAGGCTAAAGACTTCTTCGGTCGTATGGCGCAGCGCTACGGCAAGTATCCGCACGTCATCTACGAGATATATAACGAACCTGTGGAAGATACATGGGCTGACCTGAAGAAGTATGCTACTGAGGTGATTTCCGAAATCAGAAAGTATGACCCTGATAATATTGTGCTCGTAGGTTGCCCACACTGGGATCAGGATATCCATTTGGTGGCTGAGAGTCCATTGCAGGGTTTCAATAATATCATGTACACCGTGCATTTCTATGCTGCCACACACGGCGACTATCTGCGTGAGCGAACAGAAGAGGCTGTAAAGAAAGGAATCCCCGTGTTTATCTCTGAAAGTGGTGCTACTGAAGCCAGTGGTGATGGAAAGATTGACCCTGTGAGTGAAGAACAATGGATTCAGATGTGTGAAAGACTTGGCATCAGTTGGGTATGCTGGTCTATCAGCGACAAAAACGAGAGTTGCTCAATGCTCTTGCCACGTGCTACTGCCACCGGTCCTTGGCCCGACGATGTCATCAAGGAGTATGGCAAACTGGTGAAAGGATTGCTTTGGAAATACAATAAATAATATTCCCATTGCCAAATGAGGTGTAGTGGGATGAATCTGTTTGATGAGGATTATTCTGTCTGAGCCGATATTCTGACTGATGATGAATACAAAAATAGGAAAGAGCGACGACCCCGCTGGGCTGTCGCTCTTTCTTGAATAAAAAAAGGACTAATGAATATCGCTGTCTGTTGCAATTTCGAAATGGAGAAGTCACTCACTCTTTACTTCTCCTTTCGGTTCTGTGGGTAGCAGATTCACATCTGTAAGAAACAGAACTATAATAATATCCTTTTATGGTTTTATACTTCGCCTTTGTGCTGTTAGAAATCTTCTACCACGCTTGGTGAGAATACGAACAACGAAGGTCATCAAGTGAATGCACCGGTAACTAACAGAAAGATCAGTGCTTCATGGCGTAAAATCTTCAAAATAGTCATTCATGTAGTGTTTATGAGTCGGGTTGATTGATTCGTTATGGGAACTTCTATCCCGGCGCATCCATCCTGTTGACGATTGCAAAATTATAGTAATATACTGCAATATACAAATTTACAGCACCTTAAATATAGTCAAAAACACAATAAATTATCAAATTTTTACCTAAAAAACGGTCAATCTCGAACTTTTTTCGTAATTTTGTCAACGATATCAATGTAGTAATTACTAACCCAACCCAGACCATTATGTATAGTAACGACGATATGTCATTCAGAGCGGATTTTGAACCGTTCGTTCAAATGGCCAAGAAATTCTTCCATAGGGAGAAAAACTATCTTGACACACAACGCCAGCTGATTACCTGCTGGTACACGTTCCTACTTTCCATTGGATTGGTTGCCAATCTGATGGAACTGACTGGTCCTACAAGTGAATTTTTTAAGTATAGCAATGGAACATTGTTGGCTCTTACTTGGATCTGGTTTGTTGGATATGCACTGCAATGGTTTCGTGTCAATACAGTAGTAAGGCTCATGACACTCACCACACTGGTGGTGATGACTACAAATGCTATCTATGGAGCTATTGTGCCAGATATGTCACACATGCATGTGGTTATCCTTATACAAATGATAGTGCTATTGGGAAATATCACTTTCTCACTTGCTACGTATCAGACCATGTTTTCACTTATTAATATAGGTGTATCTATTTTGGCGTATGTGTTGTGTGCACTATTTACCAACGACCCGATGATGATACAGAGTCTGGCTATCGTGGTGCTGACTCTGCTCTATACAGGAGTACTTGGTGTGCATATTTCCAGCAATGCGGAACGACTGCAGAAGGAAAACACGATGATGAAACACGATGAAGCGGAATTACTGCACATCTTGCGACTCAATAAGAAACAAGTGAAATCGTATATCAGACTGGCAAGGGCTGAATACACGGAAGACCAAACACGGTTGCTGTTGGCACAGTTTGATGAAACAACGCAGCGTCATATAATTGCCAATGTGACGCGATTCATACGTGCTGAGGCTTCAGTTAGCCAGCGCATTGAGAAGGCTTTCCCCGAACTGACACCTTCTGAGCGACGTATAGTACAGCTCATTCTGCGTGACAGAAAACTCAGCGATCTTTGCTCGCTACTCAATAAAACGGAGTCGAATATCAATACCCAACGTGCTAATATCCGCAGAAAGCTGGGACTTCAGCCGAAAGACAATCTCAAAGACAAACTCGAAGAACGCATGAGGGGGTATGTAGATATTCAGGATATCATGGTAAGGTGATGATAAAAAAACAAATTGTAGGAGATTTATACTTTTTATGTGCGTTATGTAGTTTTTTCTAGCGATTTATTTGCAGATTAAAAGAAAATGATTACTTTTGTACCCGAATAATCATTCAAACAAAAAAAAGACAATGACAATATTTGTATCTACAGCATGGTGGTGGCGCAACTCAAGATTGAAAGAATCGTGAGTCGAACAGCCGTGTGGATACTTAAAGAATAAACAAGAGGCCTGTCGTTCTTACGATGGGCCTCTTTTCTTTATAGATAACAAACATAAAATGAATAATAAAAGGAGAATAACATCATGGAAATGAAAGACATTTTGAACAGAATGTTGAACCACGAGGCGCTGACTCGTGAAGAAACGAAGAACATCATTGTGGGAATCACACAAAGCGAATTTCCTGAAGAACAGATTATCGCACTGCTCACTGCACTGCAAATGCGTGGCGTAACAGTGGATGAATTGCTGGGATTTCGTGACGGTATTTTAGCAACGGGTGTACCTGCTATCCTCGATTGCGACAGATATATTGATGTGGTGGGAACTGGTGGTGACCGCAAAAATACGTTTAATATTTCAACGACTTCGTGCTTCGTTATTGCCGGTGCTGGCTATAAGGTGGCAAAACATGGTAACTTTGCAGCCACATCGGTAAGCGGCGCATCGAATGTTATCAGAAACCATGGTGTGGATTTTACCGATGATATCGATAAACTCAATCGAAGCATCAACGAGGCTGGTGTCGTATATCTACACGCCCAACTCTTTGCCAAGGCCATGAAATTTGTCGGTCCTATCCGCAAGGCATTGCAGTTTCCTACAGTATTCAACCTATTAGGTCCGTTGGTCAATCCCAGTCAGCCCAAGTGTCAGTTGCTCGGTGTTGCCAATCTCGACCAGATGCGACTCTACCGTCAGGTATATCAGAAAATTGGAATCGACTATGGTATCGTCAATAGTATTGATGGTTACGATGAAATATCACTGACTGGCGACTTTAAAGTGACTACCAACGACTATGAACGGGTGTTCCGGCCTGAAGATCTTGGCTTTGCTGTTGCAAGTCCGGAAGAACTTAAAGGTGGCGCCACAGAGGAAGAGGCGAAGGAAATATTCGATGCAGTACTTGAAAACCGTGCTTTGCCCGCACAAAAGAATATTGTACTTGCCAATGCTGCCTTTGGTATTCAAGTCATGGAGAAGGGTAGTAAGAGCATTGAGGAATGTATAGATATTGCCCGTGAGAGTATTGACAGTGGAAAAGCTCTTGCTACATTCCGTAAGTTTGTGGAACTCAACCGCAATTGATGCAACTGCAACGATCCGCTTCAACATCTTCTGATTGATCCTCGTCGCATTCTTACTTCCGGCAAACACACCGATTCCGTGAGCGATCAGAAGTACCGGTAACAGTACATACATTCCTTCTGTTCCGGCCGGGTATCCGCCGCTTTATGCATTAAACGTTAAGGAACTGACTCTCCACCAGCTCCCATATCTCATCCCGTCCCTGCTTCGTCACGGATGAAAATGGAATCACAACGGTTCCAGGCAACACTCCCAGACCTTCTTTTACGATCTTGATCTGTTTGTCTTTCTGGCTGCGTTTGATCTTGTCAAGTTTTGTTGCGATGATCACCGGATTGAAGCCCTGTGACACGATCCACTCATACATCATCTTGTCATTACCGGATGGTTTGTGACGGATATCGATCAGAAGGAAGACAACTTTCAGCTGTTTTGATCCATGCAGATAACGTTCGATCAGCTGTCCCCATTTGATTTTCTCCTGTTCGGATACCTTCGCATATCCGTATCCCGGGAGGTCTACCAGATATAATTCTTCATTGATATTATAGAAGTTGATCGTCTGTGTCTTTCCCGGTGTTGCGGATATTCTCGCGTAAGATTTACGGTTCATAAGTGCATTGATCAGGGATGACTTTCCTACGTTGGATTTCCCTGCAAATGCGATCTCCGGGAGTGTATTCTCCGGAAGCTTGCTGGTGATTCCACATACGGTTTCCAGGTTAATATTTCTGATTATCATATATTTCTCCTTTGATTCATCTCCTGACCTGTGTCAGAAGATCTGACTATACGAGTGCCTCTTTGAGCACCTCATCCATGTGTGTTACAAATTTTATCTCCAGTCCCTTTGTGATCTCTGTAGAAATTTCTTCTACATCTCTTTCATTTTTCGCCGGGACAAGTACGGTCTTCATTCCCGCATTCTTGGCAGCCAGAAGTTTTTCCTTTAAACCACCAATCGGAAGTACTCGACCGCGCAGTGTGATCTCTCCTGTCATGGCAAGATCTGCACGTACTTTTCTTCCTGTTACTGCCGACATGATTGCAGTCGCCATCGTAATGCCGGCAGACGGTCCGTCTTTCGGAACCGCTCCTTCCGGAATATGGATATGTATATCGTGTTTCTTGAAGAAGTCATCTGCAATATCATGTTCCTTGCTTACCGAACGGATGTAACTGATTCCTGTTCTTGCGGATTCTTTCATGACATCACCAAGCTGGCCTGTCAGAAGGATCTCTCCCTCTCCCGGCATTACATTCACTTCTATCTGAAGGGTATCGCCTCCAACGCTGGTCCATGCAAGTCCACGCACGATGCCAACCTCGTCTTCTTCATTTGCCATCTGGTAGCTATACAGTTCTTTTCCAAGATAATGTTCCAGATTTCGTTCTGTCACATGTATCGATGTCTTCTTTTTCTCCAGAATTTCCATCGCTACTTTACGGCAGATGTCTCCGATCTTCCGCTCTAACTGACGGACACCGGCTTCTTTCGTATAATTTCGTGCTATCTTCCAGATTGCATTCTTACTAATCGTTACCTGATCTGCTTTCAGGCCATGCTTTTCGATCTGCTTCGGAATCAGATGTTCCTGTGCGATGTGAAGCTTTTCATTTTCTGTATAACTGGTTACCTCAATCACTTCCATACGGTCCAGAAGCGGTCTTGGTATTGTCTGCAGACTGTTTGCCGTTGTGATAAATAACACCTCTGACAGATCCATCGGTACTTCCAGATAATGGTCTACGAACTTATTATTCTGCTCTCCATCCAGTACTTCCAGAAGTGCAGAGAATGTATCTCCCTTATAATCATTGCTGACCTTATCGATCTCATCTAGCAGCATCAACGGGTTCTTAACTCCTGCCTGCTTTATTCCATTTGCAATTCTTCCCGGCATTGCACCTACATAGGTCTTTCTGTGACCGCGGATTTCTGCTTCATCACGGACACCGCCCAGTGAGATTCTGACATATGGCTTCTTCAGAGCTCTGGAAAGAGATTTCGCAATGGATGTCTTTCCGGTTCCCGGAGGCCCCACCAGACAAATGATCGGTGCTTCTCCTTTTTTCGTAAGCGCACGCACTGCAAGATATTCCAGTACACGCTCTTTTACTTTTTCCAGACCATAATGGTCCTCATCCAACACCTGTCTTGCAAATGCAATGTCTTTGTGTTCTTTACATGTCTTATCCCAAGGCATCTCCAGCATCGTTTCGATATAAGTACGGATTACTCCTACTTCTGCCGGAGAATTCATCGAATTACGGAAACGCTTGATCTCTTTATTCAGCTTTTCTTTTACTTCCTTCGAAGCCTTCAGTGCATCCACTGCCTGCTGGAACTCATCGGCATCTGACATCGTATTGTCATCACCTAGTTCTTCACGGATCACTTTCAGTTCTTCTCTTAAAATATATTCTCTCTGATTCTTATCCACACGTTCTTTTACTTTGCTCTGGATCTCTTCTTTTACCTTCTGGGCCTGAATCTCATTTACAATCTTATATACGAGCAGCTCATATCGTCTCATAAGATTCGTCTCTTCCAGTAATTCCTGTGCGTCTTCGAATGAAAATGGCATATTTGCCGCAATT
>OQVT01001395.1_pt1 | contig 15110 bp, 10 predicted proteins | sample 1691561 | NCBI WGS metagenome assembly OQVT01 (sample SAMN03418260, study PRJEB22391) | human gut metagenome | biome: human-gut; feature: organic feature; material: feces | host: Homo sapiens | place: Tanzania | collected 2013-01 | reverse complement strand
CCGACCCTCTGCTTGTAAGGCAGATGCTCTAAACCAGCTGAGCTAAGCGCCCTTATTTCTTTGTTTGATTGCTTATTTCTTTTAAGCGATTGCAAAGGTACGGAGTTTTTGTGAATCCACCAAATATTTTGGGAACTTTTTTCGAAAAAACACGAAAAAAGTTCCCAAAACGCGTTTTTTATGCCTAAAATGCGTGATTTTCGGCATTACAGACGGTATAAATCGCTTGCAGCAAGTAGATCAACTTTCTTTTCTGCGAGTATTCTTTCGCAGCCCTCAAGGTCTGTTGGACGTATGACTACGTGCGCCACATCGCCGTTGGAGAATGAGTACATATATTCGATGAATACTCCGTTTTCCGACAAGTGTTTCAGTACTTTTGCCAGCGAACCGCTGGTATTGGGACATACAAAGCCGATGACATCGGTCATTTTTACGGCGAAGTGTGATGCTTTGAGCACTTGGTAGGCTTTGTCGGGGTCGCTTACTATGCAGCGCAGGATGCCGAAGTCGCTGTTGTCAGCAATACTCATGGCTGAGAGGTTGATGCCTGCATTGCCCAGCACGTCTGTAACTTCTGTCAGGCGGCCTGACTTGTTTTCGAGGAAAACGGATAGTTGTTTAGCTAACATATTCTTATTGTTTTATTGTTTGTTGTTTCTGTTGTCTGTATGTTGCATGATTGAAATGCGGTTGTGTGGCGTTTGGTCACGGTGTTTATAGCTTGCGTTTATCGATGACGCGTTTAGCTTTACCAGTAGAGCGTTCGATGGCACGTGGCTCTACGAGGCGCACTTTGAAGCCGAGTCCGATGACGCTACGCAGTTCTGCTTCGAGTTTCTTCTGCAGTCCAACCATGGTTGACATCTCGTCGGTGTAGTATTCCTCTTTGACCTCTACCTGCAGTTCGCTGGTGTCGGTATTGTCTTTACGATCGACGGTCAGCAGGAAGTGTGGTTCGTATTCAGGCAACGAGAGGATGACTGATTCGATTTGTGATGGGAATACGTTGACGCCACGTATGATGAGCATGTCGTCGCAGCGTCCCAGTATGCGGTCCATGCGCACCAATGTGCGTCCGCATGCACATTTCTCATAGTGTAGTGCTGTGAGGTCGTGTGTTCGGTAGCGCAACAATGGCATTCCTTCTTTGGTAAGGTGTGTGAAGGTAAGTTCTCCCAATTGTCCTTCTGGCATTGGTTCTCCTGTTTCAGGATTGAGTATTTCAGGGTAGAAATAGTCTTCGTTGAGGTGTGTGCCGTTCTGACATTCACATTCGTATCCCACTCCTGGTCCTGATATTTCGCTCAGTCCGTAGATGTCGTATGCTTTGATGCCCAATGATGTTTCGAGTTTATGGCGCATCTCTTCAGTCCATGGTTCGGCTCCGAATGCACCAATTCTGAGTTTGAATTCGTCTCGTGGCCATTCGCAGTCTTTTAGTGTTTCTGCTAAGAACATGGCGTATGATGGTGTGCAACAGAGTACCGATGTGCCGAAGTCGTGCATCAGCGTGATTTGTTTCTGTGTGTTTCCACTTGACATAGGAATCACGCTGGCTCCGATATTGGTTGCTCCATCGTGAGCGCCGAGTCCTCCGGTGAAGAGTCCGTAGCCATAGCTCACTTGGAAGATATCGTTTTTTGTAGCGCCGTATGCTGTGAATGCGCGTGAGATAGCTTCGGTCCACATGGCAAGGTCTTTGCGGGTGTAGAGTACTACTACCGGTTTGCCTGTAGTTCCTGAAGAGGCGTGGATACGCACAATCTGACTCATGGGCACGGCAGTCAGTCCGAAGGGATAGTTGTCGCGCAGGTCGAGCTTGTTGGTAAATGGTAGTTTCACGATGTCGTCTATATCTCGGATATCACCAGGTTCGAGTCCCATTTCTTGAAATTTCTTCCGATAGAATGGTGTGTTGTGATAGACGTAGTCTGCCATTTTTCGCAGACGTTGGCTTTGTAGGTCGCGAAGCTGTTCGCGACTCATACATTCAATAGTTTCATTCCAGATCATTTTCTGTCTTGTTTTCAGTTGTGTATATCCTTGACAAAGGTACGAATAAGCGAGCAGAATTCAAAAGAAAAGCGTGTTTTTCTTTTCATTCTCGAGCGAAAGTACCTAAGAGGCATGGTGTCAAAGGTAGAAATTAGCGTGGTGTAGATATAAAAAAGGTGACCGCTTAATTGCGATCACCTTTAGTCTTTGTCCAGAAATCTGTGAGCCAAATGTCGAACACCAGCGTACTGTATGCTGGTATTACTCCGCTGGCGGTTTCTCCGTATGCCAGTTGATATGGTATGGTCACTCGCCAATGGTCGCCTTTATGCATGTTCATTAATGCTGTGCTGAATCCATCGACGAAATCGGAAGCAACGGGCAGTCGGTATCCTGATACAGAACCGTATGAGTTGTACTGTGCTATCTTGTAGGGAGCGGTAACGGCAGGGTCGTATGTTCCCTCAAAACTTTGGTCGAACACATATCCGTCTTTGTACGACTTTGATGGCAGGAGGCGTCCGCGATACTGCATACATAGTGAGTCGTTGTAGTATGGCGATGTAGTGCCTTCTCCGCGCTCTATTACATCCACGAGGATGCAGTCGGTCTGTGGGATGTTGATGGAGTCGGGAACCGACCATTTGCGTACAACGAACGATGAGGCTGTGGCAGAGGCATGTAGCTTGTATTGTGTTTCAAAATACTGTTCATTGGTATTTTTCCAATCAACAAATTCCTCTTCTGTGCCATCGTCTTCGCTGCATGATGCCGCAAAGAAGGGCATCAAGGCAAACAGGCAACCTGCGAGGATTGTCTGTTTGCTGCGTATCATCATGTTGTAGATGCTCATTATTATATAATAGGTGTATTTACTGAATCTTCTTGAGCAGGCTGACGATGCTCACCTTGTCTTCGATGATGCTTGCCAAGTCGCTGATATTGACGCGCTCCTGTTCCATGGTGTCGCGGAAGCGGAGTGTCACCTTGCCATCGTTGAGTGAGTCGTGGTCAACGGTAACGCAGTAAGGAGTACCGATGGCATCCTGACGACGGTAGCGCTTTCCGATAGAGTCTTTCTCGTCGTATTGGCAGTTGAAGTGGAACTTCAGGTTGTTGATGATTTCGCGTGCCTTTTCGGGCAGTCCGTCTTTCTTGACGAGTGGCATAACTGCCAGTTTTACAGGAGCCAGGGCGGCGGGCAGTTTGAGTACTACGCGTGTTTCACCGTTTTCGAGTTTCTCTTCGCAGTATGAGTGACACATGACTGAGAGGAACATACGATCTACGCCGATCGAGGTCTCGATGACATACGGAGTGTAGCTCTCGTTGGTCTGTGGATCGAAGTATTTGATGCTCTTTCCTGAGAATTTCTCATGCTGTGAGAGGTCGAAGTTTGTACGTGAGTGAATACCTTCCACTTCTTTGAAGCCGAATGGCATCTTGAATTCGATGTCGGTAGCTGCGTTGGCATAGTGTGCAAGTTTCTCGTGGTCGTGGAATCGATAGTTTTCTGCACCGAAACCAAGAGCTTGGTGCCAAGCCATACGAGTTTGTTTCCATTTGGGGAACCATTCGAGTTCAGTACCTGGAGTTACGAAGAACTGCATTTCCATCTGTTCAAATTCGCGCATGCGGAAGATAAACTGACGTGCTACAATCTCGTTGCGGAATGCTTTACCAATCTGAGCGATACCGAATGGAATCTTCATGCGACCGGTCTTCTGCACGTTGAGGTAGTTGACAAAGATACCCTGTGCGGTTTCTGGGCGGAGATATACTTTCATAGAACCTTCAGCGCTGGCTCCCATTTCGGTAGAGAACATCAGGTTGAACTGGCGTACGTCCGTCCAGTTGCGTGTGCCGCTGATGGGGCATACGATTTCTTCGTCGAGGATGATCTGCTTCAGTTCTGCGAGGTCAGGTCCTTGCATGGCTTTAGTGTAGCGCTCATGTAGTGCGTCGCGCTTGGCAATATGCTCTTTTACTCGTTCGTTGGTTTCGAGGAATTTGGCTTCGTCAAATGCTTCTCCGAAGCGTTTGCGTGCTTTTGCCACTTCCTTCTGCACCTTCTCATCGTATTTTGCAATCTGGTCTTCAATCAGCACATCGGCACGATAGCGCTTTTTTGAGTCGCGGTTGTCGATGAGGGGGTCGTTGAATGCGTCAACGTGTCCAGAGGCTTTCCAAATTGTGGGGTGCATGAAGATGGCAGAATCGATACCGACAATGTTTTCGTGGAGCAGTACCATTGATTTCCACCAGTATTCTTTGATATTGTTTTTCAACTCTACACCGTTCTGTCCGTAGTCGTAAACGGCTCCCAATCCATCGTAAATATCGCTGCTTGGAAATACGAAACCATATTCTTTACAGTGGCTTACGATTTTCTTAAATACATCTTCTTGTGCCATAATGCTTTTACTTCTTTTCAAAAATTATGCGTGCAAAGGTAGTGCAAATCGAGCGAAATACAAAAGAAAAACGATTTTTTCTTTTTATTTCCGAGATGCAGCCTACCTAAGTACAGGGTTACAAAGGTAGTGCAAATCGAGCGAAATACAAAATAAAACGTGTTATATTTTGTTTATTCGAACGTGATGGGGCTTACATTGTGCGTAAGTTTATGGGAGTTAGTTGGGAGTTGCATGGGAGTTGCTTGGGATTTACAGACCTTGCGGAAAAACGCAAGGAACAGGGTTGGCTGCATCCCGAATACATCCCGAACGCATCCCGAACGCATCCCGAATGTTTTTTTGCTTTGCAAATCATCTTTTTGGGGTAATGTTAGAACATTCTCGCAAAAAAATAGTATTTTTGCAATCTAAAAACCTAAAATATGAAGAAGCTGCTTTCGATACTAATGTTTATGGCACAACTCTCGGTAGTTGCACAGCCATTCGATTTTCAGAACACTCGATTGAAGGATGACCAGCGTATCAATCTTTTTATCGGCCAGTTGACACTCGATGAGAAGATTTCCCTTCTCTCCACGCAGATGGGTGTCCCACGTTTGGGCATTCCGTCTATCAGTTGCTATGAAGGACTTCATGGGGTGGCTTTGGGTGGACCTGCAAATAATAACGGAATGATTGAGGTGAATGGTGAAAAGCGCCCCAATCCACTACCGACCTCCATTTTCCCGCAGGCTTACGGTCTGGGAGAAACATGGGATCGTGAGGCTGTGCGCATGGTAGGTGAGCAGATGGCTGCCGAGGCCCGCTATTATATTCATCAGCCCAATGCCCGCCGCAAGGGACTTGTCATCTATGCGCCCAATGCCGATTTGGCACGCGATCCCCGTTGGGGACGTACCGAGGAAAGTTATGGTGAAGATCCGTACCTAACCGGACAGCTTACCGTGGCTATGGTGCGCGGACTGCAAGGCGATCATCCTCGCTATTGGAAAACAGCTGCGCTGATGAAACATTTCCTTGCCAATAGTAATGAAGATGGTCGCGATTCCACTTCCAGCAATTTCGACGACCGATTGTTTCGTGAGTATTATTCCTATCCCTTCTATAAAGGAATCACGCAGGGAGGGTCACGTGCCATGATGGCAGCCTATAATTCGTGGAATGGAATACCGATGGCCATACACCCCTGTCTGCAAAGTATCGTTCGCAAGGAGTGGGGGAATGATGGCATTATCTGTACCGATGGTGGTGCGATGGGTATGCTATCGACCGCCCATAAGACATTTGCCACCAAGACAGAAGCCGCAGCAGCCGTGGTGAAAAACCAGTTGGGACAGATTCTCGATCGCTATCAGGATGAAATCCGCGAGGCGCTTGCCAAGGGAATGGTTACTGAACAAGATATCGAAGTGGCTATTCGGGGTAATGTGCGCGTGATGCTCCGCCTCGGACTGCTCGATGGAAAGAATTCGCCCAACCCGTATGCAACCATGGGAACAGATACAACCGCCACAGCGCCCTTTATGACCGAAGAGGCACGGAGTGCTGTGCGAGAGGTAACCAACAAGTCGGTAGTACTCCTGAAAAACAACGGACTCCTGCCGCTCGATAGTAAGAAAGTGAAAAAGGTGGCTGTTGTCGGACCTTATGCCGACGAGATTATCTTCGACTGGTATAGTGGCACAGCTCCCTATGAGGTAACTGTCTTAAAAGCGCTTCGCGAACTGGGAGCACAACAGGGATTTGAAGTGAGCTACGTGAAAGACAACCGTATGGGTGAGGCCGAACGTCTGGCACGTGAAGCCGACGCTGTGGTAATCTGTACGGGCAATCATCCTTATGGTACCAAGGCCGATTGGTTCTTCTGTCCAGTACCCAGCGACGGTCGCGAAGCCGTTGACCGCAAATCGTTGCAGCTGCCCGATGAAGATCTCGTCCGTCAGCTCTATCGTGCCAACCAGAACACAGTCCTTGTGCTTGTCAGCAGTTTCCCATATACCATCAATTGGAGTAATGACCATCTGCCCGCCATCCTCCACATCACCCATTGCAGTCAGGAGCAAGGCCATGCCGTAGCCGATGCACTCTTCGGACGCATCAATCCTGCCGGTCGCACCACTCAAACATGGGTGAAGGATATTCTCGATTTGCCCGACATGATGGACTATAATATCCGTAACGGTCGTACCTATATGTATCAGCAAGGCGCTGTGCTCTATCCTTTCGGCTACGGATTGAGTTACACGACGTTCCGCTATGGTGAACCCAAGGTTAATCTGAAAGACAAGCATACCGTGACCGTTACGCTCCCCGTTACCAATACTGGCGGTCGTGATGGCGATGAGGTTGTCCAATGCTATGTGGGCTATCCTGATTCTAAAGTAGAACATCCACAGAAACAGCTCAAAGCCTTTGAACGAGTGGCTGTCAAAGCTGGAGAAACACGTGAGGTCAAACTCACCATCGACCGTGCCGACCTTACCCATTGGGATGAGGCTACCCATCGTTTTGAGGCAGAAAAGGGGCGCATCCAACTCATGATAGGTGCGTCATCAGCCGACATACGGACGGAAATATCGTTTGAAGTGAAGTAAAACCGAGCATCCAACTTGCAAAATTCGAATATTTTTCGTAATTTTGCAAGAATTAAAGGCGTTGGCAGACAATGCCTATAACTTAAAAGGATAAACATCAATGGACGACGAAATCAAGGACGACGAAATACTGAACGAAGAGCAAGACACCACCGAAGAGGTTGAAGCCGAGGCACACTCAGGCTATAAACCCGTGGATAGGTTTGATGCTGCAGCCGTACACCATCTTAGCGGAATGTATCAAAACTGGTTTCTGGACTATGCCTCGTACGTAATCCTGGAACGCGCCGTACCACATATTGAAGATGGCCTGAAGCCTGTGCAGCGCCGCATCCTTCACTCTATGAAGCGAATGGACGACGGTCGCTACAACAAGGTGGCAAACATCGTAGGACACACCATGCAGTTTCACCCGCATGGTGATGCTTCTATTGGTGATGCGCTGGTACAGATCGGACAGAAAGATTTGCTGGTGGATACCCAAGGAAACTGGGGAAATATCCTCACCGGCAACCGTGCTGCTGCCCCTCGTTATATTGAGGCACGCCTGTCGAAGTTTGCCCTCGATACGGTTTTCAATCCGAAAACTACCGAATGGCAGATGTCTTACGACGGACGCAACAAGGAGCCCATCACATTGCCCGTTAAGTTTCCGTTGCTTCTGGCACAGGGAGCTGAGGGTATTGCCGTAGGTCTGTCGTCGAAAATCCTACCCCACAATTTCGTTGAACTGTGTGATGCAGCCATCAGTTATCTGCATGGCGAGGAGTTTCATCTCTATCCCGACTTCCCCACAGGCGGCTCTATTGATGTGTCGAAATACAACGACGGGCAGCGAGGCGGTACATTGAAAGTACGTGCGAAGATAGAGAAACTCGACCAGAAGACCCTTGTCATTCGAGAGATTCCCTTCTCCAAGACTACCGAAACCATTATTGACTCGATACTCAAAGCCATCGAGAAAGGAAAGATTAAGGCACGTCACGTGGAAGACCTCACCGCAGCCAAGGTGGAGATACAAATACAGTTGGCACCCGGTGTTTCGTCCGACAAGACACTCGATGCGCTCTATGCTTTCTCCGATTGCGAAATCAATATTTCGCCCAACTGCTGTGTCATCGAAGACAACAAACCGAAATTTCTCACCATATCCGATGTGTTGCGCCATTCAGCCGACCGCACCAAGGATCTTATCCGGCAGGAACTTGAAATCCGCAAAAACGAACTTCTTGAGCAGTATCATTTCGCTTCGCTTGAAAAGATATTCATCGAAGAGCGCATCTATAAAGACCGCAAATTCGAACAGGCACCCAATGTCGATGCCGTATGCGAACATATTGACGAACGCCTCACTCCCTACTATCCACAACTGGTTCGTGAGGTAACCAAGGATGATATTCTCAAGTTGCTGGAGATTAAAATGCAGCGAATCCTTAAGTTCAACAAGGATAAAGCCGACGAACTCATGGCACGCATCAAGGAGGAAATCGAACAGATTGACCGCGACCTCAACAACCTTGTAGAGGTCACCGCCAATTGGTTTAAGTTCCTTAAAGAGAAATACGGCAAGGATCATCCGCGACTGACCGAAATCCGCAACTTCGATACCATCGAGGCTACCAAGGTTGTTGAGGCCAATCAGAAACTCTATATCAACCGTGCCGATGGATTTATAGGTACAGGACTGAAGAAAGACGAGTTTGTCTGCAACTGTTCCGATATCGATGATGTCATCATCTTCTACAAAGATGGTAAGTTCAAGGTCATCCGTGTGGCAGATAAGATATTCGTAGGAAAGAATATACTGTGGCTTGGTGTGTTTAAGAAAAACGACCAGCGCACTATTTATAATATGGTATATCGCGACGGAAAGAAGGGCTTCTATTATATCAAGCGCTTCAACGTGCCGTCGGTTACTCGCGATCGCGAATACGACCTGACCATTGGAACCCCAGGATCGCGTGTCGTTTATTTCACCGCCAATCCCAATGGCGAGGCTGAAGTTATCAAGATAACACTCGACCCTGCACCAAAGCTCAAAAAGATATTCTTCGACAAGGACTTCTCCGAGGTGCTCATCAAGGGACGTGCTGCTAAGGGTAATCTGCTGACCAAGTTCCAAGTGCATCGCATCGGACTAAAGAGTCATGGTCACTCCACATTGGGCGGACGCAAAGTGTGGTACGATCCCGATGTCAACCGCCTGAACTACGACGAGCACGGACGCTTGTTGGGCGAGTTCAACGATGGCGACCAGATACTCGTATTCCTACCCAATGGTGAATACTATCTCACCAATTTCGATGCCAACAACCACTTCGAAGACAATATCGTAAGGTTGGAGAAATACGATGCCGACAAGGTCTGGAGCTGTGTGCTCTACGATGCCGACAATCAAGGATATCCCTATGTCAAGCGCTTCTTGCTGGAAGCATCCAAACGCAAACAATGTTATCTGGGCGAGAATCCCAATTCCAAGGAGATATTGCTCACCGACCAAGTCTATCCGCGCATCCTTGTCACCTATGGTGGAGCCGACGAATTCCGTGGATCAGAGGAGATTGACGTAGAACAGTTTATTGCTGTTAAGGGCTATAAAGCAAAGGGTAAACGTCTCACTACCTACCAGATTGCCAGCATTACCGAACTGGAACCCACTCGTCTGCCTGACCCACCCAAAGAAGATGAGGCCGATGAAACGGAAGAGGAAGAGAATCTGGACCCTGATGCAGGAAAGAGTCAGCAACAGGTGATTGACGAACTGACTGGACAACAAACGCTTTTCTCTGATGAAGACTATCAATAGAACGCTCTTCGTACTGGCACTTATGCTGAGTGCAACGTCGGCAATGGCACAAACCGCTACCGATTCTCTCCGTATCTCTACGGTAAGTCACATGGTGGGAGGTGGCGCATCCCAGGTGCTTGACACCTATCTCTCTGCCGAACATTTTAGCGGACCGGGAGTTACTTATCTCTGCACCGTCGAACGACAGCGCCCACAACGAAGATGGGGTACGATCATGGAACATGAAGTCAACTTCTCGTCGGTTAGCGACCGTACCGATCAGCGCGATGAACTGGAAGGTGCCTACAATTTCTATTGGGGACGTTTGCGTCGTTGGCAACTGCTCGACAATCGCCTGACCCTACAGGCAGGAGGCATGGCTAATGCCTCGTTGGGATTCATCTATAATAGTTCCAATTCAAACAATCCTGCCCAGGCTCGTGCACATCTTAATCTGATGCCTACCGGAGTGGCTTCCTATCGCTTCTCTGTCATGCGCCATCCGGTAGTGGCACGCTACGAACTCGCCTTGCCATTGGCAGGTGTGATGTTCTCGCCCAACTACGGACAGACCTACTATGAGACTTTTGTCAGAGGCGACTATGACGGCAACGTGCGGCTGACCACCTTTGTGTCGGCACCTGAGTTTCGTCAGATGTTGACACTCGAAACGCCATTATCAGCGTCCATCGCCCTTCGCATCGGCTATTTGGGCAACTATCAGCAGTTTCATGTCAATCATCTGAAGCAACATGTCTATACTCATCGCTTCATGGTGGGCATCACCCGTCGGTTCTCAATCATTTCGCGCCGGCTCTGAACATAATTCCAGACAGCGTAAAACAATCAATCCCGTAACGAATCATGATGACAGTTCTATCCCATAAATTGAATATCGTCCATCGGCTTTGCCCATTTGGCTTCATGCAGACGCTGAACCGTTTGCATGCCGTCGCCTTGATGTTGTGCGCCATATTCATGGTCACGATGTTCACTTCTTGTATCGACGAAGATGAACAACCCAATACGCCTACAGGCAATTTTGAGGCACTTTGGCGTATCATCGATCAGCATTATTGCTTCTTCGACTATAAGCAACAGCAGTATGGACTCGATTGGCAGGAGGTCTATGTCAAATACAAGGAGCGCGTCAGCGACCGCATGACCGAGCGTCAGCTCTTTGAAGTGATGACCGATATGCTGTCGGAACTGCGCGACGGACACGTCAACCTTGGTGCCAGTTATGATTACGGGCGCTATTGGGCATGGAAGGAAGACTATACCTCAGATTATAGTGATTCGCTCGAACGCATTTATCTCCGTACAGACTATAAAATTGCCAGCGGCATGAAATATCGGGTGCTCGACGACAATATCGGCTATGTGCGCTATGAGTCGTTTGCCGATGCAATAGGAGAGGGCAACCTCGATGAGGTATTGTCTTATTTCCTACTTTGTCGCGGACTTATTATCGACATCCGTAGCAATGGCGGTGGCGAACTGACCAATGCCGAGCGCTTGGCTTCCCGCTTCGTCGATGAGAAGACGTTGGTGGGATATATGCAACACAAGACAGGTACGGGACATAATGATTTCAGCGAACTCAAAGCTCAGTATCTCGAACCCTCCAGCAGGCTACGTTGGCGCAAACCAGTATGTGTTCTTGTCAACCGTGGGGTGTTTAGCGCTGCCAACGAGTTTGCATCGATGATGCATGCGCTCCCAAATGTCACTCTGGTAGGTTATCGTACTGGTGGCGGTTCGGGCATGCCGATGAGCAATAGTCTGCCTAATGGATGGATGGTTCGCTATTCAGCCTGCCCCATGTACGACAGTCAGAAGCGTCAGACAGAGTTTGGCATCGAGCCCGACATCTCCCTCCATCTCGATGATGCAGATACTCGTCGTGGTGTCGATACCATTATCGAAACCGCACGAAATGTGATCAAAGGTAAGTGAAATCAGCTTTCGCTCTCGTCAGGGAGCATCGCTGTAGCATCTGTTTCTATAAATAAGGAGTCGTTCATGTCGTTGAGCGACTTCTTCTTTTTATTCTCTTTGGCGCCTGCCTTAATCAGGTTTTTGGCAGCTGTGATGATGCTTGGTCCGCTGTCGGCGGTGGTAATTTTCAGTTTAGAAATCTTCTTGATGGTATCGTTCATGCTCGATTCCACCTCCATGAAACGAATGCCAAAGTCCTGCACACGGTCTATCACGGTATTGGCAGCATTCATCATGTCCTGCTGGTTTTGGAGTTGTCGCACCTGTGTCCACATCATCTCCAAGACGCGCAAGTTCATATACATGGTCTGTGGACCGAGTATCAAGACTCCTTCGTCGTAGGCTTCGCGCCATAGCGAGTTGTCGTTGAGTAGTGCCAGATTGAGTGCCCCTTCTATCGGCACATACATGATGGCGAAATTGAGTCTGTTGTATCCGCTTGGCAGATATTTGGTGTATTCCTTTTTTGCAAGTCGCTTCACCTGTGCTCTTACGCTGGCGATGTGTGCTTTAAGATAATCTGACTTCTCCGTTGTACCGTCTTGTGCATTCATATATCGCTCATAGTCAGTCAGCGACATTTTTGAATCGACCACCACATGACGGTTGTTGGGGAAATGCAGAATGAAGTCGGGTATCAGTCCCTTTCCGTCTTCGCCTTTTGCCGTTTTTCCTGCTTTGTCGCGTAGTGTTTCTTGCGTGTCAAACTGTTCACCCTCTTTCAGTTCAAGGTCTTCAAGGAGTTGTTTCAGTTTCAATTCGCCGAAGTTGCCCTGCACTTTCACCTCACCGGTAAGAGCTCTGGTCAGTCGGTCGGCAGTTTCTCCCAGTTCTGCACTCTTCTGCATATTGATTTTGATGGTCTCGTCGAGTCGGGTGAGTGCTTCGTTTTGTTGTTCCTTCGATTTATCGAAAGCCTCCTGCATATTCTTCAGACTCTGTTGCAGCGGGTCGATAATCTTCGACACCTGTTCTTTGTTTCTCTCTCCCAACTCTTCCTGTCTGCGCTTGAGCACTTCCTCCGATGTGGTCTGCATTTGCTCTTTGATGAGCTTTATCTGACTGTCAATCTGTTCGCGGTTCATTTGCTTCAGCGCTTCTATTTGTTTTTCGGCACCTTCTTTGGTTTGTTCCAGTTGTTTCTCGTGCGAGGTTTTCAGTTCTGCAATCTGTGTTTCGTAAGCAGCCTTAAAGTCGGCGAGTTGTTTCTCAAACGTTTCTTTCAGTTCGTTTTCCCTTTTGACATTGCGATCCCTTTCGGTATTGATGGTTTGTTGGTTGTTTTCCTTTAGGGTGCTTATCTGTTTTTCGAAGTCAGTTTTCTGTAAAGTCAACTGTGCACAGAAATTCTCAGCGTGAGTTTTCTGCACATCGCGCTCCGAAGTAAGTGTTATGATTTGACTCTGTTGATTGGCAATGGTGCTTTCCTGTGCTTGAATTTTCCTGGTTAAGTCAGTCAGTTGTGCGTGTAGATTGTCAATCAGTTCGGTATTGTTTTGTCCGTTACCTTTACTTTTGTTTCCTAATACGAAGCCTACTGCCACCATGATGACAGCTGCCACAGCAATAATGATGAGATATGTTACCATACGTTTTGATGTGTTGGGAATGTTGCGAGTTATATTGCATGCAAATATATAAAAATTAAATGAGAGAGGCGAAGATGTTGACATAAAAATCTTGCTTTATCATTATTTTCTTTGGCAGAATCCTTGTCGAAGATAATTCCGTGAAACGGAAAATGCCCAGTTTGCTTTTTGAAAACTGTAAGTATAGGAGACAATTGTCGTTTTGAATAGACAATACGGTTTCCGTATTTTGAATTCATAAAATTTTTGTTTTCTAAAAATTTCGACCACACGACCACAGGTGTAGTGTAATGTGTTGTAAGATAGTGATTTGTGGCTGTGGTCGATTACTCCGAATCCGTGTTATCGACCACACTTCGACCACACATAATTTGCCGGATAATCATTATGAATATTTGCGTGAAGTAAATATAAATTGTTTTCAGGTATTTCCAAACGGCTGACAAAGTTATTATCCAACGTTTGACAATGGTGTTGTCAAACGTTAGATAAAAGTATTGTCAAACGTTAGATAAAAGTATTGTCAAACGTTAGATAAAGGTGTTGTCAAACGTTAGATAAGGGTGCTGTCAAACGTTAGACAAGGACCTTTTCAACGTTGGAAACAAGTTGTTTCAAATATCAGAGAAGCGTGGTGTCAAATATTGTGCAATAGTATTGTCAAACGTTTGGTCAGGGTGTTGTCGGGCATCTGAAAATACAAAACATGTATTGCAGTCTATTGTGGCTTTGCTGTTTCTATGGTTGCAACAGCAGATTGGATATGGCGTTTGGAGGGTGGTCGAATGGTGGTCGAAAACCATGTTTTTTTAGAATCGACCACCGCTGTAAGTTGTTGCAAAGTCCGGAAGCTTAGAGACTTATATATCAAGCTAACGTCAACAGTCTCCGTTCCTTACGGACTCATTTGATAACTGATATTACACAAAGCCCCCACATTCATCCGAATGTAGGGGCTTTCTTGATCCGTCAGCAATTCAGCCAACCAAATTATTTCTTATCATAAATATTTTATACGCCAAGGAACTTCTTGACAACAGAAGGCATCTCCTCTACCTCACATACGGTATCGTGAAGAACCTGAGCATTGCGGATCTCTTCGATTGCCTGCGGTATAGCAACGTTACCAATCTTAGAGAGTTCATCAACCAGTTCAAAATCACTCATCGAATCATACTTGCTGTCAATCGCATCCATGACACTTCTTGTGAACTTGAATGGGCTTGCAGTACTGGCAATGACTGTCTTCGTCTCGGTATCTCCGGTAGCAGCCTTATATTTATCGTATACACCTGCGGCAACCGCTGTATGGGTATCGATAATATATCCGGTATCCTCGTAAAGCTTCTTGATCACTTCTGCGGTCTCAGCTTCGCTGGTATAATTTCCATAGAAATCAGAAAGCTGCGCCTTCATCTCATCGGTGATCGCGTATTTTCCATCTGTGGAGAGGCTCTCCATCAGTTTTGCATTCTTCTCGGCATCGTTTCCTGCGATACGATAAATCAGTCTCTCAAGGTTGGATGAGATCAGAATATCCATAGAAGGTGAGCTTGTCAGAATAAACTCACGATTCTTATCGTAAGTTCCTGTCGTTCAAGCCAGAGTTCAATCTTGGGGCAATCCTCTCAATAACAGCCATTTATATGGTCAGCGCAACAGAGACTATCGGAGATACCAGCGCTCTCTGCGCAGGGGCACTCAAGCGCCAGCCAAGTGACCA
>OQVT01001394.1_pt1 | contig 15112 bp, 19 predicted proteins | sample 1691561 | NCBI WGS metagenome assembly OQVT01 (sample SAMN03418260, study PRJEB22391) | human gut metagenome | biome: human-gut; feature: organic feature; material: feces | host: Homo sapiens | place: Tanzania | collected 2013-01 | reverse complement strand
AAGAACAGTTGCGAAATATCGATCAGAATTAAATATTCCAGATGCATCTGGTAGAAAGCATGTAAAAAAGTAGAACCGCGCGTTCTACTTTTTTTCTACCCATTCTTTAATTTTGTTTTGTGATGTGTCTACATCACTGCCTCTAATCGCAATACCTTTCATTACTTCTGCATATTTCTTAATATCCGATTCTGTAGAAGAGAGTCCTGACCCTTCATGCGTACAAAATGGATATACTTTCTTACCACTCCAATCAAAACTTTCTAAGAACGTATAGACAGCCATAGGCATAGTACCCCAATAGTTAGGATATCCTAGATATATTTCATCATACTCATCAATACTCTTAAGCATATTCTTTAATTCAGGTCTTGTATTACTTCTTAAATCATCTTTTGCTTCTTTGATACATGTATCATAATCATCTGAATATGGATGCATTTGATCTATCTTATATAAGTCAGCACCTGTCATATCTGCAATCATTATTGCGACTTTTTCAGTATTTCCTACCTCTATATATTTCTTCGTACCACCAAAATAATTCTCATCCGCTCTAGAATAATAAGCCACTAGTTTTTTCATTTCATCATCCTCCTATGGTTATCATAACAGTCGGTAGTTACTTTCGGTCAATGCATAATATTTTTAAATTTCATTGACTATATATGATATTGAATTGTATGATAATGATACGAAATAATAAAAATCATATCATAAAGGAGATGGGATTATGAAACATACATATTGTATAAATTGTAGAAAAGAAACAACCTACACACTAAAGAAACAGGAAATCAGAAAAGTTATTAAAGATAAGGAATATACGTTCTTGATCACTGTTGCGGTATGTAATGAATGTAACGAAGAAATATCTGTTCCAGGTTTACTTGATCTAAATATTCAGGAAATAGATTCACAGTATAGAGAAAAGGAAAAACTCATTACTATCGAAGATATCAACAAACTATTAAAGATATATGATATTGGGAAAGGACCTCTCGCATTAGTTCTTGGTTTTGGTGAAGTGACCATTAAAAGATATCTAGATGGACAGGTGCCTTCTCTTGAGTATTCTAATATTATGAAACAGGCTTTGTTGTCTCCTGATTATTTCTATAAGAAGTTACAGGAGAATAAAAATAAGATTACTCCTGCTTCTTATAAGAAATCACAAGAAGCAGTGAATAATCTACAAGAATTATTTGTATTATCAGATAAGATGAGACAGGTCATTGCATATCTGTTTAAGGAATTAAATGAAATCACACCATTGATGCTTCAAAAACTTCTTTATTTAATTCAGGGAACCTCTTATGCCTTATATGATCATCCTATATTTATAGAACATTCACAGGCATGGGTTCATGGTCCTGTATATCCTGATGTTTATCATTTATTCAAACAGTTCAGTTTTAATCCTATTGATGATGATCGATTTGTACTCTTTGAAGAATTAGAGAATACATTAAGTGAAGAAGAATGTCATGTGATTGATTTAGTGATCCATACATATGGTCTCTATAGCGCTAAAGTATTAGAAACAATCACTCATTCACAGGATCCTTGGATATCAGCTAGAAAAGGCTATGAAGGAACTATTCCTTCTCATGAACCTATTATAGAAGAGGATATAAGACACTATTTCCAGACATTACATAAACAATATGACTTCTCTCAAAGAGAAGGAATCAATCATTATATTCATGATATTATCATGTAATGACTATGTATCACTTATTCTCTTTTTCTTATGTGAACAACTAGAAGTCCATCATACAAATTTTAATAGACACATACCAATCACTATAATCAGCTTTATAACACGAATACACTCTTGCATGAAGTATCTTACCTGCATCCATTAATCGAGTAAATATACTATTATCCTTCTTAGGAATATAACCAAGCTTCTCACCATCTATTGTAAGCACCTTAATCGCATTACTATCATATTTATTATCTGATTCTCTTTCTAATAGAAGAGGGTCATTCTTCTCTAGTCCTTTAAACACATACTGGTTATCTACATAACGTGTTCCTGCAATATCAGTAAAAGATAAGAAGATTTCATTCATTAAAGGCATGATCACATTCTCTATACCATTCATTTCTACTGCTTCTAAAATCATATCTTTCATATTATCCATAAATGCTTCCTCCTAACATGCATGTATTACTTTTTCAAAACAGAAATATTGTGTATCTAAGTCATGCTTATACAATCTATATTTGAATATTTCTTTTTCTAGGGACTCTTCTGTAGGAAGAGGTTCTCTATTTTCATAAGACTCTATTTCTTTCTTGATTCTTTCTATTTGTGTTGTGAGATAGACAATATCTAAGTTTTTTCTAATGGATTGTCTTTCATAATCCACCAACATTTCAATATCCTTTAAATCATTCAGGTTATTATATCGATAGGATTCAAGAGCACGTTTCCATAAAGGATGGTCTTGATTCATTCTTTTAATGATTCTCTTGAATATCTTCTTTGCCCGTTTCATATCTTCATCACTGAGATGCTGTTTGACTCTCTTCTTATGCGTTCTTAGTTTCTCTAACTCATGCATATAATCTTCCTTCACAGCATCCATATAACCTTCTAACTCTTCTTTATATATCTTGATATGATGATTCTTACATCTCTGACAATAGGCAATTCTCTTCTTGAGGAAGATACACTCAACCATCAAACCATAGTACTCTTTATATAAATCTGCATACATTTGATAATTATCTTTTTGATTCTCTTCAACTTGTTTCTTCAATTCATCACGTTTGATAATTAAACTTCTGTAAAGTTCGATTAAGTAGTTTGTTGTAGTAGACATTGCACATCTCCTCCTTAACTACATCATACAACTTTCATCAAAAAAATGTTTTGAGTAAGGCTCTCATAAAGTCTATTTAAAGGCGTTCAAATAATTTTTTGTGTAATGACTATGTACCACATATATTGTTAGTTAATATGTGCATAGACTATCTTATATAGAATATTATTAGTTTCATGCATGAAAATGTAGTGTCGTGATTGTGAAGGAAAATATCTCATGATACAATTAATTTACTATTCTTAGGAGGAAAAGAGATGAAACACAAAGGGAAGAAGATATTTGCGGCTCTAGTAGTAAGCACGATGATTTGTAGTGCTCCAGTCTATGCAGCCAATAATACAACAGATGTATTCTATGATGATTTCAGTGGTACAACACTTGATACTAATAAGTGGTTGATTGCGGATAAGTCATGGGGTGGAAACAATGGTGGTGTTGTTCCTGAAAACGTATCTGTGTCTAATGGTACATTAAAGTTAGAAGGGCATGGAAACAAATATAAAGGAAACGTAAAAGGACATAACCAGCCAACAGGTATTCGTACAGGAGCCGCTATTGCGACTAGAAATTATTATTCTTCAGGTAGTTATGAAGTAGTCGCAAAAGTTGCACCAGAACTAGGTGCCTGCTCAGCTATCTGGACATTTGAATATGAAGAATACTATCCAGGTGATCCAGAATATGAAGCATCAGGTAAAACAGGACAATATTATGCCGTCAATCATGAGATTGACATTGAATTACCTACAGCCAATGCAACGCATAAAACACCTTCATTTGAAGCAGCACGCTTTAATACATTTACTACAGAAAATGGCTATAGTATGAAAGAAGACTTACCTTATGCAGTCGATGATGGAAAGTTCCATACATATCGCTTTGACTGGCATACAGGAAGTGATACAGAAGAAAAGCGTGTAGATTATTATGTAGATGATATTTATATGTGTACAAGTAGAACGCAGGTTCCAAGCAATGCAGGACGTTTCTGGGTAGGGTTATGGTTCCCAACAAGTATTGATGCAGATAAAGATGGTATCTGTGAAACAGGTTGGACAGGTACAGCAGACTTTGACACAACAATATTTGAAATCGATTCTGTCAAGATTGTACCTTACCATGAATCAGGTGACACCCCACAAAAAGAATCATTCCCATATGATGGCTGGGCTATTGATTCATTCCCAGAACTTATTGATCAGGAAAAATACAATCATATTATTAATGGTGACTTCTCAGAAGGTAAAACAGCCTGGACTCTATCTGGAGATGCCACTGTATTAAATGAAAAAGCTGTTCTTTCTTCAGGTTCTAAAACCGATACAATCTCCCAGCTTATTGATGTTAAACAGCGTATGACTTATACAATCAGTGCAGACATTGAAACAGATGGTACAGAAGTGACTATCGGTGCAAGAAAGAAAAATGGCACATTCAACTCATCTCAGACATTTAATAAGTCTGGACATGTAGAAGTATCATTTGTGACTGATGCAGGGTCTCTGCAGCAGATGGAAGCTTATGCACAAGTATTACGTTATCAGCAGGGAACACCTGTTAAGGTAGATAATATCAAGGTAACAAGTGGTAAAGCTTCTACCGTTATACCAACACCTGATCCTACACCTACACCAAAGCCAGAAGTCTCTCATTTAGTATTGAATGGTGAATTTGATGAAGGAGATAAGAACTGGAAATTATCAGGAAGCACTATTATTGAAAACGGGCATGCTGTGCTTGCTTCTGGGTCAGATACAGATGGATTATCACAAAAGATTAGTGTAGAAGGTGGTCAGACATATACATTAACTGCGCATGTTGTTTCTAGTGGTGCTAATATTGATGTGGGTATTAGAGACTATAATGGTCGTTATAAAAATATTCATCAGACATTGAATAAATCGGGTACAGTTACTCTTACATTCACTACCGCAAAGCATATTAAGGAAGTAGAACTATATGCTGAAGTAGTCAGATATCAATCAAACAACAATCCTGTTTATTTGGATTCCATTGTCTTAAAAGAAGGAAAAGAAGAAGTGACTCCAGGTCAGCCAGAGATTCCAGAAGTTCCTGTTTCAGGATTATTAAACAATGGTACCTTTACGCAAGGTGATGCTTATTGGACACTTGGAGGTAGTGCTTCTATTACATCAGGAAAAGCTGTTCTTACTTCAGGATGTGATACAGATACAATCTCACAGAATGTATCTTTAGAAACAGGTAAGACATATAAGCTTACTTGTGATATTGAATCGAATGGCTGTATTGTAGATGTTATGATGCAGGGACATGATGGTAAATATAGTAAGAAGAAGATGTCTTATTCTACAAATACAAAAGGAGAACTTGTATTTACTGTAGGGAAAGTACATTTTGAATCTAAAGTAGTCATCCAGGTATTACGTTATCAAGATGGATTGGTTAAAGTATCCAATATTCAATTAGAAGAAATGAAATAAATAAGGCAGAGACAAATCGTCTCTGCCTATATTACTTTATGGATTGCTTCACTGACACTACTTACTACATCATTGACCTGTAATCTAATATCTTCAGGAGAACTATGGAATGTAAAACTACGATTACTTGCCTTAAATAGTGGTAGATCATTATAAGAATCACCAATACCAAGCATCTCATCCGCATTGAGATGCTTTTTCATTGCCTTTACACCTGTTCCTTTAGAAACACCTTTTACTACAATATCAATAGAATTATTATTCTGATATCCAGCTAATAGAGGATATCTCTCATTAACATCTAATACATAAGAAGCCGCTTCTTCATTCGTATCAAAGATTAAAGAAATACTATAAACCTTTAAGTCTCCAATATCTTCAAAACTATTAATAAGAGTTAATAAAGGATTATTATAAAAACCAGTCGCATAAAAATGATGCAAATCATTCGTCTGTACAATAATAGTTGCTTTATTTACATAATAGTTGAATATATCTTTGGCTAGATTCTTATCTATAATATGTTCTTCTATCATTTTCTTATTTCTATCTAATAATAAAGCACCAGAAGAAACAATATAGAAATCAAAAGGTATATCCTCTATATCAAATAAACTACATACAGGTCTTCCTGTACATACCCCAAACATATTCTTCTTTTGAAACATATGAATGGCTTCTTTATCCTTATCTTTAACTTCTCTATCAAATACTAAAGTCCCATCTAAATCACTCGCAAAAGCTTTCACACTTATACCCTCTCAATGTATTGATAATCAATTGGTGATCTTCATCATGGGCAAGTCCTGATACAATCACACATCCACGTAACTCACCTTTTATAATAAGTGGAAAACCACCTCCACATATCGCAATAGTGGAATCATTCTCATCATAACAATGTCTTTCCTGTTGATCTAGAAACACATAATAAGAACTATGTTGGTAACGTTCCACAGTATTTTGCTTCTTATCTAACCATTCCACACCTTTTTTACCAGGCATTAAATACTGGAACACTATATCTCCATCTAACACAATTCTAATACGTACTGGTTTACTTGTTTTCTTTACTATTTCATTTCCAATACAATAGGCATCTTCTGCATCAAAATGATCAAAACTTAATTCTTCCTCTAATTTTAATACATCTTCTTTATTCATGATTATCACCTCATTCTATTAGTATCATAAATTACTTCTTTTAGAAACAATTCTCATATTAATAGAAACAAACGTTCCTTTATTCATATTCTTTACTAGAATATAAAGAACTAAAAGTTCAATCATTCACCTGGTGATAAATAATTGCATAAAGATTACTTAACACATATTGAAACGCTAATTGTGAATAGAATGTACTGATTCTATTTTTCTTCTCACAATCAGGAATCACAATCAAATCATCACTATAGGGCATTAATACATTCCTATTATTTGCAGTAATAAGTCCGATTCTCACATGATTCTTTGTTAATGTCTGTATACACTCTAGAAGTCTTTCCTGTCCTCTATAACTTATAATAAGTGCATAATCATCCTTGTTCATACGTTTAGAAATATGTCTCTCTTCTCCAAACTGTGTCGCAAGAGTAGGAAATATATTTACTTTGACAAGCTTATTCGCAAAGTTAATGACTGTTGTCTGGGTATCCCCATAACTAAACAAAAAGATACGGTTCTTATGAATAATCTCATGTGCCATAGACTTTAATACATCTATGTCTAGACTTGAATACACCTGTTTAATACTCTCCTGATACAAAGAAAACATATTCTTCATAATTTCTTCTGTTGTCTCATTAAACTGAAAAGGTGTCGTATAATCCACACTCTCTACAATATACTTATTCGCTTCTCTCTCTTTAATGAGATCTACCTTTAAAGCCCTATACCCACTATAACCTGCCTTACGACAAAGTCTTATAATAGTCGCATTAGATGTATAAGTCTTTTTTGCAAGATCATTTATAGACAACTCTTCTAATAAATCCAAGTGATTCATTAAATAATCAATCACTTCTTTTTCAGTTTCTGTATACTTATTTTCCTGTGATATATCTAGTATCATGCACTTCACCTCATACCTTTATTTTAATGTTTTTTTCTTTGATTTAAAGAGTTAAGTATAAGATTTCTTTTATACTATTTCTATGATATCATGTATTAATCTTTCAGGAGGGAATAACATGAATCAGACACAAGATTTCACTAAGGGAGTCATCTGGAAACAATTACTCTTTTTCTTTTTTCCTATACTTATAGGAAGCTTTTTTCAACAGCTCTATAACACTGTTGATACAATTATTGTTGGTCAGGCAGTAGGCACAAGCGCACTCGCTGCAGTCGGTTCAACAGGGAACTTAACTAGTTTAATCGTTAACTTTTATGTAGGCTTATCTACAGGTGCTTCCGTAGTCATCGCTCAATACTATGGTGCACAAAATAAAAAGAAAATCCACCAGGCAGTGCATACTTCTTATATGCTTGCAATTGTAAGTGGTATTCTCATGATGCTTTTTGGTTTATTCTTCTCATATCAATGTCTAGATGCTATTGGTACACCACATGATATATTGAATGATGCCACTCTCTATATGCAGCTTTACTTCTTATGTATGATTCCAGGTGCCATCTACAACATCGGTGCAGGAATCTTAAGAGCCGTAGGAGATAGTAAAAGACCACTCTATTACTTAATTGTATGTAGTATTGTGAATGTCGTCTTCGATTTTATCTTTGTCGTTATCTTCCACCAAGGTATCGCTGGGGCAGCTATTGCGACAGTCATTGCCCAGTTTGTCTGTGCAATACTTGTGACTATTCAATTAATGCGTACCAAGGCAATCTATAAACTCACTTTGTCAAAGATGAAATTTCATCTACCTGTCTTAAAGAAAATTATTATGATTGGTGCTCCTGCAGGTATTCAATCTACGATGTATAGTATTTCAAACATTGTCTTACAGAGTCATATCAATGCCTTTGGAACACAGACTATCGCTTCATGGGCTGTATATGTAAAAATAGATGCCTTGTTCTGGATGATGATTGCAGCCATAGGCGCAGCTATTACAACCTTCTCAGGACAAAACTACGGTGCTCATCTTCATGACCGTATCAAAAAGGGTACAAGAACAGCACTTGCTATGGCTCTCATTATGACTGTTTCAATAAGTGCCATACTCTGTTTATCAGGAAGCTATATCACCAGACTATTCTCATCAGATCCACATATTATTGAAGAATGTTATAGCTTGATGTTGTTCTTAATGCCATTCTATTTCTTATATTGCTGTGTTGAAATATTCTCAGGTACAATGAGAGGATGCGGAGAATCAATCAAACCAATGATATTAGTTTGTTTAGGAATCTGTGTACTACGTATTGCCTGGCTGACATTCATTTCTCCTCACTATCCAACTATTAAAGGTGTTGTTGTCTCTTATCCAGTTACTTGGTTCACCACTTCACTACTCTTTATTATTTACTACAAACATTTCAAAAAGCATCACTTTGATGCCTAATCAAGGAACAAAGTCTCACTTTGTTCTTTTTTTAATACAATTTTAATAATATATTTTTACGATGATAAAAAATCTTTGACATGTATTAAGAATAGGTGTAATTTATACTCATAAAAGAAAAGGGGGATTCATGTGAAAGGATTTTTCGAAAATTTAGGTTTTTTTGCCAGTCGATTCAGTCAAGCCATAGTGATTACAATTGAAGTATCAATTATATCATTAGCGGCTGCGACACTTATTGGAATCATTGTTGGATTAGTCAATACTTCAAAAAGTAAGTCAGTGATCATGAGGATATTAAAGGTAATCGCCAACCTTTATATTAATATTATTCGTGGTACACCAATGCTTGTACAAATATTGATTATATATTTTGGCTTGGGACAGGTGTTAAGACCAACAGGATTTAGCTGGCTTAATATTGGTGGTACTTTTACTGCAGGTACTGTTGCTTTATCACTTAACGCAGGTGCTTATATGGCAGAAATCGTAAGAGGTGGTATTGAAGCAGTAGATAAAGGACAGATTGAAGCAGCCAGATCTCTTGGATTAACTTATGGTAAAACAATGAAGAAGATCGTCTTACCACAGGCTTTAAGAACAATGCTACCTTCAATCATCAACCAGTTCATTATTTCTATCAAGGATACTTCATTATTATCCGTTATTGGTTTAGCAGAACTAACAAATGTTGGTAAAACAATAGCCGCAACGCAGTCAGCTCATATGATGGTCATTTATTGTTTTATGGCTTGTTATTATTTATTTATCTGTACACTACTTGCACAGGTATCAAAGGTTGTAGAAAAGAGGTTCTCTTATGGCAAATAAAAAAGTCTCTGTCAAAAACCTCAAGAAGAACTTTGGTTCTTTAGAGGTTTTAAAAGATATTTCTTTAGATATTAATGAAGGTGAAGTTATCTGTTTAATTGGTCCTTCAGGATCAGGTAAATCAACTTTCTTAAGATGTTTGAACCGTCTAGAAGATATTACAAGTGGTAGTGTTGTCATTGATGGTGAAGATATCACAGATCCTAAACTTGATATCAATAAGAAAAGAGAAAACATCGGAATGGTATTCCAGCATTTCAATCTTTTCCCACATATGACAGTCAAAGAAAACATTATGTTAGCTCCTGTGGAACTCAAGAAGATGACAAGAGAAGAAGCAGAAACAACAGCCTATCAATTATTAGATAGAGTTGGTTTAAAGGATAAGGCAGACAGCTATCCAGCTCAGTTATCTGGTGGTCAGAAACAAAGAGTTGCTATTGCAAGATCCCTTGCGATGAAACCAGATATTATGCTTTTTGATGAACCAACAAGTGCATTAGATCCAGAAATGGTTGGAGAAGTATTGGCTGTTATGAAAGATCTTGCAAGTCAGGGTATGACAATGGTTGTTGTGACTCATGAAATGGGCTTTGCGAGAGAAGTAGGAACTAAAGTTATATTCATGGATGGTGGATATATTGTAGAACAGGGTAATCCATATGATGTGATCAATCATCCACAGCAGCAAAGAACGATAGATTTCTTAAACAAAGTATTATAAGGTATCAACACATAAGTGTAGATATATAAGGGAGGAAACGATTATGAAAATGAAGAAGTTCGGTGCTATTTTATTAGCAGGTTTAATGGCAGTTTCATTAGTGGGTTGTGGAGGAAGTTCTAGTAGCAAGAATGAAGAAAAGACTTACATTATTGCGACTGATAAAACATACCCTCCATTCGAAATGGAAAATGATTCTGGTAAATTAGTTGGTGTCGATATGGACTTAATTAGAGCTATCGCCAAGGATCAGAAGTTCAAGATTAAAATCAACTCATTAGGATTTGATGCTGCATGTACAGCACTTGAATCAGGTGAAGCGGATGGTGTTATTGCCGGTATGTCAATTACTGATGAAAGAAAAGAAAAATATGATTTCTCATCTCCATACTATGAAACAGGTGTTTCAATGGGTGTTGCAAAAGATTCTGGTATTAAAGGTTATGCTGATTTAAAAGGTAAAACTGTAGTCGCAAAAACATCTACTGCAGGATTAAAGTATGCACAGTCTATTAAAGATAAATATGGATTCAAACTAGAAGTTGTAGAAGAATCAACATTCATGTTTGAAAAAGTAAAATCAGGTGAAGCAGCTGCATGTTTCGAAGATTATCCAGTATTAAAATATATGGTTAAGACAGGTCAGTTAAACTTCGATATTCCTTGTGGTAAAGAAAGCCCAGCAAACTATGGTTTCGCAGTATTAAAAGGTGAAAACAAAGAATTATTAAAGAAGTTCAACAAAGGTTTAGCTAACCTTAAGAAAGATGGTACATACGATAAGATTGTAGCTAAGTACGAATAAGACGTATTAAAGAGTGATAAGATATATTTCTTATCATTCTTTTTTTATGTTATACTTTATCTATGAAAAAAATGAACTCTATACCACTGATTTGTGGTTTATTATCTATCACAACATTTTTGATCTATTTTTATAGTGCCAATCATGCGCTTTATTCATATATAGACATTATAGTGCTTGGTCCTGTATTTTCTTTTGTGGGAATTATCTTTTCTATTCTTACTAGAAAAACAAGAACACTTATTTGGTGGCTGGGCTTATTACTATGTATCTTAGGCTTTTGGTATGTATTATGGTATTCATGATATTGGTAATGTTTCTGATCTCTTAGGAGGATTTATGAAGAAATTAATGAGATGTTTACTTATAGTATTTATATTATGTTTTTCTGTTTCTCCTGTCTATGCAAGAGCTGGTGGCGGTGGAGGAGGATCAGGAGGAGGCGGAGGAGGTAGCAGTGGTTCTCCATCTCATCATTCTTCTAATCGTGAAAGATATGTTGATACACCTGCAAGACGTATTGCAAACTTTGTAGTTTATGCTTTCATCTGGTCTGGCTTTTCAAGCGTTGCAATATATCGTCGTAGATATAAACCAATATCTATGCATAAGGCTATGAAAAAAGAATTAAAAGAAAAGAATAACGCATTCTTTGATGAAAGGAAGATGAACAGGAAGGTTGCTGCTTCCTACTATGCTATCCAGAATGCATGGAATGATAGGGATATGGATACTCTTAAACAATGCCTTTCTCCGTCTCTATATGACCAATGGCAGACAAAACTCAACTGGTGGGACTATGAAGGTATACGCAATGAACTTTCTGGTATCAGACTTCTCAAAACAATGGTTGTAGAAGTAGGGGATGGCTATTTCTGGTCTTATATAGAAGGTAAGATGAGAGATAGAATGATCAAAGGCAATGAAATCACTCAGGACAATAAAGAGATGTTTGTTGAATACTGGCGCTTTATAGTAGAAGATGACAAGATTTACTTAGATGAAATCAAGCAGGATGACGAAGTATAAGTTGACCTTGTGAAATAATTGTGTTACAATACAGGCAACAAAGGAATATTTTATAGCATGTCATTCACAAAGCATTAGCTATACGTAGGAAAAGAAATTCTTTTTCGCGTACGCTAATGCTTTTTTTGTTTATTTTTGGAGGTAAAAATAATGGAATATATTAAGAAATACCAGTCTCCTATTGGTAACATTACTATGGCAAGTGATGGTGAATCACTTATTGGTTTATGGTTTGAAAATGATAAATATTATGCAGATATCCTAAAGGAACCTGTAGAACAGGATCTACCAGTCTTTGATCAGACAATTGCCTGGTTAAACCTATACTTTGATGGAATCGTTCCTAACTTCTGTCCACCTATTAAGATGCAGGGTACACCTTTCCAGAGAATGATTTGGACTATTATCCAGCATATCCCTTATGGTGAAACAATTACTTATGGTGATATTGCGAAAGCTATCGCAAAATATGGTAATAAGAAAGAAATGTCAGCACAGGCAGTTGGTGGTGCTATTGGTCATAATCATATTGCGTTAATCATCCCTTCACATCGTGTGATCGGTTCTAAGGGTAACTTAAAAGGCTATGCTTCTGGCGTAGAAAAGAAAAAGAAGCTTCTCCTCTTCGAAAAAGCCTCAGTTATTAACAGCAGTATGAGAATAGATACAAGACTTGCGTAATGCAGGTCTTTTTTATACACTTGGAAGTATGCTATTAGCATGCGAAAAGATTGCTAATAGATTGCAAAAGTGCTAAACTATAGAAAAGGAGGTAATCACTATGGCAAGAACAGCAAATGTGTTTGCACGAGTTGAACCTGAACTTAAGGAACAGGCTGAAGATATTTTACAACAACTTGGTATTCCGATGTCGAATGCAGTAGGAATGTTTTTAAAACAGATTGTATTGCAGAAGGGTATTCCCTTTGAAATGAAATTACCTAGAACTGAGCCTCTACAATACCAGTCACTTACTAAAGAACAATTTGATGCAGAAATTGAAAAAGGTATCGCTGACATAAAAGCAGGAAGAGTCTATTCAGCTGATGAAGTTGAAGCAGAAATGAAAAGAGACTTTAATCTATGACTTTCCATATAGATTATTCTATAGTAGCAAGACATGATATAAGAGAGATTTATCAATACATAGCATATCATTTATGTTAACCGGAAGCTGCAAGTAGGCAAATAAATCATACTATGGAAGAGATACGTTCTTTATAATTTATGCCAATGAGATATAAATTATATGAAGAAGAACCTTGGCACAGTTTGGAATTAAGAGTTTTGCTTGTGGGTAATTATCTAGTGTTTTACTTGTTGAATGAAGCAAATGGTGTTGTGAATATTGTTCATATTATGTATGGCGGTAGAGATATTTCTAAACAGTTTCATGACATATGGATTAAAAAAGCAGCTAGATTAATTTCTAGCTGTTTTTCTCATGATTAGTTGTGCAAGTATAGCTACCACAGCAGAAATACCACATATCATCATTCCTGGTGTTCTTAATATTGATGGATCAAAGATCACTGTACGATTCAAATAAGAACCAGCCACTTCACTAATCGCAAGTGGCATTACAAAGCTGACACTTAGTCCAGACAATACACCTATTACACCTAATGCAGTCAGGCCATATAACTTATCTACAATCAACTGAATCAAGCATAATACAACAAGTATAATACCCATAATCATACGATTAGAATCAAGTGTTAACTGATAGAAGATCTGTATCATCTTTAATCTCTTAGGAGACTGTTTACTAATAAACTCATCTACATATTGATCAATACCCTGAGATATTAATCCAGAAGAAATAAGCTTAGTAAGAGATGTCTTTAATATACTCGGTATTGTGATATCTGTATCCTTTTCTACAATCTCAAAACATTCCTGTGCGAGGTTATTGATATAAGGTGTCATATCTTCTTTGTTTTCTTCACCTGTTGCCATCTGCTTAATAATAGCCTGACTATAGTGAGTTGTTAAAGCGGACATGGATTCAGATTGACTAATATCTGCCTGTATTTTATTGATTGTAATCTGAGGTAATCGATATGTATATTGATTAATAACAGTCATCACCTTATTGGTCATTTCCTGGGTAATTTCATCATTCTGTATAGCACTATTAATAATACTTGGACAAAGTATTGAGAAACATAATACATTCACAAGAATGAAAATAAGAATATCTAATACAATTGTACGTAACATACGCATAAGTATCACGCTCCTTTACCCTCATTATAGAAAAACCACAACACATGTCAATATGTTATAATGGAGGAAAGAAAGGGTGATTATATGGATTTTTTAGACTTTTTAAAACAAAGAAGAAGTTATAGACAATATACAGGAGAATCTGTAGAAAAAGAATTATTGGATCAAATTGTAGAAGCAGGATTACTTGCGCCAAGTGGACGTAATATCAAACCGGAAGAATTTATTGTAGTGACTGATTCAAAGCTATTAATACAATTATCTCAATGTAGAAAAGCTGGCAGTCAGATGTTAGCAGGTGCAGGTGCCTGTATTATTGTATTGGGTGATGAAGATCAAACAGATGTCTGGGTAGAAGACTGCAGCAATGTCATCTTAACTATGCATTATATGGCTACTTCACTAGGGTTAGGCAGCTGCTGGATTCAGGGAAGAAATAGAATATCATCTACAGAAGAGTCAACTGAAGACTATATTAGAAATATGTTTCATTTCCCAAAGAATCTACGTTTAGAAGCACTATTATCAATTGGACATATAGATCGAACATTACCTGCAAAAGAAGTAACAGAAGAATTATTGAATAAAGTACATACACAAAAGTATTAAATACCTGCTCAAGGTGCCTAACATTATAAACCGCAGCAGGGAAGACGCGATAAGCATTA
>OQVT01001392.1_pt1 | contig 15117 bp, 12 predicted proteins | sample 1691561 | NCBI WGS metagenome assembly OQVT01 (sample SAMN03418260, study PRJEB22391) | human gut metagenome | biome: human-gut; feature: organic feature; material: feces | host: Homo sapiens | place: Tanzania | collected 2013-01 | reverse complement strand
CCGTCACCATACCATCGTCAGTTAGAAGTTTAGGGACGGGTTGTTTTGCCGGCTGCGATTTTACCTCCATCACCATTCCCTCATCTGTTACCAGTTTAGGGGATAAGTGCTTTTTTGGCTGCACGAGTTTGAAATCCATCACCATTCCATCATCCGTGACCAGTTTAGGGAATGAGTGTTTTTCCTGGTGCGAGAAATTGACATCAATTACAATACTTTCGTCAGTAACCAGCTTGGGAGAAGAATGTTTTGCCTATTGTTTTGACTTGGCCTCTATCCAAATACCATCATCAGTGAAAAGTGTGGGAAAAGGATGTTTCCTTTCTTGCAAGAAATTAACTTCTGTCACCATTCCATCATCAGTTACGAGTTTAGGTAGTGATTGTTTTAACGGTTGCAATAACTTGGCAACGATATACATCAGCCCAAAAGAAATATATGCGAGCAAAACTGATAACTGGCATTTTGCCAACGCACTCTCTGCCTATAAGGATAAGCTGAAACCCTACATCCAGTTTGTAACAGCCGACGGCACACCCTACAAGTATTCCACCCTCTGCCTGAAAAACCGGGTAAATCTGAACGACGGAACGTGCGAAAACATGGGCGAGATATACACCGTGACGAGCGTAGGCAGCGGAAAGGCCATTCTGGACAGAGTAACGACTGGTGTATTGGAACCCGGTGTGGCCTATATAGTGGCGAACAATAACCGAGATGGACTGACCATTCCTAATGGGGCCACCTTTACCCTTGATGAGACTGCGGGCCTATTGGACGAGCCCATAAAGAGCGCCTTTATGCAGGGAACGTTCGACGATACCTACGCTCCCGTAGGCTCGTACGTATTGCAGCCCGATGGTAAATTCCACATAGTGGCTCAGGCCAAAACCATTAAGGTGGGGGCCAACCGTGCCTATCTCAACGTACCCAGTGGCGCTGATAACACCCCAGCCCTGTCCATGCAGTTTGGTGGTGAGACGACGGGCATAGACGGCATCACCGAAACTCAGCAGAAGGCCGACACCAGTCTGTACGACTTGACGGGCCGCCGCGTAACCACTCCGCAAAAGGGGCAGATATATATACGCAGTGGTAAGAAAGTACTCTATTAATATCGTAGAACCATTAAATCAAAAAGCATTATGGAAAAGTATGTAAAACCAGAAACCGAGCTGATAAAAGTAAATACTCAGGATACGCTCTTACTTGCAACGAGCTTAATCTCGAATCCAGCCACTCATCCAGCCTGTTCGCCCAAAAACATTTCGGACGAAGAGGACGATGACGGTATTGACTGGCAATGGACACCAGGTAGGTTCTGGTGATAAAACTGCCGTCTTGCAAACAACAGACCGTAATTTAAGAAATTCAACAACACAAAAAAACGTACAATTATGAAACAAAGACTACTATTATTCATCACCACCCTTATGCTGTGTATGGGGGCAAGGGCTACCACCGTCCAGGTTATTGACGGGCTGAAGTACATTATCTACACAGACCAGAACTGCGCCACGCTGACTGGTAATAACTATACCCAGTCTGAGATTGTTATCCCTGCTGAGATTACCTGGGAGGGGAAGAAGTATCCTGTGACAGAGTTGGGGAATAGTTGTTTTAAGGACTGCCAGAATTTGAAGTCTATTACTATTCCCTCATCAGTTACAAGTATAGGGGATGATTGTTTTAGGGGCTGCTACAAATTGACCTCTATCACTATTCCATCATCTGTTACCAGCATAGGGGATGATTGTTTTTGGAACTGCTCGGGCTTGACCTCTATTGCCATTCCCTCATCTGTTGCCAGTATAGGGGATTATTGTTTTTGGAACTGCTCGGGCTTGACCTCTATTGCCATTCCCTCATCTGTTACCAGTTTAGGGAATAGGTGTTTTGAGAACTGCTCGGGCTTGACCTCTATTACCATTCCTTCGTCAGTGACGAGTATAGGGGATAGGTGTTTTTACAACTGCTCGGGCTTGACCTCTATTACTATCCCATCATCAGTGACAAGTTTAGGAGAGACTTGTTTTTACAACTGCTCGGGCTTGACCTCTATCATTATTCCCTCATCTGTAACCAGTTTAGGGAATTGGTGTTTTTACAACTGCTACAAATTGGCTTCTATCACCATCCCATCGTCAGTTACAAGTTTAGGAAATGAGTGTTTTGAGAACTGCTATAGCTTGTATTCCGTCAACATCCAGTCGCCCAAGATAGAAATAGGTTCTGAATGTTTTGCCTCAACTACGATAATAGACTTTACCATCATGGCAACCACCCCTCCTGCCATTTCCGAGGGCTGCTTTAAGAGCTGTAGTATAGACAAGGCAAAGCTGATGGTTCCTAAAGCCTCGGTCGGCAGCTATGAGAAAGCTGCGGTGTGGAAAACATTTGGTACCATCGTGGCAGCAGATGGTGGAGAGGTAGCCGGAGAGTGCGACAAGCCAAGCATCAGCTATGTCAGCGGCAAATTGAAGTTCGGCTGCCAGACACCAGGAGCCGAGTACCATTACACCATAAAGGGCGCGGATGAGTGCACGGATGTACTCGCCAAGGATGAGGTGTCGCTCGCAGCACGCTACGACATCAGTTGCTTTGCCACAGCTGATGGATATACCCGCTCCAAGACGTCTACGGCCAAGCTGTACTGGATTAGCGCCAATATCGAGACTGACGGCATTGCGCCAGCCACACAGATGCGCGGCGTAGTAGTGTCGACAGAGGGCGGCATCGTAACCCTATCAGGACTAAATGAGAACGAACGGGTAACGTTCTACAACATCAGCGGTATAAAGCTCGGTGAGACAAGGGCCCTGAACGGCCAGGCCTCCATCTCCGCCACCGATGATGTAATAATAGCCCGTATAGGCTCCCAGTCTATCAAGGTTAAGCGATAAACCGACTCAGCTACCCGCCACGGCCCCATCAGAAAGGGCCATGACGATGTCAAGATTTTCGCCAGCAAGGGCGAGATGCGCAAGCTCGTACAGGGCGGCGGCGTATCGCTCAACAAGGAGAAGCTCGCAGCCTTTGACCAGGTCATCACCGCCGAAGACCTCATCGACGGCAAGTACCTCCTCGTACAGCGCGGCAAGAAGAATTACTACCTTGTCACTATGAAGAAAGAGTCATCTCTCATCGATACTGGAGGTGTATCTGCAACCATCAGGCAGATACACCTCTTCTCTTTTGTCACCCCCGCAGTTGATATGGTCAGCCCTAATTATCCCGAACTTTCTCTGGCGCAAGCCCTCTGCTCTCCGGCTCAACCCGAAGCTAAAGGAGGGGGTGGAGAGTTTGCCCTAAATGGGGTGGAAATGGCAAAAAAGTGGCGATAGTGTGCGAAAAGGTATCAAAAAAGTACCCTTTTCGCACGTTATCGCCACTTTTTTCGTTTTTTCCCTTGTTTCGGGAGAGGTGCAGAGCTGCTTGGTGGGGAAATCGGGGCGCGAAATATGGATATCTGTGTTCGCTATGATGATATTATGCCCTGAATTAGTGAAAATAAAGCGCGGAAACAAGATTAAAGAGGTGCGCAGCGGAGTGGTGGGCACACCTACGTGGATGGTTGGTGTGTGCAGCGGTACTGATGTCATAATGACTGGCAGGGTCGGTGCGAGCAGAAGAGCGGATAGGGTGGATGGAGGCACGGTCGGTGCGAGCAGTAGCACAATTATCACTGCAAGAGGCAGGGTCGGTGCGCTCAGCGGGATGATGGGCACAGTAAGTTGAATGAAGAGTATGACAAGCAGGAGGATGGGTACGACAAGCTGGAGGAGGGGCACGACAAGCTGGAGGAGGGGCATGGCAAGCAGAGTGGATGGGCACGGCAGGGGATGCGATGGGGATGCGCAGCGAGAGATATGGCGTGCGCAGCGGGGTGGCTGTGAGGGCGGCTGTGGGGTAGGGGAATTGCAATTATGGTATACACCTTATTAAATTATAGGGGAGTTTATTCGTATTTATCGGCATTTATCAGTAACTTTGCAGTCAACAATATTTTAGCTAAAATGGAACAAACATTATTGATTTATAACACGCTGACGCGCAAGAAGGAGGCCTTCAAGCCTCTGCATGCCCCCAACGTGGGCATGTATGTGTGCGGCCCCACCGTATATGGCGACCCCCATCTGGGCCACGCCCGCCCCGCCATCACGTTTGATATCCTCTTCAGATACCTGAAGCATCTGGGCTACAAGGTGCGCTATGTGCGCAACATCACCGACGTGGGCCATCTGGAGCACGACGCCGATGAGGGCGACGACAAGATAGAGAAGAAGGCCCGACTGGAGCAGCTCGAGCCTATGGAGATAGCCCAGCACTATACCAACCGCTACCACCAGGCTATGGATATGCTCAACGTGCTTCCCCCCTCTATCGAGCCCCACGCCACGGGCCATATCATCGAGCAGGAGCAGCTGGTGCAGCAGATTCTTGACAACGGCTATGCCTACGTGAGCAACGGCTCTGTGTACTTCGATGTAGAGAAATACAACAAAGACCATAAATATGGCATCCTCTCGGGCCGCAACCTGGAGGACGTCATCAACCACTCGCGCGACCTCGCCGGCACCGACGAGAAGCACAACCAGGTAGACTTTGCCCTGTGGAAGAAGGCCCAGCCCGAGCACATCATGCGCTGGCCCAGTCCCTGGAGCGACGGTTTCCCCGGCTGGCACTGCGAGTGTACCGCCATGGGTCGCAAGTATCTGGGCGACCACTTCGACATCCACGGTGGCGGCATGGACCTCATCTTCCCCCACCACGAGTGTGAGATAGCCCAGGCTGTGGCCAGTCAGGGCGACCAGATGGTGCACTACTGGATGCACAACAACATGATTACCATCAACGGCCAGAAGATGGGCAAGTCGCTGGGCAACTTCATCACCCTCGAGCAGTTCTTCACCGGCGACCACGCTTCACTCGAGCAGGCCTACTCGCCCATGACCATCCGATTCTTTATCCTCTCTGCCCACTATCGTGGCACTGTAGACTTCTCCAACGAGGCTCTGAAGGCTTCAGAGAAGGGTCTGGAGCGACTCATCAACGGCATTACCGACATGGAGCGCATCCAGGCTGGCAAGGAGAGCGACGCCGAGACCCACAAGTTTGTGGCTGCGCTGCGCCAGAAGTGCTACGACGCCATGAACGACGACTTCATGACTCCCCTCGTGATAAGCTATCTCTTCGAGGCTTGCCACGTCATCAATACCCTCATCGACCACAAGGCTGCCATCTCTGCTGACGACCTCGCCGAGCTCTCGTCTACGATGCAGCTGTTTGCCTTCGACCTGCTGGGTCTGAAGAGCGAGAAGGGCATGAACAACGATGCCCGCGAGGAAGCCTACGGCAAGGTGGTCGACATGGTGCTCGAGCTGCGCGCCAAGGCCAAGGCCGACAAGGACTGGGCCACGAGCGACAAGATACGCGACGAGCTTGCCGCCGACGGTTTTGAAATCAAAGACACCAAAGACGGTGTGACCTGGAAACTGAACAAGTAACACAAATAGGATAACGACATGGAATATAACTTCAGAGAAATAGAGCAGAAGTGGCAGAAAAACTGGGTGGAGATGAACACCTACAAGGTAACTGAGGACGAGAACCGCAAGAAGTTCTATGTGCTCAACATGTTCCCCTATCCCTCGGGCGCCGGACTCCACGTGGGCCATCCCTTGGGCTATATCGCCTCCGACATCTTTGCCCGCTACAAGCGTCTGCAGGGCTTCAACGTGCTCAACCCTATGGGCTACGACGCCTACGGTCTGCCCGCCGAGCAGTATGCCATCCAGACGGGTCAGCATCCTGCCATCACGACCGTCAACAATATTGCCCGCTACCGCCAGCAGCTCGACAAGATAGGCTTCTGCTTCGACTGGGACCGCGAGGTGCGCACCTGCGACCCCGGATATTACCACTGGACCCAATGGGCCTTCGAGAAGATGTTCAACTCTTACTACTCCAACACCCAGCAGAAGGCGCTGCCTATCAGCAATCTCATCGAGCACTTCGAGGACAACGGCACACTGGGCATGGATGTGGCCTGCTCTGAAGAGCTTATCTTCTCTGCCCGCGACTGGAAGAGCATGAACGAGCACGAGCAGCAGAAGACGCTCATGAACTACCGCATAGCCTACCTGGGCGAGACTATGGTCAACTGGTGTGCCGGACTGGGCACCGTGCTGGCCAACGACGAGGTGGTAGAGGGTGTGAGCGTGCGCGGCGGCTATCCCGTGGTGCAGAAGAAGATGCGCCAGTGGTGTCTGCGCGTGTCGGCCTACGCCCAGCGTCTGCTCGACGGTCTGGAGACTGTAGACTGGACCGACTCGATGAAGGAAACCCAGCGCAACTGGATAGGCCGTTCGGAAGGAACCGAAGTCCAGTTCAGCGTCAAGGACAGCAATGTCAACTTCACCATCTTCACCACCCGTGCCGACACCATGTTTGGCGTCACCTTTATGGTGCTTGCTCCCGAGAGCGAATATGTGGCCCAGGTGACCACCCCCGAGCAGCAGGCCGAGGTCGAGGAGTATCTCGCCTATGTGAAGAAGCGCACCGAACTGGAGCGTATGTCAGACCGCAAGGTCACTGGCGTGTTTACTGGTTCGTATGCCATCAACCCATTGACAGGCGACGCTCTGCCCATCTGGGTTTCTGAGTATGTGCTGGCGGGCTATGGCACCGGCGCCATCATGGCAGTTCCCGCCCACGACTCTCGCGACTACGCCTTTGCCAAGCACTTCTCGCTGCCCATCATCCCGCTGATAGAGGGTGCCGACGTGAGCGAGCAGAGCTACGACGCCAAGGAGGGCATCGTGTGCAACTCGCCCGTAGAGGGCAAGCAGACCGAGTTCTCGCTCAACGGACTCACCGTCAAGGAGGCCATCGCCGCCACCAAGCGCTATGTGACCGAAAAGGGACTGGGCCGCGTCAAGGTCAACTACCGTCTGCGCGACGCCATTTTCTCTCGCCAGCGCTACTGGGGCGAACCCTTCCCCGTGTACTATAAGGACGACATGCCCTACATGATACCCGAGCAGTATCTGCCCATCGAGCTGCCCGAGATAGACAAGTACGAGCCCACCGAGAGCGGCGAGCCTCCATTGGGCCGCGCCAGAAAATGGGCTTGGGACACGGTCAACAATAAGGTGGTCGACAAGGAGCTCATCGACGGCAAGACCGTATTCCCCATCGAGCTCTACACCATGCCTGGATTTGCCGGTTCGAGCGCCTACTATCTGCGCTACATGGACCCCCACAACGACCACGAGCTGGTAAGCCGTGAAGCCAACGACTACTGGCAGAATGTGGACCTCTATGTGGGTGGTACCGAGCACGCCACAGGCCACCTCATCTACTCGCGCTTCTGGAACAAGTTCCTGCACGACTACAATGTGACCTGCAAGGAAGAGCCCTATCAGAAACTCATCAACCAGGGTATGATACAGGGTCGCTCCAACTTCGTATACCGCATCAACAGCGACGACCACAGTGCCGCTCCGCGCTTTGTATCACTCGGACTCAAAGACCAGTATGACGTCACACCTATCCACGTAGACGTCAACATCGTACATGGCGACGTGCTCGACACCGAAGCCTTCAAGGCATGGCGCCCCGAGTTTGCCAACGCCGAGTTTGTGCTCGAAGACGGCAAGTACGTCTGCGGATGGGCCATAGAGAAGATGTCGAAGTCCATGTTCAATGTGGTCAACCCCGACATGATCGTCGAGCAGTACGGCGCCGACACGCTGCGTCTCTACGAGATGTTCCTCGGCCCTGTAGAGCAGAGCAAGCCCTGGGATACCAATGGTATCGACGGCTGCCACCGCTTCCTCAAGAAGCTGTGGAACCTCTACTTCGCCCCCCGCACCGACGAGTTCCGCGTCAACGACGACGAGCCCTCGAAAGAGAGCCTTAAGAGTGTGCACAAGCTCATCAAGAAGGTGACCGCCGACATCGAAAACTTCTCATACAACACTGCCATCTCTGCCTTTATGATTTGCGTCAACGAGCTGGGACAGCAGAAGTGCTACAACCGCGAGCTGCTCACCATCCTGACCGTGCTCATCGCTCCCTTCGCGCCCCATATCGCCGAAGAACTGTGGAGCCGGCTCAACATGAAGGGCAGCGTATGCGACGCCCAGTGGCCCGTATGCAACGAGCAATACCTGGTAGAGAGCGAGGTGCAGCTCACCATCTCCTTCAACGGCAAGGCCCGCTTCCAGAAGAAGTTTGCCGCCGATGCCACCAACGACGCCATACAGCAGGCAGTGCTCGCCGACGAGCTGAGCCAGAAGTATATCGACGGCAAGCAGGTGGTGAAGGTAATCGTAGTGCCCAAGAAGATTGTGAATGTCGTCGTGAAGTAATCGGGCGGCAACGCACACCAAGAATACTACATCAGAGGAAGTTGCCGCTTGCACACACCACAACCCGGCGTGTGCAAGACGACGACTTCTTTTGCTTAGAGACAAACAGTAAACAACAATACAACTATAACTCCTATGACAATCGACCGTAATATGATCTGGCAGGAGACGAAGGACTACTTCAACATCACCCTCGGACTCATGCTCTACACCTTCGGTTTCACCGTATTCCTGCTTCCCTATCAAATCGTGACGGGAGGCATCGCGGGTATCGGAGCCATCATCTTCTATGCCACCAAGTTTCCAGTGCAGTGGACCTTCTTCATCATCAACGCCCTGCTCATCGTGGCGGCACTGAAGGAGCTGGGCATCAAGTTTCTCACCAAGACCATCTATGCCACGGTGGTGATAACCGTGATGCTCGACCTGGCTCAGAAGGTAGTGGAACAGCCCGACGGCACCTTCTACAAGCTCATGGGCGAGGGCAACGACTTCATGTCGCTCATCATCGGCTGTATGCTCACCGGTACGGCGCTTGCCATAGTCTTCCTGAACAACGGCAGCACCGGCGGCACCGACATCATTGCCGCTGTAGTCAACAAGCACTTCAATGTCTCGCTCGGCAAGGGACTCATCATGGTCGACCTCGTCATCATCAGCAGCTGTCTTGCCATCGATACCTTTGGTGAGTTTCCACAGCGGTGCCAGATGGTGGTCTTCGGTCTATGCACGATGGTCATCGAGTGTACGATGATAGACTACGTGATGAACGTACAGCGCCAGTCGGTACAGTTTATGATTTTCTCCAAGGAATACAAGAAAATAGCCGAAGCCATCACTCGCAAGACCGACCACACGCTCACCATCCTCGACGGTCACGGATGGTACACGGGCAAGGAGATGAAGGTCATCTGTCTCCTGGCCAAGAAGCGCGAGTCGGTCCTCATCTTCCGACTCATCAAAATGATAGACCCACGCGCCTTCGTCAGCCAGAGCAGCGTCATCGGTGTCTATGGCGAGGGCTTTGACCCCATCAAGGTCAAGGTCAAGAAGAATAAGGAACACGAGCAAGAACTGCAACAGCAGCAACAAGAAAATGAATGATATGAACCCATCATCACACACCGCCCACAGCGCTGCCAAGGTGGAGCATCAGGGCAGGGCGATAGTCTTTGCCACCAACAACTCACACAAGCTCGACGAGATACGTGCCATCCTCGGCGACAGGTTCAAGGTACTGTCGCTCCGGGACATCGATTGCCACGTAGACATACCCGAGACCGCCAATACCCTGGAGGGCAACGCCATCCAGAAGGCACGCTACATAGCCGAGCACTACGGCTACGACTGCTTTGCCGACGATACCGGTCTGGAGGTCACTGCCCTCGGCGGCGAACCTGGCGTACACTCGGCACGCTATGCCGACGGCACCGACCACGACTCAGAGGCCAACATGCAGAAGCTGCTTGCCCGACTCAAGGACAAGGACGACCGCAGGGCGCAGTTCCGCACCGTCATCTGTCTGGCCCGCAAGAGCGACATAGCCGACTACACCCTCTTCGAAGGCATCGTGCGCGGCACCATCGCCAAGGAGAAGCAGGGCAGCAGCGGTTTCGGCTACGACCCCATCTTCGTCCCCGAAGGCTACGACGAGAGCTTTGCCGCCCTGGGCGACGAGGTCAAGAACCACATCTCCCACCGCGCCAGAGCCGTGGCCAAGCTCGCCGATTATCTCAAACAATAACTCACCCTCGACACTCTCGGTTATGAAACGCTATATCCTCACCATGCTCCTTGCCATCGCGGCAGTCTTCGCCCATGCCGACAACAGTCTGTGGAAGGCATATATGGCCTATCACGACATCACCTGGATAGAGCAGGACGGCAAGAGACTCTATGTACTTGCCTCGGGCAATCTCTTCACCTACAATATCGCCGACGGCGAGGTGCGCACCTTTGACAAGTGCAACGGACTGAACGACTGCGCCATCAGCCACATCGCCTGGTGCCAGCAGGCTGCAAGGCTGGTCATCGTCTACAGCAACCAGAACATCGACCTGATGAGCGGGCGCAACAACGATGACATCACCAATCTGCCCGACTACTACCGCAAGGCCATGACCGAGGACAAGACCATCAACCACGTATGTATCGACGGTGTCTACGCCTATCTCTCCACCGGTTTCGGCATCGTCAAGGTCAATGTGAAGAACGCCGAAATCAGCGAGACCTACAATCTGCATACCCCCGTGGCATACAGCTATATAGAAGGCGGCTATCTCTATGCTGCCCAGCGCGGCAAGGGCATCTACCGCGCCGCTCTCGGCACCAACATGATGGACCCAGCCAACTGGACTTGGGCAAAAGAGTATAAAGATATCTGGGAGACGCCCGACAGCGAGCTGCTCGACATGGTGAAAGACCTGGACCGTGGCGGACTCAAGTACAACAACTTCGGCTGTCTGCGCTTCTACAACGGCCGTCTCTACACCGTGGGCGGAGGCTACACCGTGAGCCAGGACCTGCATCTGCCTGGTGGCATCCAGGTCTACGACGGCAGCAACTGGGAGGTCTATCAGGACGATGTAGACAGCCAGCTGGGCGAAGGCTTCTTTGAAGACATCAATGCGATAGATGTAGACCCGCGCGACGCCAACCACGTGTTTGTCTCGGGCCGCACGGGTATCTACGAGTTCAGCGACCGGCGGTTTGTGCGTCACTACAGTTATGACAACAGCGCCCTCTCGCCCACCTATCCCGACGACAAGATGTATGTGGTGGTCCACGATGTCAAGTTCGACGCCGAGGGCAATCTCTGGGCGCTCAACAGCATCAGCAAGGAGAAGAACATCGTGCGTCTGGGCACCGACGGACAGTGGACATCACTCTACAAGGAACCTCTGAAGTCGCTGACCAACCTGCGCGACATCACCTTCGACAGCCGCAGCCTCATGTGGTTTGTCAACGACAGCTGGAAGAAGACCGGCCTCTTCTGCTACCAGCCCTCGAGCGACGCCATCAACAGCTATACATCCTTCGTCAACCAAGACGGCACCACGGTCAATGTGGAATACGTGCACTGCGTGACCGAAGACCAGGACCACCAGATGTGGATAGGCACCAATGTGGGCCCTCTGCGACTCTCGCCCAGCGAGATAACCTCGCAGTCGCCCGTATTCGAGCAGGTCAAGGTGCCCCGCAACGACGGCACCAACTATGCCGACTATCTGCTCGATGGCGTCAACATCTCGTGCATCGTCATCGACGGCGGCGGACGCAAGTGGATGGGCACCTACGGCAACGGCATCTATCTCATCAGTGCCGACTGCATGACGCAGATAGCCCACTTCACCGAGACCAACAGCAAGCTGCTCTCTGACAATATCCAGGCGATGGCCATCAATCCCGCCACCGGCGAGGTGTTTATCGGCACCGACAAGGGACTCTGCTCCTACAGCAGCGGAGCCACCGAGCCCGTGGACGAAATGAACAAGGACAACACCTATGCCTACCCCAACCCCGTGAACCCCGACTATACCGGCCCCATCACCATCGTGGGGCTGAGCTACAATGCCGATGTCAAGATAGTCACCGCCTCGGGCACGCTCGTAGCCCAGGGCCGCAGCAATGGCGGTACCTTCGAGTGGAACGGATGCGACCTCAAGGGTCGCCGCGTGGCGAGCGGAGTGTATATGGTGCAGACTGCCACTGCCGACGGCAGCAAGGGCACCGTGTGCAAGATAGCCATCGTAAACTGAGGTGTCTATGCCGCCGAGCAAACATCCTTCTGAACGACTGGAGTGGCTGAGCCTGATGCGCGGGCTGAGCATCGTGCTGGTGGTGATGTTTCATGTGCAGCTGGTCGACATGGCCACCGGCGCGAACCACAGCCTCTGCACCACTCTGCCCACCATTTTCACTCCCATACGCATGCCCTTCTTCATCTTCACCTCGGGCGGACTGCTCTACCTGAGCCGCATACGCCGCGAGTGGACTACCCGGGCACTCTATGCCGACAAGCTGCGGCGCATAGCCATCCCCTTTGTCTTCTTCGTCACGTTCTACTATCTGTTCAAGCTCCTGGCTGGCGCCTGGGCCAAGACTCCCGTGCCCCTGTCGCTCTCCTACTTTGCCGAGTGCTTCTATCGGTTTACCGGGCATCCCTCGGCTCATCTGTGGTTTCTCGCCACGCTGCTCATGCTCATGGCGCTCTATCCCCTCTTTGTGGCAGTATGCCGCAACCACACCGCCTCGGTGGCGATGCTGCTCTTCAGCGTGGGCATCTATCATGCCGACTTGGAGAGCGTGCTGCCCGACGTGTTCTACATCAATCACCTGCACCGCTATCTGGTCTATTTCTACTTCGGCATCTTCTTCTTTAGATACCGTCTCTACCGTTTCACCGACAGTCCGATAGTCGCCGTGGCGACTGTGGCGGTCTATGCTGCGTCCTACTGCGTCGTGGACGGACTCGCCACATCCATTGCAGGCATCGTGATGTGCGTGGCTGTGGGGCAGAGCGTGGCGCGCCGTCTGCCGGGCCTCTTCGGCAGTTTCCGCGACTATATCTACCAGATTTATCTCATGTCGATGTTCTTCCAGGCCTTTGTCGAACTGGTGCTGTGGAAGCGTCTCTTCTACGACGAGCGCCTGTTTCTGATCTTCTATGCCCTCAATATCCTTGCAGGCATCTATCTGCCCACCCTCGTGGCGCGGTTGGCACAGCGACAGCCTTACCGCCTCGTGCGCCTGTGCTTGGGCATCAAGGCGTGAGTGGCGTTCCACCTGCCGCCTGTACAGTTCCGCCTACCACCTATATAATGTAGATGCGCCAGAACAGCCCTTACGAGCTATTCTGGCGCATCTTTTGTCTCCCAGCGTGACTTGCTGCATCAGCTCAGCGAGAGCATCTTCTCGATGGGCTTGACGGCGTCGCGCGCGATGGCTGGGTCTACCTCTACCGTAGGCCATCCGTAGCGCAGAGAGTTATAGATTTTGAGCAGCGTATTCTTCTTCATGTATTCGCACTCGTTGCAGCTGCAGCCCACACCCTCGCTCATCTCGGGCGGAACGGGGTAGAAGCGCTTGTCGGGACAGGTGCGCTCCAGCTCGTGCAGTATGCCAGCCTCGGTGGCCACGATAAACTCCTGCTTGTCGCTCTGCTGGGCGTAGGTGAGCATGGTGGCTGTGCTGCCCTTGACATCGGCTACAGCCAGCACCGGAGCCTTGCACTCGAGGTGGGCCATAACCACGGCGTCGGGGTGCTCGGCCTTGAGGCGGACGATGGCATCGACAGAGAACTTCTCATGCACGTGGCAGCCGCCGTTCCAAAGCAGCATCTGGCGACCGGTGACGCTGTTGATATAGTTGCCGAGATTGTAGTCGGGGCCGAAGATAATCTTCTCGTCCTTGGGGAAGGCGTCTATCACCTTCTTGGCATTGCCGCTGGTCACCACACAGTCGGTGAGCGCCTTGACGGCAGCCGTGGTGTTGACATACGATACCACCTTATAGCCCGGATGCTCATCCTTGAACTTCTTCAGGTCTTCGGCCTTGCAACTGTCGGCGAGCGAGCAGCCAGCCGTGAGGTCTGGGCATATCACTGTCTTTTCGGGCGAGAGCAGTTTGCAAGTCTCTGCCATAAAGTGTACGCCACACATCACCATCACCTTGGCATCGGTCTCTGCCGCCTTGCGCGCCAGAGCCAACGAGTCGCCCACAAAGTCAGCTATCTCCTGTATCTCGCCTACTGTATAATAATGTGCCAGGATGATGGCATCCTTCTCCTTACACATGCGGCGTATCTCCTGTTTGAGATTCAGACCTTGCTCGACGGGTTCGTCTATGCAACCCTTGTCAATCCACTCTTTGTTCACCATCATTATTATATTTTTTATTTATATCTTATTTCCTTATTCTTAAACTATAACTAAATACACTGTGGAAAAGTGGATAACTTATAGCCTTATTGTTTGCAGATTTGCATTATACACATTTGGCAGTCACTTATACACACCTGTGTCTAATATTAATCGGCTGAATGACAACAGTAAATGTAGTTATACACCATCTGCGTATATCTTGCAAAGTTAATAAGTTTATATCTTTTGACCATATAAAAGTATGGAAAACTTGCTGAAAACTGTCTAATTTCTCTGTGGATATCCCACTCTGAGCTCCGCGCACCCCTATAGTGTGGATATCTGCATAGGTTATGCACGCGGTTATACATAGGTTATCCACATGGTTATCCACAGCGCTGTCGCTGCATATACTATATATAAACTATATATCTTAGCTATCCCCCGTCATCTTCTGATTTTATCACTTGCAGTCGGGATTATGTTTGTCGGCTCGTATCAGATGAAACGTGGATACGTATCGTCTGGTACGTAAACTCGTATCGGACGACACGTACACCCGCGCCGTCCGATACACATTGCTAATCATCAATCTACTGAAGAACATGGCACCAATTATTCGCTTAATATAGCCTTTATTCGTTCTACATCAGCCTTACGCTTTTCAGGGATAACCCTTAAACTTTCAAACTTTGCTAAATCATTGAGAAATTCATCTTTCAATTCTGTTTTATATTCTCTAAAGAGTTTCTCTGCTTCTTCCAATCTTCCTTGCAACAAAAGAGAAGCTGCCAGGTTAGTATACGCAAGATGATAGTTAGGGTCAATTTTTAATGCTTCTAACGAGTATCTCTCCCCATCTTTGAATTTACCTAAAAGGT
>OQVT01001388.1_pt1 | contig 15138 bp, 13 predicted proteins | sample 1691561 | NCBI WGS metagenome assembly OQVT01 (sample SAMN03418260, study PRJEB22391) | human gut metagenome | biome: human-gut; feature: organic feature; material: feces | host: Homo sapiens | place: Tanzania | collected 2013-01 | reverse complement strand
TTTCAAGAAGCTGCGGCTGGTGTCTATCGCAGACTACCATAGCCATACGGAGTCAGCTGAACCGCGCAATGAAGAAAAAGTTCCGGAGCGACAGCAAGCGGAGCCGATAAAACCGGCACCTCCGGTAACAAGAATTGACATAATGCTTCACCTCGTTGTATAATGATATAAACATTATACAACGAATTTTAAAAAATGCAAGGAGCATTTTGAATTATGCAAAATTTATCCGACATTTCAGTAATTAAAAGCGTTCTTTCGCGCCACGGCTTCACATTTTCAAAGTCGCTCGGCCAAAATTTTCTCGTCAACCCGTCAGTCTGTCCGAAAATGGCGGAGCTTTGCGGTGCGGACGAAAACACCGGCGTAATCGAAGTCGGCGCCGGAATCGGTGTTCTCACGAAGGAACTTTCGGCTCGTGCAAAAAAGGTTGTTTCAATCGAGCTTGACAGCAGACTTTTGCCGATACTCGATGAAACACTTTCAGAATACGACAATGTTGAAATAATAAACGGAGACGTCCTGGAACTTGACCTTAACGGAATTATTCGTGAAAAGTTCGGCGGCATGAAGGTTGTGGTGTGTGCGAATTTACCGTACTATATCACCTCTCCCATAATAATGAAGCTTCTTGAAGAAAAGCTTCCCATAGAGTCACTTATAGTCATGGTACAGGCAGAGGCTGCCGACCGACTCTGTGCAAAGGTGGGAACAAGAGAATCAGGTGCTGTAACCATAGCCGTAAATTTCTATGCACATACAGAGCAATTGTTCTTTGTACCGAGGACGGCATTTATGCCGGAGCCGAAGGTTGACAGCAAGGTGATAAAGCTCAACATACGCAAGGAACCCTTTGCGGAGATAAAGGACGAAGACGCTTTTTTCACCATGATTAAAGCTGCTTTTTCAAAGAGAAGAAAAACCGTTATGAATTCTCTTGTGATGGGTACCGCTACAAAGGAGCGTCTTGCAGATACTCTTGACAAGCACGGAATCCCGAAAACAAGCAGGATTGAACAGTTTTCCATGGATGACCTTGTCACGGTCTATAAGGATCTTTACGAATAAAAAAACGCCGAAAGTACACAAACTGTACTTTCGGCGTTTTACTTTGAACGCTATAACACACCGTAGACATTCTGAACAAATACGGATATCAGTGTAGATGCAATCGCTGCTCCGGCAATTATGGCCGAAACGGCTATTTTCATTTTCTGTATCTTTTCGTCCGACTCGTGTGCCTCGATATTTTTCTTTACAACCTTGTCGTCCGTAAACTGCGGCATAGCATATCCGGTATCGGACCATAGAGACAACATCTTGAAAAGCTCCTCGACTGCTTTGTAGATAAGCATAGGAGGTGTATCCTCCGGCTCGGCTATAAGCTTTGCGACATTGGCATTTTCCTTATCAGCGATACATACGTACATAAAATACTGCGTTGTACCGTCGTCATTCGGAATTGAGAATACCTTTGTGATAGCGGCGCCGACGCTGTTAGAGGAATTGAGCAATGCGCCGTTTGCGAGGTGTATGGCATATTCTCTAGCCGACATGTCACCCTTTTCACACGTATAATCCGAAATGAAAACAACCTTGCTGAGGTCCACCGAGGTAGTCGAGATATTTCCGAGAAAGTCCACGGTTTTTGTGTTGGCAACTGCAACTGTGAGTCCTTTTGAAGAAAGTTTTTTTACTGTTTCCTTTATTATCTGCACGTCATACATCGACGAGGTCTTGGATTTTTTCGGTCTTTCAACAAAATCGGGTGTGCTTACATCCTTAAGCGGATCCGATTCGTTAAATACCGACATATCCATGTTTGCACGTACAAAAGGATAAAGTCCTGCGTTGATGATATAGTCGATTCTTTTATCATCAAGAGGCAAAACAATAAGCAACTGTTTTTTTGCCTTTATACCGTAGCCTGAATAAAGTCCGTCCTCAGAAACAAGAGGGGACGCTCCGGCAGGGATTAAAGCCTGTTCGGAAACCGCCTCATCGTCAAGCTCCGGATGTGAGGAAATAATTGCCTTGGATATGGTTTTATTTGCCTTCATCTTAAGGTTAAATGCATTTGCGACAAAGGTCTTGAAAGCCTTATAGAGACTCGGGTCGGCACAAAGTACAACTATTTTATTCTCCGCCACCGCATTTGACAGTTCGGATAAAAATATTTTTTCATTTGAAAAGTTTTTGAATGAAAAATCATCGTCCAGAACCGACTTAAATGCGCTCTCGATTGCCAGCTGTGACTCTCTTATCGAGGGTGTAACCTCAGCCGCCATTGAAAAAAGACTTAATACCATCAGATACTCTTACCTCATTCCGTTGTTTTTGCCTCAGTAGGTCTCCACTGAGCCTCATCCTTATACGGATTTTCCTTTTTGTTTGCAGTGTACCATGCCTGCGGATAACGTGGGTTTTTATTTTCGGCTGCCTTTGAGAAATCAATCTCTTCGCTTTCTCCCTCTCTGATAAGTCTTGCGATAACAACAAGCCTTGCGTTATCAAATTCGTATGTACAAGTGGAGAGAGTGAGAAGCTTGTCGTTAGGCATCACGGAAACGCCCGTTGTATAAAGCTTACGCATATTGACCTGGTTTATAAAGCCCGCAAACGCAGATGTATTTGCAAGATTTGCAAAGGTGTAATCAAAAAGATAATTGTTTACGTCTCCGGTAGAATCACCGTTAGTGATAAACACTGCATAAACCTTGAACTTATAGTTTGCATACAGAGTATTGTACTCAATGATTGGATTCTTCTTGAAGCCCTCAAGAGTTTTGTACTCCTTAAGAGGAGTAAACATCTGATTGTCACGACGCATGGTGTGACCGTAGACAACATTGTTTAGGTCAAGGTCCTTTGCATTGTTTCCCGAACTTAAAAATACCGTACCGTAGTCACTCTTGTTACGCATAAAGTCGTGCTTGAGATAGTATGCGTCGTCCGTTGTCTGAACAACGGGATAATCAATTCCCAGACCGTCAATCTTTAGCCACCCGACGATATCCGGGTTAGTTGCGTAAAGGTCGGCAAATTTTGTCTGCATACCTGACGGGAACTGTACATTAGGATATTTTTCGTAGATAGAGCTCCAATCATCTTTTGTGGTTTCAGACTGCTTCATTTTGTCCGAAAGTTCATCATAAACCTTTGCGTTCGACTGTCCCTGAATAAATATGGAGAGAAGCCATGAAACACAGCCTACGAGAACAATGAAAGATATTATAACAACGAGCTTTCTTATGATTTCTCCGACAGGGTCTCCTTTTACCGGGAATACCTTCGCAAGGAATTTTTTGAAGCCCTTTCTGTCTTTCGGAATATCATCATCAGTATTCGGAATATTTTCCTTTGCCGGAGTTGCTTCCGATACATCCTTTTTCTTCTCTGCTTTCAGCGCCTCTTTAGCTGCCTTTATCGCAGCTTTTTCCTCAGCCCTTTTTGCTTTTATCGCAGCTTTTTCCTCAGCCCTTTTTGCTTTTATCGCGGCTTTTTCCTCGGCCTTCTTTGCTTTCGCCTCAGCCTTGAGGGACTTGTCGCTGATATCCTCCGGAACGAGCCACGACTTGTCATCATCAACGGAAGCAGTCGGAGCTTCTTTAACTTCAGGAACCTCCGGAACAGCTTCAACATGAGCCGAAGCAGGCTTAAGCTCGGCATTTGTTACGTCCTTTATGAAGATTCCGCGATTTGAAACTTCCTGCGGTGCATGTGGGGTGATTTCCTGTGGCGCAGGTATATCCGTCGCAGGTTCAGGATTTACTGCGCCTTCCGAAAAAGGGCGGCGTTCCTCTTTTTCCTGAGGCACAACAGTCGGTGCCTTTCGTTCCTCTTCCATATGACTATGTACTTTTCCGTCGTCAAAGTTATCCAGAAGAGTATTCATATATGCCCAGTACTCAGGTCCCTTTTCCTCTTCGGGCTTTTCCTCAGGGGATGTCGTACTGCTTATGTCCTGAATGGTAGAATCCTGTTCCGCATTTATAACCACATCCGGTTTTACAGACACAACAGGTGCTTCGGGAGTGGGTGTTACTTCGGGAGCAGCGGGTGCTGTAGGAGCAACCGGAGTTTTGGGAGCAACCGGTACTTCGGGAGCAATCGGAGTTTCTGATACAACCGCTTCAGGAACAGGTGTTACTGCGGCTGTCGCAGCAGCGGTCGCTGCAACTGCTGTAGCGCCCATCGAAGAGAACATACTCTTCATTGAAGCCATAAAATCAACTGCAGGCTTTTCTTCTGCCGCAGGTTCAGATGTAAAACCCGATGAAGCTGCAGTCTGCTGAGCAGTCAGTTCTTCCTCCGGCACTCGCTCGGAAACCGGAACGGAATTTGAAAAGACATCTCTGTCAATATCCGTTTCCGTTTTTGCGGCATTTTCAACATCCTCAAGATTCAACGTTTTGGTTGTCGATGTAAACACACTATTCTCTACAGTAGATGAATTCGACATCTCTTCCATGTCCTGTTCCGTATAGTTAGGCGTTGTTGATGTAAAGATATTTTCAGGTAATGATTCCTCTTCCGGCTCATTATTGTCTTCCATAAATCCACCAAAATTGTGATTTGAAGACGAAGCCTCCTCATCGGAGAAGCCGTATTCTTCAAACATGGATTTTTGAAGAATTACCTCCGGCTCGGGTGAAGGCTGTGTCGGCACACCGGGAATCGGCGCAGGTGCTCCGTAATACGGCTGAGCGGAAACATACGGAATTTGTCCCTGCGGAGCCTGGCCCTGTGGCATCTGCTGCTGATAATAGGGCTGCTGATAATAAGCTGCCTGTGGGATATACGGAGCCTGTACGGATGGTGCCCCCGGCATCTGATAATATCCCTGCTGAGGCTGATAATACTGTTGCTGCGGCACTTGCTCCTGTGGCGGCATCTGCTGTGGCGGCATTTGCTGTAGATTTCGACGACGGTACTGAGCCTGTAAATAGCAGATGCCATTGCTGCGGCGGTTGCTGCTGTGGCGGTTGCTGCTGTGGCGGCATCTGCTGTGGCGGCATCTGCTGTGGCGGCATCTGCTGCCCATAGTAGTTATTGTAATTCTGATCTGACAAGTAAATTCCTCCTTTTACCCGTTTTCAGTAGATTGGTTTCTGTTTATCTGATAAGAGTAAACGTATCTTGTAACAAAGTTTGAACCGATATCGTCCTCACCTGCCGGCTGCTTCGTGCTTTTTACGAGAACAACCACGCTTACTATAATTATGACAAAACAAATCACAAGCAATCCCTTGCGAATAATTTCAGACAATCCGTCACTCTGCGTGGGAACAAACAGTGAGAGCACCTTCGGAATTCCCTTAAACTCGGTATTTACAGGCTCAGTACCGTCGTCGAAATCTTTCGGTTCCGCCTCTTCCAAAATTGCTTCCGTAACAATCGGCTCGGCCCTTTCGGATAACTCCGTTGTTTTCCTTTGTCCGGACTTTTTCTTTTGTTCGGAGGTCTTTTTTTCAGTTTCGGCCTTTTCTGCCTGCTTGGTTGCTTCGGTCTTTTCTTTTACCGGGCTACTTCTCGTCGGTTTTTCTTTTTCGGCCTTCGCTTTCCCCGATTTACCACTCGACGCTTTGCTTTTTTCAGCCTTCGCTTTCTCCGATTTTTCGCTCTCTGCCTTACTCTTTTCGGAATTTGTTTTTTCTGACTTTATTTTTTCCGGTTTTTCTTCTCTCAACTGCTTTTCGATATCATCAAATGCGATATCAAGCATCTCCTGACTGGTGAGAGTCTTATCCGCAAAGCCCTTTTCAGTTTCTTTCTTTTTTTCATCCGAAGCCTTATCCGAGGTTTTCTTTCGGTCGGATTTATTTTCTTGGTTTTTTTTCTTTCCTGTGGTTTTCTTTTCTGTCTTTTTCTCAGGCTTATTTTCTGTTTTCTTTTCAGCTTTTACTTCTTTCTCTGCTTCTGTCTTGCCTTCGGTCTTTGCCTTTTTCTCAGTTTTATCTTCTGTCTTCTTTTTAGTCTTGTTTTCAGCCTTTACTTCTTTCTCCGCTTTCGCCTTACTTTCGGTCTTTGTCTTTTTCTCGGAAGCTTTCTCTGCTTCGGTTTTTTTCTTTCCCGTAGCCTTCTTCTCGGTCTTTTTCTCAGGCTTATCTTCTGTCTTTTTCTCAGCCTTATCTTCTGTCTTCTTTTTAGTCTTGTTTTCAGCCTTTACTTCTTTCTCTGCTTTCGTCTTGCCTTCGGTCTTTGCCTTTTTCTCGAAAGTCTTCTCTGTTTCAGCTTTTTTCTTTCCCGTGGTTTTCTTTTCTGTTTTCTTCTCAGAAATATCCTCGAGTGATAACTGGCCCTCCGGAATCACTTCGCTTTGAGCGGTCTTTTCGGGCTTTCCCGCATTGCCTGTCTTCTTTTTTGCCACGTTAATCACCCCTTTTTAAAAAAGCTTATCTTCAAGATAAAGGTCTATAAGACCTAATGCGTTTAGTGCCGCAAGACTTCTGTTGAAATCTCTGGCTCCGTCCGTGTGTGTCATAAGTTTTAAAACCGCGCATGACTCCCCGTCGGATACGGCGATATATATCTCTCCCTCCGGATGTCCTCCGTCAGGTCCGGGTCCCGCAACTCCCGTTATTCCGATTCCCAGCTCGGAACCGGCAACCGTCCTTATCCTTTGCGCCATTTCGGCCGCGACCTCCGCACTTACCACGGAATATCTGTCAACAGTTTTCTTATGAACGCCGAGAATTTCCTCTTTTATCCTGTCTGAATATGTTACCATTCCCAGTTCAAAGAATTTTGACGAACCGGGAACATCCGTAAGAGTTTTTGCGACAAGTCCACCGGTACACGACTCCGCCAATGCAACCTTCATTTTTTCTCTGATAAGCGCCATACCGACTTTCCTTGCAAGTACAGTCAGTTCATCTTCGGGATGTTTTGAAAAAAGGCATATGCTTTCATCAAGAATTATGAAGTTCAAAGTAAAAACTCCTTTTTACCGTATGCCGGTCGAAGTATCTATCTCCACAAGTCGCACGCCGTCAACGGCCCTTTTAACAAGCTCGTCAATTTTGAGCACTCCCTCTGCAGCTGCAACCTCCTCCGGCTTCGGTTTAAGCCTCGGGTGCTTCGGAGTGAATACCGTACAACAGTCCTCATACGGCTGGATAGAGGTATCAAAGGTATCGATCTTCCTTGAGATTGAAACTATCTCATCCTTATCCATACCGATAAGCGGTCTGAACACGGGAATACCTGCCACCGCATCCGTACACGCTATGGCAGAGAGAGTCTGGCTTGCAACCTGACCCAGGCTCTCTCCCGTTATGATTGCACCGCATCCTTGTGAAACGGCAATCTTTTCGGCAATCCTCATCATCATCCGCCTCATGATGATAGTGAAAAGTTCTTCGGGACAATCGTCCTTTATGTGCTCCTGTATCTCGGTAAACGGTACTACAAAAAGATTTATCTTACCGCTGTAAAGCGATACCTTTTCAAGCAGCTCGTGAACCTTTTGTTCGGCTCTCGCGCTCGTATACGGGGGCGATGCAAAATGTACGGCGTCAAGAACAAGTCCTCTCTTTGCCATAGTCCATGAGGCTACCGGACTGTCAATTCCGCCGGAAATCATAACCATGGCACGTCCGGCTGTTCCAACCGGCATTCCTCCCGCTCCCTTTTGCTGATTTCCGTGGATAAATGCATATTTATCACGTATTTCAACCGTTACGATGATGTCGGGATTATGTACATCCACACGAAGGTGCGGATGTCTGGATAAAAGGAACCCTCCGAGTTCTCTTGAAATCTCGGGAGACTTCATGGGAAAGTGCTTATCCGAGCGTTTTGACTCAACCTTAAAGGTTTTTACCTCCTCAAGCGCTTCACCCAAAAACAAGTCGGCTTCTTCCTTTATTTTATCCATATCTTTCTCAGTCGCTGCGGCTCTTGAAAATCCCGCGATACCGAACACGTGCGAAACTATCTCCGCAGCCTCATCCATATCCGGATTTTCCGAAAGCGGCTCTATCATGATAGTTGACTGAGATCTTGTTATTTCAAACTTCATAACGGGAGTAAGCCGTCTTTTAAGATTCTTAACAAGAGCGTCCTCAAAGGTGTTTCTGTTAAGACCTTTAAGTGCCAGCTCACCGTTTTTTATGAGTATAATTTCCTTCATTGGAAGTTAAACAACCTTTCTGAGTCTGTTATTTGCGTCTTTAAGGCACTGAGCCAAAAAGTCCACTTCCTCTCTCGTATTAAAACGTGAGAAGCTGATTCGTATGGCTGAGTCTATTCTTTCAGCAGAAAAATTCATCGAGGTAAGAACCTTACTCCTGTGTCCCTTTGAGCAGGCGGAACCGGTAGAAACACAGATTCCGTTGTCTGACAGATAGTTTCTCAGCACCTCCGACGGAACACCGACAAGAGAGATGTTCAGGATATACGGCAAGGAATTAATAGGCGAATTTACCGCAAGATTCGGAACGTCGGCAAGTTCTGAAAGGAGTTGATTTTTGAGAGACTTTACATAATCGTAATTCTCTCCGATATTTCCGATTTCCGAAACCGCCGTAGCAAGACCCACTATTCCCGGCATACCATGTGTTCCGGATCTGATGTTTTCCTCCTGACCGCCGCCGAGTACATACGGAGTAAGTCTTGTTCCCTTTCTCACGTAAAGAGCTCCCTGTCCCTTAGGACCGTGTATCTTATGAGAGCTTACGCTTATGAGGTCAGCACCGAGCTCGCGCGGCTTTACGGGTATCTTTCCGAAGCCCTGCACTGCGTCGCAATGTATCTGTGCGACAGACCCTGCCCGTCTTACCGCCTTTGCAGCTGTCGAAACGGGCTGTATACTTCCCACCTCGTTGTTGACCAGCATCATACTGACGAGTATGGTGTTGCGGTTTACTGCGGAAAAAATATCCTCCACCCGAACTACACCGAAGCTATCCACGGGAAGTCTGACTACTTCAAATCCCATTGTTTCAAGTCGATTCATACACTCCGAAACGCTGGGATGCTCAATAGCGGTTGTAACGATTCTTTTTCCTCTGCGTGAAAGAGCCATTGCCGTTCCCATTATGGCGATGTTATTGCTTTCCGTTCCTCCCGACGTAAAATACACCTCATTCGGCAAGCACGAAAAAGCGTTTGCAAGTTCATTTCTGGACTTGTCAAGAGCAGTCTTTGCTTCATCACCCTTTATATGCAAGGAGGAAGGATTGCCGTAATTATTTGTAAGAGTGTCAACCATAGCATCCACCACCTTCGGTGCAGGCTTGGTAGTTGCACTATTATCAAAATAGCACTCCAAAAGTTTTCCCTCCGATACAATCAAATTCAATAAGGCTCAATTCTTATTACATACCATATTATTATAACTCAAAGCATATTGACACGCAATGTTTTATTGCCCTTTGCCGTGTATATTTTTGTGTTTTCCCCGAAAACTATTTGATGTACAAAAAAATATTCGAGCGGGTGATAAAAATGACAAAAACAAAGCTGAAAAGAGGACAGATACGTCTCATTACCTTTACAATCGCGCTCATACTCTGTCTTGGTATTTCCGTAATTATCCTGTCAGAGAAATCCAAGGACTACGAGTACAGACTGAGGGCGGCACAGCAAAACTCCGTTATAAGCCTTTCCGAATACGTTGACAACATAGCAACCGAGCTTCATAAAGGTCTGTATGCAAGCAGTCCGTCCATGGTTGCACGGGTATCATCGAAGCTTTCAAGAGACTGCTCATCGGCAAAATCTGCGTTGTCGCAGATTTCCGCTCCTGATTCTTTTCTCGAAAACACATATAAGTTTTTATCTCAGGTCGGCGACTTCACATACAGCATAAATTCAAAGCTTCAACGGGGAGAGGCAATTACCGACAGGGAGCGTTCAACACTCAACAGCCTTCTCAACTACGCGACAAGGCTTTCCGACAGCATATCGGAGCTTATTTCCGAATACGAAAATCCGGATACATTGCCCCTGCAGACAGAGACTATAAACACGAGTCTTACGGACCTTGAGCAATCGTTTTCAGACTATCCGACACTCATATACGACGGCCCCTTTTCGGACCATATGGGTGACGAGGATGCCGGAATGCTGGACAATCTGCCCGAAATATCCGAGCCGGAGGCAAAAGAATATGTCGCCAGGGTTACGGGGATTGAAAAGGATTCTCTGCTTACGGGAAAGGATGAAAGCGGCACTTTTGATTGCTACACATACTCAACGAAAAGCACAAGTATAAGTGTAACAAAAAAAGGCGGACTTCTCTGTACAATCATCTCTTCAAACCGCTCGGGCGAGGCGAAAATAACCTGCGGCGAAGCCGTGGAAAAGGGTCTTGCCTTTTTGGAAGCGGCAGGATACAAAAATATGCGTGCGACCTATCACTATACGGACGACGGCATTTGTGTCATAAACTATGCCTATTCCGAAAACGGTGTTGTATGCTACACCGACCTTGTAAAGGTGGGGGTTGCGCTCGACAACGGGCGAGTCCTTTCGTTTGACGCCCGCGGATTCATAATGAATCACAAGGAAAGAAATATAGAAGCCCCAAAGGTTTCGGAAAAAGACGCGGCAAAAAAACTCGCCCCAAATCTCAGCGTCAGAAGCTCAAAGCTCGCGCTCATTCCCTCAGACAGCGATAAGGAATTTTTTTGTCGGGAATTTCTGTGCTCCGGAGAACGCGGAGAGGATTTGCTCGTATACATCGACGCAGAAGACGGAACAGAGAGGGATATCCTGCTGCTTCTTTACTCGGACGGCGGCACCATGACCAAATGATGTATATAAAGAAAATATCCGACAATAATAAAAACAACCGCATATGCAAAAGCATATCGGCACACAAAAGGAGTGTATTATTTTGAAAAGAAAAGTTATTGCGGCCGTCATGGCTCTGATTTGTATCTTATCAATGTCGGCTTGTTCTTCAGACAAAAAGCCCGGCACAGGCTCAACCGACGGCAATACCGAGAACGGTGTGATAAATGATATGGGAGACGTTGCGGAGGACGCCGGAGACGCCGTGAGTGACGCCGGAAATGCCGTGAGTGAAGCGGAAAGCGAGGCCTCCTCAAAAGCCAAAGATACGATGGATAACATAAAGGAAGATATGTCAACAAAAGAAGCTTCATCAGGTGCAAATCAATAAAAGGGTATTCAAAAAAACAAGCCCCCGAAAAAAGAGATGCTTCCGAAAAAGTTCTCGCAAGAAAGCTCTCAAAAAAGCTTTCAAGAGAAGAGAAAACTCAAAAAAGAAGCCGCGAATCGTTACGACTCGTGGCTTCTCATTTTGTATGTTTTTATCAGAAGAAAAGGGATTTCCCGCTCACGCCCGTGAATGCAAGCGCCAGAATAGCGATATACATAAACAAAGCCGGCGTTCCCTTAAAGCAACCGGGAATTTCTTTGTTTGCCTCAATTTTTCTCATTCCCATATGGATAAGAAGCGTGGCTATGACAAAGGATACACCCGCTCCGATTCCCTGTGCGATAGACTCGCTCACGGTGTATGCAACCTTTTGGTTGATAAACGGCACGGCAAAAACTATCGTGTTGAATGCGGCAATCGCAGTCTGGCGCACCAATTTATCCTTCTCCACCTGCTTCCACGAAGAATTTGCAAGCAGCGCGCGGAAAATGCTGACCGTAACAAGATACAAAACCGTAAGTACAGCCGTATATACTACAAGAGTAAGTGTTGTCGACGCGGTTTTAAGGAAAGGTATAAGCAAGAGCAGCCTGCATATGAGCGATGTAAACGTCGAGAAATAAACGATCATCACCGAGAAAACCAATATCTGTCTCGGTCGAGCCGCAGAGCGTATAACCTCACTTGTTCCGTATCCGCCCGTAAAAACAAGGTTCTGAGTAAACACAACATAGAAAAACGCAGATAAAAAGGCAGCTATTACATTCATTTTTCATCGTCCTCCTCTTTTGCGTCCTTCGTTTCCGGCAATGTATCTATTATGTCATCAAGGGACATTGCCATAAGCTTTTCAAGCTCGTCGGATTTATAGACAATAGAAGCCTTGTCCTTACTTTCGGGGTCTTTTACTTTCTTTGTCTGATTCCTCTTTGAAGCTCTCTGCTTCTGAGGTGGCTTCTCCTTGCTCTTTTCCACAGCCTCTCTGAAAGCCTCTGCTTCCTCCTTCGTTTTTTCCGAAGCCGAGAGGTCAAGAGTTATAAACTCAAACTTTTCGGTTCTGTGTGTAACCTTTGCGTTTGACGGAAGAGGTGCTGTTTTACTGAGTTCCGATTTAACCGTTGATTCAAGCGGCTTATCGTCAGCCTTCTCTTCGGGCTTTGCTGCTTCTGTTTTTTTATTTTTCCGAGCGGTTTTTTCGGAAGCCTTCTCCTTATCGGCAGTCTTTTTTCTTCCGAGAATCTTTTTGTCCTTTGCAGCTTCCTTGTCGTCGCTCTTTTTCTTGGTTAAAAGCTCAGGCTTGATAAGCTCCTCGCCCTCAAAAACCTCTTCAAGAGGCTCTTCTTCACCAAGAAGTGTAGCCTTTAAGGTTCTGCTCTTCTTTATGGCACTTCTCGAATTTATCGCAAGCTCCTCCGCATACTCCGGATCAATCTTTTTAAAGTAAAGTCTTAAAGCTGCGGCAAGATACGCAAGAATTATAAAGCCGCCTGCCGGCATAAGGAATACGGAGGCCGGAGAAACAGGAATGATTCGCTTTCCGAAAATCGCACCGCTGCCCGCAAGTTCTCTCAAAAAGCCTGTGATGATGAGAACTATTGAGTATCCGGTACCCGCGCAAACAGCATTGAGAATCGTCTTTCCGAAGCTGAGCGTTACACCCTCGCGTTCACACTGCCTTGTAATGATGGGGTTTATCGCAAGTAAGGGCAGATAAATACCAAAAGCGAGCATGGATGACGGACTGATCTTTTCAATAAGAAGAATAAAGGGCACGACCACCACCATTCCCACAAGAGCATAAAGCCCGAGGCGAAGCCACTGAGGAAGGTGTTTGAAAACGAGTGCCGACAAAGCCTGCGCAACAATCAATGTAAGAATTGTTATCAGAGACATGATAAGAGCAGACTTTAAAGACGTACATATGGCAACGACCGGACAAAGTCCGATTATACCTACCAGTACGGGGTTTTTAATTACAACTTCCTGGAAAAAATAATTATTATTCATCTTCAGAAGCACCTCCGTCCGTTGATGGTGTATCTGATTCTTCCAAAATCTCGGCATCCTCTACAGAAACCTTTTCCGTAGCTGCCTTACGTTTTGTTCTTCTTTCAACCCTGTGCGAAGAAGTTCTGTCCGGCTTCTCGGAAAGTCTTACTCCGAGCTTATCAAAAGCAGTAGAAACCGAGTTCATCATTATGACGACGAAGCAAACACTTTCCTCAAAAGCACCGAAATACCTGAGGAGCATGGTTATGATTCCTGCAACAGCACCATAGAGGACCTTACCGACCTGATTTTTCGGAGATGTAACCGGATCAGAAATAAAGAATACTGCCGAGTAGAGCAAAAGCCCCGAAGAAAGCTCCATAAGAAGTGAATATGTTCTTCCCGTAAGAACTCTCGGGAAAAGCACTGCCATGACTCCGCACGCCGCAATAAAGCTCACCGTTGTTATAAGTCCGGGCTGCCTGCGTATTATCATATACACAAGTATTCCCAGCATAAGTATAAGACAGGACGCGCCCATAGGGCCCGGAACTCTGCCCACGAAAACATCCAGCGCATAGAGGACTCCCGTCCCTATGGACTTTGACTGACTGAGCATTTGTGCAAGCGATGTCCCCTGTATAAACTCCTCGGACATGGATGAAACACCGAGGTCTCCCACCGAGAGCGACGGATATTTAAAAACAACGTCCGGATAGCATATCGTCAAAAATGCAAGACCTACTGCGGCGGGTACAAAGGGAACGCTTTTAGCGTTTCCGAAAGGAATTTTTGCCACAGCTATAGCGACGATGCTTCCGAGCGGCGCCATGAAAAGCGGCGCGGACGACGGAAGCGCAAGCGCGATAGCCATGCCGGTAAAAATTGCTGAGAGGTCGGTAAGTCTCTCCGGCTTTTTATGCATAAAAAGCAGATAGCTTACCGCCTCGGTGGCAACCGCCGCAAAAACAGACAGCAGAGTGCTTTCAAGGGCACGTATGCCGTATGTATACACAGCGACAACAACTGTCACCGACAACATAATTATCATGTCAATCATATACGAGCGAATAACCTTGTTTTCACCCGTAATTTTTTCAGACTTTACTGAAGCCATAAATCAGTCCTCTTTCTCCGGATAAGCCGCGAGGGCCTCTTTCTTCAATTTTCCAATCATCTCTTTCATATCTTCAGCCTTGAAGATGGTACTTCCCGACACAAATACGTTTGCGCCCGCAAAAGCGGCCTCTGATATGTTTACTTCGTTTATACCGCCGTCAACCTCTATCATCATTTCGGACAGGCCGCGTCTTTTCGATTCCTCGTATATGGCCTTGACCTTCGGCATCATGTCAGCCATGAAGGACTGTCCGCCGAAGCCCGGCTCAACTGTCATCACGAGTACCATATCCACAAACTCCAGATACGGGAATACCGCCTCCGCCGGAGTTTTAGGCTTGACGCTTATTGAGGGGCGACAGCCGAGCTCCCTTATTTTTTTTATGGTTTCCAAGGGATCCGATTCTGACTCAACATGGAACGTAATTATGTCCGCTCCCGCTTTTGCAAAATCCTCAGCATACCTGAGAGGGTCGGAAATCATAAGATGTACGTCCGCAATAAAATCCGTCTTTTTTTTCAGTGATTTAAGCACCGGCGCACCTATCGTGATATTCGGTACAAAGTGTCCGTCCATGACGTCAACGTGCATCCACTCAGCACCTGCTTCACTCAGGCGTTTTACTTCACTTCCCATCTCCGAAAAGTCGCAAGAGAGAAGTGACGGGGAAATAATTATCATATATTTTCTCCTATGTATGTAATATTTAAACAAATCATCTAAAGAGTATAACACAAAAGGGCTGTCCGTACAAGCGGACAGCCCCTAAAAAATATGTTCAGATGTTAAAACCCGTCAGACAATCAGTTTCAGACGAACAACTCAGATGAACAACATGGTTGCCGGAGAAACATCATCAAACAGCGCAACCGCATCAAAACGGCTAACAAAAAGGCGT